>Ga0308395_1001934_pt1 | contig 12646 bp, 8 predicted proteins | sample Hotspr20SampleP4_FD_202097 | JGI IMG/M metagenome (GOLD analysis project Ga0308395, IMG submission 202097) | Hot spring phototrophic mat microbial communities from Mushroom Spring, Yellowstone National Park, Wyoming, United States - 20050930_P4 ...
TATTTGATTTTCTGTAATAGTGAGCGGTGGGGCAAGGCGAATGATATTTCCGTGGGTGGGTTTGGCTAATAATCCATTTTTCGCAAAGTCCATACAAATATCCCATGCTTTTTTACCTTCTTGTTCATTAATAACAATAGCATTTAACAAGCCCTTTCCTCTTACAATGCTGATTCGTTTTGTCTTTTTCTGAATGTCTTGCAATCCTTTTCTAAACCTTTCTCCCATTTTGTAGGCATTTTCAGGCAAGTGTTGATTTAAAATGACATTTACAGATGTCATTGCAATTTTACAAGCCAAGGGATTCCCGCCAAAAGTAGAACCATGTTCGCCGGGCTGAATGCATAGCATCACTTCATCACTGGCTAATACTGCAGAAACGGGCATTACACCACCACCTAACGCTTTTCCCAAAATCAATACATCGGGCTTAATATCTTCATAATCGCAAGCCAATAATTTTCCAGTTCTTCCAAGTCCTGTTTGTATTTCATCAGCAATAAATAGTACGTTGTATTTTTTACACAATTCATAAGCAGATCTTAAATATCCTTCATCAGGAACAACAACACCTGCTTCACCTTGAATGGGTTCTACTAAAAATCCTGCGATATTGGCATGTTGTTCTTTTAAGGTATTTTCTAATGCAGAGATATTGTTGTAAGGAATACTTAAAAAGCCGGGTGTATAAGGAGCAAAGCCATTTCGGGCAGTAGGGTCTGAACTAAAAGAAATAATAGTCGTGGTGCGTCCGTGAAAATTGCCTTCACATACAATGATAATGGCTTTATTTTCAGGAATGTTTTTTCTTATATAGCCCCATTTTCGGGCAAGTTTAATGGCGGTCTCTACGGCTTCAGCGCCTGTATTCATTGGCAACAATTTGTCATAACCTAATAGTGTTGTCAAAAATTTTTCATATTCGCCTAATACGTTATTGTAAAAAGCACGAGATGTAAGCGTTAATGTTTGGGCTTGTTCTATCAAAGTTTGTATAATTTCAGGATGGCAATGTCCTTGATTGACGGCACTATAAGCAGATAAAAAATCAAGGTATTTTTTACCTTCTACATCCCATACATAAACATCTTTTGCTTTGGCTAATACCACAGGCAATGGATGATAATTGTGAGCACCGTATTTTTCTTCTAAATCAATAAAATACGAACTATCTAATTTTGTTGTCATAAACATAAATTCAAGATTTTGTGCAAATATAGGAAATTTAGGGGGCTTTTAATTTTTAATTATGATTATTTAATAATTTATTTACAAAGATAACTAATAAATATCGTAAATTTACACGCATTATGATTAACGAATTATTATCTCATCACTTGTTTGTAAAATTACTTTTGTTGTTTATTTTATCTCGTTTTTTAGGAGAATTATTTGAACAAATGAAAAAGCCCGCCATGATTGGTGAATTGTTGGCAGGTATTCTCTTGGGATCCAGTATTTTAGGATGGATAAGTATAGATAGTCAATTAAAGGTCATTGCAGATATTGCAGTGTTTTTTCTTGTAATCTTAGCAGGATTAGAAATCAACATTGAAGAAATGAAAGATACTATTAAAGGAAAAAATATATGGATATCTTTAATGGGTTTTTTTATACCGATTACTTCGGGTATTTTGATTGGTTATGCTTTTTCACTTTCTCTATTTTCATCACTATTTTTAGGGTTGTGTATTGCTATCACGGCTCTTCCCGTAAGCATTCGGTTATTGATGGACATTGGTAAATTAAATACGGATATAGGAAGAAAAATTGTTTCTGTAGGTGCAATGAATGATATTTTAGCATTGATGATTTTAGGTGTTTTAGTAAATTTGACAAATAGTCAAGAAGTATCTTTGTTAGATGTGATTTTTCTAATTGGAAAAATAGTATTAAAGGTGATAGTGTTTTTTATCATTGTGGTTTTTGCTTATAGATTAATTAATTGGATAATAAATCAATTTCATATAAGTAGTATTGAAACAATCGTTGATAAATATCTTGGGTTGTTTAAGAGCAAAGAAAGTGCTTTTTCATTTATTTTGTTGTTTATATTGATATTCTCAAGTTTATCTGAATTAGTGGGTTTACATATGGTAGTCGGAACATTTTTTGGTTCACTATTATTAAGAAAAGAAATTTTAGGAGAAAGACATTATCGCACTTTTGAAAAAAATATTCATAGTATAAGTATGGGATTTTTATCCCCTATTTTTTTTGCCATCATTGGATTAGCCATTAATGTGCACGAAATAAATAATTTATGGTTTTTACTAATAGTAATTATAGTATCCATTGCATCAAAAATATTAGGAGGGTTTATTGGGGGTAAAATAGCAGGGCATACTAATATAGAAGCATTAACGCTTGGTATTGCTGTCAATGGTAGAGGACTGATGGAAATTGTAATCGCAACTATTGCTTATGATAATGGTGTCATTGATGCAAATCTTTACTCTGTTCTTATTATTATGGGAATGGTAGCAACACTGCTAACATCTTATATTATAAAAATACAATTTAGTAAATTAGAGGTTTTAAGTCCAAAACAACAAGCATAAATTAAAATTAAAATTTAATCAATCACACAAAGGATTTCAGCAACTAAAACAATTTCAAAAATTAAATTACACACTTATTTTCACCCACACCAAGTGAACGGTATAAATTGATAGTAGTAATCATTTGTTGTCCGAAGTTTGACACTTGTCATTTTTGATTTATTGATTTTCAATAAAAATAAACATTTTGACACTTTGTGCCACTACATTTTTATCCGTTTTATCTGTTTGTATGTCTTGCTATCTTATTTTTCAATCTCTCCTTCTCTTAAAATCTTGGGTGGCATCTTCATATTTATGCCTTCATAACTCTCACTGCATTTTCTATTATACCTGTCCTTACCCAAATTTTCTCTTTCCCAATTTTTACAGGTATCGCCAATACCGGAAACTTAACTTCTTTGACGTCGTTTGTTCGAATACACAGTTATTTATTTGTTTGTAATAGACATTAGCGTCCGTTGTTTGACTTTGCCGTTGTGACGATATGACTCAACAAGATGATAGTAAGATTGTCCTTTGGCGTTTTTGGTGATTTTTGATGTACATAGGGCGAAGGATTAAAATTCCCTACTGAAATTTATTTAATTAGGTTGTTATTTATGGGAATTTATTAATTTTTTAACAGATTTGTTCACTACGCTTTTTAGAAGAATAAGACATCAGAATTGACGCTGGAAAGAGCGGGGCAACCCTCAAACAAGTGTCAAAGTCGGGATTGAATTATTCAATGTCCTTTAATATCCGCCATTCTGTAGGAAAGTAATTGTTGATTCTATTTTCTAAAACCTTTGCCCATCCTAATCCACACTCCTGATATTGGACTAAATAAATTCCTTTGGGTAAATCTAACCTTAAATTTTCTTTCTTTAAAAACTGTTGTGCTTCTGTAAGCGACAAATTTATTTTAGGTAATTGAGAACTTAAATGAATAGAAAGGGCTAATTCTGCGGCAGGCATATAATGTGGATGTTCAGATATAGTTGTACCTATACCTATAAATTTTAATGGGAACGATAACAATAACTCTGATTTTTTTGATGCCAAATAAAATTTTTTCTGCCATTGAATAATGGTATGCGAATCTTTAATAGCAATGTATTCTTTGAATGGTGTTTTATCAAGAAATGATTTTAAAATACTTTTTTGTTTTGATAAAAAGGATGTTGTGTGATGGTTTGTATTTATTTTTTTCTGAAATACAGAATAAAAAAAACCTTCTGATGGTGTAAGATGTGGAAAGAAGCGAATACCCCTTTCTGTCTTAATAATACCTGTATTTTCGGGTACGGGGATATTAACTAACTCAAATCCATTTTGTAAAATAAACTCTGCAATATCTTCATTTTCTTCTGTAGTGAAAGAACAAGTGCTATAAATTAAATAGCCATTTTCTTGAATGCTTGAAAATAAATTGGATAGTATTTGCTTTTGTCGTGTTACACACTGTTCAATAAGTTGTTCATTAAATGAATGTATCCATTCAGGGTATTTCCTAAATAATCCAGATCCTGTACAAGGGGCATCGCATATTACAAGATCAAAACAATTATTTATTTCTTTGAATTTATCCGTAGCATTATTACTTACAATAAAATTACTTTTTCCCCATTTACTTAAATTGTAGTGTAAAATTTTAGCCCGATTAAAATTAATCTCATTACTTGATAACAATCCATTCTCACTTAAATAATTGCTAATAATCACAGATTTACCACCAGGTGCAGCGGCTATATCTAATACTATTCCTTGCTTGTCTATATTTAATGTTTCTAACAAATACTCTAAAAACATTGAAGAACTATCCATCACATAATATGATCCAGCATAAAATAAAGGATCTGAATAAAACGCCGGACGATGCGATAAATAGTAGGCATCCTTTGCCCACATTACTTTATTTGCATCATTAATTTCAAAACTCAATTTCGTTTTATCCTTAATTTTATTAGGATTAATTTTTATGGCAGTATGTGGAACTCCTGAATGGGCTTTTAAAAATGCTTTTTCATCAATTGAAACGGATTTTTGAATACTTTTTAATAATAACGAAAACGCAGGATGAGTCATACATTTTAATTCAGAATCTTTTATCTGTTCCCCAATACAACTTATTTCTTAACGAATCAAAAAAATGATAGGGATGTGGAACTACTAAATGAAACAAATTTGATGCTCTACCAATACGAATTGTTTCTTTTGTAAAGTCCAGATTTAATGAATAGGTGCGAGCGTCCATTGACAAAGTATATTGCGGATTTCTTCCGTAAATTTTAAAGGACAAAATATGATGATTAGATATCACAATTGGTCTTGCATTAAGAGAATGTGAAGCAATAGGTGTAATAATAAAAGCATTAAGATTGGGCTCTACTATAGGACCGCCGCAACTCAACGAGTATGCTGTAGAACCTGTAGCAGTTGAAATAATTACGCCATCAGAAAAAATCGTAGTCAAATAGGTATCGTCAATCATTACATCAATATACAACATAGAAGAGACGCCACGTTTGTGAATAACAATTTCATTTAAAGCGTAATGAATATCTTGCACTTGTTCAGTAGGATACAATAGTTCTATAAGATGTCTTTTGTCAATAGTATATTCTTTATCAATAATGAGTTGAACAGCATCTGCCACATTCTCTTTGAAGTCGTAAGTTAAAAAGCCCAATTTTCCTGTATTGATGCCAAATACAGGAATAGGTAAGTGTTTAATAAGTGTAAGCGTTTCTAACAATGTACCATCGCCACCTAAACTTAATAGTATATCAATTTTATTTTTTGTAAAATCATCAGTTGTACATAAGATAGGCACATCCAAGGCAAGTTGAAAAGTATCTTTTAAAAATCTATAAAAAGATTCACAAATAAAAAGTTGCGAATGGTATTGCTTTAATTTTTCATAAATAGCCAAAACATATTCTGGTTTATTGGCTAATGTATTTCTTCCATATAATGCAACGTTCATATAAGTTAAATGATTATACTTAAATAAAAATACAACAACTATGTTTGATTTATTAATTCAAGAAAGATTTGACATTTTTCATAAATGTAAATGGCTTCTTTTTCTCCAATTGTTTCTTCGGCATCATAATCGCATTTGTTTCTTTCTTTTCTCAAAGAATCTAAAATTTGTGCAATTTGTTTACAATGTAAGTGGTTTTGTTTTTGGAAATATTCAAAAACTTCTTTGTGTACTACTGCACTTTTTGTCGTTATACCGCTTTTAATTTTTGCTATACCCAAAATGCCATAATAGAATCTACTTATAATAGTTCTATAATACGCTTCTTTAATGGAACTATTTTGCAACTTATCAGTATTTAATTCTTCTGCTAATTTCAAATAATCTTGCCAATCAAACATTACAGTGGTTTTGTAATATAGTTTAATTTATTGCCCACTTGGTCAATAATATAAACAAACCAATTTTCAAATAATTCTCTTTCTAATCGAATAATTTGTTTAATAGGTAGATGAGATGGAATAATAATAGTTAAGGCGTCCCAATTTTCTTCAGCATCTATTACATACTCTAATTCAAGTTTTTCTCCAGTTTGAAACACCTTCATTATAGCCAAATATCCATCTAATAGATGTTCAATTAATGTAATATCTTGAAGCAAAAAATTTCTTATTTCCCTTGGATTTTTGAAGATGTATAATTTTTGCAAACTTTCAATTTGAGTTATAATAGACGGTTCTCTTTTCAGTTCTTCAATCTGTTTAATTAGAAAGTGTTCATTGACATAAGTTTTTGTAATTTCATTAATATCTTTTTTAGTAATAGTAATGTCATCAATATATTCTTGATGGTGTTGCAGAATTTTTTGCGTTTCTGTTGATAATGTATTGTAGTAAGTAATTGGGAATATCATAAAATAATTTAATTTAATTAAAAAGTGTTTTACATTTTTCTGTTAAGCATAATTCAAAGATATTTTCAATTTCAAAATGCATTTTATTTAAAATTGAAGATAATTCGTTGATTGATAAACTATTAAAGGATAATGTAAAATCAATATCTAACAGTACACTAATAATGTTTGTTGTCTCATCTTTTAATGTGTGTAAATTTACTTTTATGATGTTATTTTCAAACTCTTTATCTTTAAATTCAACATACAAATTAAAATTTTTTTTATCAAGATTTATGTTTTGTGGTATATTGGGATACAATAATAAATAATCCGCCAAATTTTCGTTATCATTTATGTTTATTTGATTCAAATATCTTAAAGTAATTTTTTGGATTAAGTTCGTATTTGAAATGGTATTATATTTTTCAATAATTTGAAATATCTTATCTTTAAACTCTTCCCAAGAAGCATAAGGTTTTAAATAGTTTATAGTGAGTAAATTATTTCCAAGTTGAATAACGAAATTTTTATTTTGATTGAAAAATTGTATAATTGGAAAATGAAATTCAAACTCGTGAGAAATTCTTGATTCATCTTTATTTCTCAATAACAAATCTACACCTAATTTTTGTTGTCTTAAAGGAAATTCTTCTTTAATCTTTTCATAAAATTGTCCCACAAAAATAAAATCTTGTGCTTCTTTTGATAAAAATTGAAAAGCACATATTGATTCTATGATAGGTGGATTTTTATACTTTTTTGTCATAAACTAATTTCAACTTTATTTGTTATGCAGGTTATGTTTATCGTAATGAACAAAAAGAATAAACACAACGTTCAGAAATGTTTTTTGTTTATTTCATTAATGCGAATTTTTATTTCTGTCCTATACCATTTGAATCTGTTGCAAAGATACATAAAATTAAAAACTTACCTTTTTATTTTTATTTTCTAATGTGCTTCCAGCCAATTTTTGCCAATACCGATATTTACTTCAATGGGTACTTCAAGTGGTAAAGCATTTTGCATTTCTTTTTTAACTATGTCTTTGACTATTTCTATTTCATTTTTTGGCACTTCAAAAATCAATTCGTCGTGGATTTGTAGTAATAATTTTGTTTGTAAATGGTGTTTTTTTAGTTGTTGGTATATTCGTATCATTGCTATTTTAATCATATCGGCGGCTGTTCCTTGAATGGGTGTGTTGATGGCTATTCGTTCTGCATTTGCACGAACTGTGGCATTCGCAGAATGAATATCAGGTATCCATCGTTTTCTTCCAAATAATGTTTCTGTATACCCTTTTTCTTTGGCAGATACAATTAAATCGTCCATTAACTTTTTGATAGCAGGGTATTTTTCAAAATAATTTTGAATCAGGTTTTTGGCTTCTATTCGTGATATATTGAGTGTTTCTGCCAAGCCGAAAGCCCCTTGTCCATAGATAATTCCAAAATTTACACTTTTGGCTTTATGTCGCATTTCTTTGGTTACTTCGTTTTCATCTACACCATAAATTTTGGCGGCTGTAGATGTATGTATATCTTTGTGATGCTGAAAAGCATCCATCATTGATTTATCTTTGCTCAATGATGCTACTATTCGCAATTCTATTTGTGAATAATCAGCACTTAATAAGACAACATCTTCATTGCTTGCTATAAATGCTTTTCTTACTTGTTGACCTAATTCAGAACGGATAGGAATGTTTTGCAAATTGGGGTTATCACTACTTAATCGTCCTGTGGCGGCTACTGTTTGATTGAATGTTGTATGTAATCGTCCTGTTTTAGGGTTAATCATTTTGGGCAAAGCATCTACATAAGTACTTTTAAGTTTAGTTAATTCTCTATAATTCAAAATTTCTTCTACGATGATATGTTTGTCTTTTAGTTTTAATAACACATCTTCACTTGTTGCGTATTGCCCTGTTTTTTTGGTCTTTTTGGGGGCTTCTACAATTTTGAGATGATCAAATAATATCTCGCCCACTTGCTTTGGTGAAGCGATATTAAATTTTCTTCCTGCATGATGATAAATACTATGTTCAATTTGAACCAGTCGTTCTTCTATTTGATGCGATAACTTTTTTAAAAAGGGGACATCAATGCTTACGCCGTTTCTTTCCATTTCTACAAGCACAGGGATGAGTGGCATTTCAATGTCATAAAAAACTTTTTCGGTTTTTGTTTCTTGTAATTTTTTTTCTAATATCTTTTTTAGTTGAAAAGCAATGTCTGCATCTTCTGCTGCATAATCTTTTATAGCATTGCCATCCAATACACTCATACTCAATTGTCCGCTTTTTTTTGAACCAATAAGTGTATCTATTTTTATGGGAGAATATCGCAAATAGGTCTCCGCTAAATAGTTTAAATTATGTTTATTATCATCAGGGTTAATTAAGAAATGAGCCACCATTGTATCCCAGAGTTGGCAATGAATAGAGATATTATGATTAAGCAATATATGATAATCGTATTTGATGTTTTGTCCGATAAGTGGTTTATGTTTGTCTTTAAATATTGCTTGAAGGTCGTTCAAAATTTTATCGGCTTCGGGGTTATTGAATAAATGAACATAATAAGCCCGATGGGGCTCAAATGAAAAAGACATTCCTACTAACTTTGCTGAAATAGGGTTTAACTCTGTTGTTTCGGTATCAAATGAAAAAGCATCGTTTTCTTTTAGTTCTTCTAATAATTTTTTGTAGTGATTATCTTCTGTACTTTCTATTAAATAATAATGATGTTGAACATCGTTGATTGTTTTGAGTTCTGCAATATCTTTATTAGATGTGCTTGTATGCTTGGATTCAGAATCATTTTGTTGATCAGCAAAGGAAAACAAAGATGGTGGTTCGGCTTTAATTTCTTTTCCCCATTCTAAAACTTGAACGGCTAATCTCTTAAATTCTAATTCCTTGAATACTTCTAATAATTTATCTTTATGGATATTTTTGACTTTTAAATCTTCAAGGGAGAAATCTATAGGAACATCAGTATTAATAGTGGCTAATTGTCTCGATAAAAATGCTTGTTCTTTATATTCAATGAGTTTGTCTTTTAATTTTCCTTTCACTTCATCAATATGCTTGTAAATGTTTTCAATACTTCCAAATTGATGAATAAGTTGAGCCGCTGTTTTTTCACCAATGCCAGGCACTCCAGGTATATTATCAGATGTGTCGCCCATCAATCCTAAAATATCAATAATCTGTTCGGGCTTTTGAATTTGCCATTTTTCACATACTTTTTTGACATCCACTACTTCTGCATCATCGCCACTTCTGCCTGGCTTATAAATAAATATTCTATCGTTTAATAATTGCCCATAATCCTTATCTGCAGAAACAATGTATACATAATAATGCTTTTTACTCAATTGTACTGCCATTGTGCCAATAATATCATCGGCTTCATAACCATCTTTTGAAATAGAATGGATATTTAAACCTTCAATAATTTTGTGAATGTAAGGCAAATTGTTGATGATATCTTCGGGGGTTTCTTGTCTTTGGGCTTTGTATTCTTTGAATTGAATATGGCGTTCGGTAGGGGCTTTGGTATCAAAGGCAATAGCAATGTGTGATGCTTGTTCATTTTTCAAAATATGTAATAAAGAGTTTGTAAATCCAAACGCTGCCGATGTATTAAGCCCTTTTGAATTTATTAAAGGATTGCGAATAAAAGCATAATACGAACGGTAAATCAGAGCCATTGCATCTACTAAAAAAATCTTATTATCTACAGGTAATGAAAGCATAGCCATTATTTTATGCGAAATATACAGAAAAGAAAAATACAGATAAAACGCATTATTGTACAAACAATTAGTTATGTCTTGTCAATTATTATTTTTAAGCCGTGTCTCTCACCGCATCTCTCACGCTAATATAAAAGTTTGAATGTTTAGAAAGTTTTTGTCAATAGAACTTTAAATCCCTAAAAGCAGTTTACCTTGTTAGTTACTCGTATGTTTTATTTACCACAAAGAACACAAGGAAAAAAATTAGTGGAAAGTTGAAAGTGAAAAGTAGTATAACACTACATCATTAAATTGAAAAAATTCCTTCTACTTTCAAACTTTAAACTTTTCACTTTGCACTTTCTACTTTTAACTAACAACTAAGTATTAAACATTATTTCCTTATATTGGGGCACTAAAAAATAATTATGACAAAAATAAAATTTGGCACAGACGGATGGCGTGCAATTATTGCCGACGATTTTACAGTTGAAAATGTGGCAAGAGTAACAGAAGGCGTAGCAAAATGGTTATTAAAACATTTTACAAAACCATTGGTTGTGGTTGGCTACGATTGTCGTTTTGGTGGAAAATTATTCACTGAAACCATAGCCAAAGTGTTAGTTAATCACCATATCAAAGTGATAATGGACAAGCAGTTTGTTTCAACGCCTATGGTATCGTTAGCCACATTAAAAAACAATGCTTCTCTTGGAATTATCATCACTGCAAGTCATAATCCCCCTGAATATAATGGTTACAAATTAAAAGGAAAATACGGTGGTCCATTATTACCTGAAAAAATTGAAGAAGTAGAAGCCCTGATACCCGATACGATTAAAACAGATTACAAATATACATCCCTAAAAAATGCAGAAGACAAAGGATTATTGGTTTATCAAAATTTTGAAGATCTCTATTACAATCACGTGACTCAGCATTTTGATTTAAATGCCATCAAAAACTCGGGATTAAAGTTTGCTTACGACAGTATATACGGGGCAGGACAAAATATTATGTATCGCTTATTCCCTTATATTGTGCATTTGCATAAACAATACAATCCTTCATTTTATGGACAAGCCCCAGAGCCGATATTAAGAAACTTACAAGAGTTTCAAAAGTTTATTCAAAAACACGGGCATATCAATTGTGGATTATGCACCGATGGGGATGCCGATAGAATTGGTTTATTTGATAGCAAAGGGAATTTTGTAGATTCTCATCATATTATTTTACTATTGATAAAATATCTTGCAGAAGTCAAAAAATATAAAGGTAAAATTGTAACGGCTACTTCTACAACACCAAGAGTTCATAAGTTAGCCAAGCATCTTGGATTAGAAGTGATTACTGTTCCTATTGGGTTTAAGCACATTGCTAAATATATGATTACAGACGACGTATTGCTTGGTGGAGAAGAAAGCGGTGGTATTGCTATCAAAGGGCATATTCCCGAAAGAGACGGTATATGGATGGGGCTGACGATTTGGGAATATATGGCAAAAAGCCAAAAAACATTAGAAGAATTAATCCAAGATGTTTATAAGATAACAGGAAAATTTGCTTACTATCGTTACGATTTACATATTGATGAAGATTTAAAGCAACGGATCATTAGTAATTGCAAAGCAGGAAAATACACAAGTTTTGGAAAATATAAAGTGGTAGCCGTAGATACACTTGATGGGTATAAGTATTATTTGAACAATGAACAATGGGTAATGCTCCGAGCAAGTGGCACAGAACCATTGTTAAGAATTTACGGAGAAAGTGATACACATCAACACGTAATAGAATTACTTGATACTGTCAAAGAAATTGCTTTAAATGCTTAATGAACATGCGTAAATTTATTTCTTGGTTACCAAATGCCATTACATTAGTAAATCTTTTTTGTGGAAGTATCGCCATTGTGGCATTGTTAGAAGAAAATTATTCAAAAGTTTTATTGATGGTCAGTATTTCCTTAATTGCTGATTTTTTGGATGGTTTAGTTGCAAGATTATTAAAAGTCCAATCGTTTATTGGAAAAGATTTGGATAGTTTAGCAGACCTTGTTACCTTTGGACTTTTGCCTTCGCTTATTCTTTATCATTTAGCAGAACAACAAGAACATTCTATTTGGAATTATATATGCTTTTTGGTAGTGTTATTTTCTGCTATACGATTAGCCCGTTTTAATCATGACACAAGACAATCTTATTATTTTATTGGCTTACCCACGCCAGCAAATGCTTTATTAATTTTATCTTTATTAGTATTTTTAATTTATGAAAATCCTGAAATAAGCGAACATTCTGCTGTATTAAAATGGAATGCTATATTTTTTTCAAAAATCATTTATTCCACCAAAGCCATTAGAATTTGGGCTATCCTTTCTGCTTTGTTATTAGTGTTACCTATCAATTTAATTTCATTGAAATTTACAAAACTTACTTTGAAAGAAACCAAACACCAATGGATATTACT
>Ga0308395_1001943_pt1 | contig 12604 bp, 5 predicted proteins | sample Hotspr20SampleP4_FD_202097 | JGI IMG/M metagenome (GOLD analysis project Ga0308395, IMG submission 202097) | Hot spring phototrophic mat microbial communities from Mushroom Spring, Yellowstone National Park, Wyoming, United States - 20050930_P4 ...
GGAGGTGGGCATGTACGATCCGCAGAGCTGGGCAGTGTTGCCGCCGGAGCAAGGCATCCGCGGCGGCGGTGGCGGTCTCATCCTGGGAGAGGTGGCTTTGCCATGACCGTGATCCGGAGAAACGCGCTCCCCATCGTGCTGGGCCTGCTGAGCGTCGCCTTCGTGGTGACCTTTGCTTTCCTGGCGGTGCAGCGCCACCGCGCGCTGGAGAGCAACGGCATGGACCTGGGCAACGTTGACCAGGCCCTTTGGAACACCGCCCATGGCGACTTTATGGCATTCACCAATATGGCGCCGCTGCGCAACCGACTGGCGCTGCACGTCGAGCCGATCCTGCTGCTCTTCGTGCCACTCTATTGGCTGGGGCTGGGCGGCCCGGTGGCCCTGTTGCTCGTGCAAGCGGCCGTGGTGGGGCTGGGCGCATGGCCGCTGTTCCGGCTGGCACACCGGGCATTAGGGGAAGACGAATCCACAGGGGCGGCAGCGGGCAGTCGCGTCGGGGCATGGCTGGCACTGGTCTTCCCGCTCGCCTACCTGCTCATGCCGGCGCTGGAAGCCGCCGTGCTGTATGACTTTCACGCTGTCACTATGGCGCCCACCTTTCTGCTGTTCGCTTTCTACTACCTGGAGATGCGCCATCCCGGCCGCTTTGCGCTGGCCGCTGTGCTGGCGATGGCGTGCAAAGAGGATATGGCGCTAACAATCGCTATGCTCGGCTTGTACGCGCTGGTGACGCGCCGCTGGCGCTTTGGGTTGCCCACCTTGCTGGGCGGCATCGTCTGGTTTGTCGTGGCGCTGGGCGTGGTGCAGCCCGCCTTCAGCCCCACCGGCGGCAACATTCAGGCAGTGCGCTATGCCTGGCTGGGCCGCGATTTGCCCACGGTGGCGGAAACCATGCTCCAGCGCCCCGAAGCGGTGTGGCAGCACGTATGGCAGCGCGCCAACCTGCCCGCCTACTTGAGCGGGCTGCTGCTGCCCACCGGCCTGCTGGCAGCACTCAGCCCGTTGACCTGGCTGCCCACCCTGCCCACCCTGGCGATCAACCTGCTCAGCGACAATCCTTTCACCTGGCGGTTGGAGGAATTCCATTATGCGGCACCGCTGGCGCCGTTTGTGCTCATCTCGGCGTTGTGGGGCATCCGCGCGGTGGTGAGGCGCATCGCCCGCCGCTGGCGCACCGCCGCCCGCTACGTCTTGTTCGGCGCATGTGCCTGGTTGTTCGTCAGTGCATCGGGCTATCACTACGCGCGGGGCTTCTCGCCCCTGGCGCGGCCGTTTCGCCTGCCACCGGTGACCGCCCACGCACAACGCGCCCAGGAGGTCTTTGCCCAAATACCACCCGAAGCGGCGCTCTTCGCCCAGAGCAACCTGAACCCGCATGTCAGCGGGCGGCGCATCTTGTATGACGATCCGCAGCTGCTCAGCGCGCTCCTGCAGGGTGGCCCATGCTGTTATGACGGCATGCTGCCACCTCCCGATTATCTCCTGTTCGACGTCTCCACGTTGGTCAATCAGGACGACTTCCAGCGCCAGGTGATCATGGCGCTGCTCAAACAAGGGGGATGGGAGCCGTTGGTCGCCGAGGACGGCTTCCTGTTGTTGCGCGCGATGCCCTCGGCGCCGCCGCTCGAACCCGCTCAGCTGCCGCCGGCATTCACCGACTTCGCCCGTGCGGGAGATGCGCTGCCGCAGCATCCCGTCGCGGCCAATTTCGGCGATGCACTGCGCTTGGTGGGCTTCGACCTGCGCTTCAACCGCGCCGAAGAGGTGCAGGTCGTGCTCTGGATGGAGCCGTTACGTCCGCTGAGCGAGGATTACTTCATCGCCCTGTACTTGCTGGATGAGTGGGGCGCTCTGCGCGGTGCCACGACGGTGGACCAACCCGCCCTCGTCTGGCATCCGACGAGTCGCTGGCAGGTAGGGGAACGGGTGCGCATTGTCTTCAACACCCTGCCGTGGTATACGCGAAATATGTCGGCCTACCGCTTGGCGTTGGGGGTGATGCGTGGGCGTGATCCTTGGCAGCCCGGCACACGCTTGAGGCCACATCCTGTCGCGGACGCACGTTATGCGTTGCGCCTGCCCGGTGAGGGGACGTTGCTAGAGATGGCGCGTTTCGCCCAGGTGTTCGGCCTGCCGGAGGGTGGGCCGGTGGAACGCCTATGGCAGGTACCACGTCCTCAGTATCCGGTGAATGTCCCGCTGGGTGGCCGGGTGCGCCTGGTGGGCTATGACCTGCGACCGCCGACGTGCGACGACGAAACCACTATCGTAACGGCTTTGTGCTGGTTCGGCATCGCGTTGTACTGGCAGGCCGAGCGGGACGTGCTGCAGGATTACACTGTCTTTGTCCACGTGATCGGCAAGGGCGAGATGGGCGAAGAGCGTCTTCTGACACAGCGCGACGCGATGCCGGATAATGGCGCTTACCCGACCCGCAACTGGCGGGCGGGCGAAGCGGTGATAGACCCGGTGCGCGTTCCGCTGCCGCGTGGGATGCCCGCGGGCACGTACGATCTATTCGTGGGGATGTATGACTCGGCCACGCTGGAGCGGTTGCCAACGGTGAGCGCGGCAGGCGAAGTGCTGGACGACAAGGTGGTGCTACGTGCGGCACTCCATGTGCCGGAACTGCGGCGCTGAGAGGGGGTTGTGATGTGATATGGGAGAAAGGAGGTGAAGCGATGAACCCAACCCGTCGTGGTTTCCTGGGAGGATTGTTGAGCCTGATGGGTGGTTGTGCCGCCATGCGCGAGCTGACCTGGCCGCGCGCGGCGCTGCCGGAGCCACAAGAAGCGGATCTGGGGTTGCGGTATCACGAATGGAGCAAGCCAGGTCATGCGCGCTACGAGGGGCCGCCGCCCGATTGGGGCACGCAGCCGCCGCGTTACAAAACCTATCTCGACGCGCCGCGCATCGTGCTGCCCACCCCTTCGGAGGAGGAAGATGGTCATTTGATGACGGTGCTGCACGCGCGCCGTTCGCAACGCAGTTACCGCGATGAACCCATCTCGCCGGCGGAGCTGGGGCAGCTGCTCTTTGCCGCACAGGGCATCACCTATCCGCCAGGTGAATTGCGCGCAGCGCCTTCCGCCGGCGCGCTCTACCCCATCGAGCTCTATGTGTTGGCACATCGTGTGGCCGATTTGCCGACCGGCTTATACCACTACGCCGTCCAGACCCATGAGCTGGAGCTGGTGCGCGCCGGCGACCTGCGGGATGCCATCACCGCGGCAGCGTTGGGTCAGGGGTTCATCGGCGAGGCCAACGTGAATTTCATCTTATCGGCCATCTTCCAGCGGACACGCTGGAAATATCGCGAGCGGACATATCGTTACGTGCTGCTCGAAGCAGGCCACATCGCCCAGAACCTATGCCTGGCCGCCACCGCGATGGGGCTGGGCGCGTGTCCGGTGGGCGCCTTTTTCGATGACGACCTGAATGCCCTGCTGGAGCTGGACGGCCGCGATGAGGCGGCCCTTTACATCGTGGCCGTGGGCAAGGTGTAGTGTTCGTGGCGCGTGACCGCTGGGGGTGGCTTGCCCTGCTCGTCTTGCTCATCGTCGCTGCGCTTGTGTGGCGCGTGCCCAATTTGGACGCGTTCAGCCTGTCCAACGACGAGGGTGCCTACCTGACATGGGCCTGGTTGTTGCATGAGGGTCATCCACTTTACAGCGAGACCGTCCTGGTCTGGACACCGCTGTTATTCGTGTTGCTGGACTGGGTGTACGATCTGGCCGGCGTTGGGGTGATGAGTGGGCGCGCACTGGTGTTGGGGTTTTGGGTGCTGGCGTGCGGGGCGCTGGCTTGGTCGGCGCAGCAGTTCTATGCACAAGAGGATGCGCATGCCGGCTGGCTCGCTGCCGTGGTGGCCGTCCTGGTCTTTGGGTTGGCGCCCATCGCTTTCCGCCTGTCGCGCATGGCGATGGGCGAGGTGCCGGCGCTGGCGCTGGCCGTGCTCGCCGTGGCACTGGCACAGACTTATGCCCGTCACGGTGCGGGGATTTGGCTGGTGCTTTCCGGTCTGCTTTATAGCGCGAGCTTGCTGATCAAGGCGGTGAATCCGTTGATCGCGCTGCCAATTCTGTGGCTTGTGATGACGACGCCAGTGCGGGTTGGTTGGCGCAATCGAGTTGTGCATCTGGCCGTTTGGGGTGTGGCTGCACTCGTGCCACCAGCGCTGTGCCTGGTGTTCTACGACCCTGTCGCCTTCTACGACCAGGTGATCGCTTTCCGGCTGCAGCTGCGGGCGGTCTATCCGCTGCAGATCGAGCACAACCTGGCCTGGTTAGCAGATTTCTGGCGGCAGCACTGGGGCATCGTTGTGCTGGCCGTCTGCGGGGCAGTGTTGTTGGCGCGTCGTGCGCGCTGGCAGACGCTCATCCCGCTGGGCCTGTGGCTGGTGGGCGCCGGCATCCTGCCGTTGATCATCCATTCGCCCTTGTTCTACCAACACACGATCATCCTGTTGCCGCCGTTGGCGTTGTTGTGCGGTGGCGCCGCGGTGGTGACGGAGCAGCTGCTGCGTGAACGACGCTGGCTGTGGGGCAGCTTGGGCGCAGCATCCGCGATCGCCTTGGCGCTGAGTGTGCCCAGTATGGTGCAGGCCAATGATGAGGTATTACGGGCACGCTTCGGCCGTGAAGCGGAAGCGATTGCACTATTGCAACAGGTGACGCGCCCTGATGATACCGTCATCAGCGATAACCTGATGCTGACGTTTATGGCGGGGCGCAAGCCACCGCCGCCCTTCGGCGACCTGGCGCAGGTGGCCATTGACAGCGGCCGCCAGACCAGCCAGCGCCTGATCGCCCTCTCAGAGGCTTATCGTGTGGAAGCGGTGGCGAGCTGGGCGCTGCGCTTGCCCCAATTGAGGGAATACATGGATTGGGTGGAACGCCACTATCTCGTGCGCCGTGTCTGGGACAATCATCACGTGCTCTACTTCGCGCGCAAGGTGAGCACCGACGAAGTGCCACAACGGTATGCGGCGCTGTTTGAGGAAGACATTGCGCTGGTGGGCTTCGACACCCGGCTAGACGAACTGCCGGATGCAGCGTCTCCGTGGCTGCGCGTGACCGTGTTCTGGCAGGCGAAGCAGACGCCACGGCGCGATCTCACTGTCTTCGTGCATCTGTATGATGCTGCTGGACAGCTGGTCGCTTCGCACGATGGGCAGCCGGTGTATGGTTACCTACCCACCACGCGCTGGCCGGCGGGTGAGCTCATTCCTGACCGGCATGATATTTCGCTGCCGAAGGACTTGCCGGCAGGTGATTACACGTTGGCAACCGGCCTATATGATGCTGCGAGCGGTGCCCGCATGGCGGTGATGGTGGACGGCCAAACGGTTGAACAACGCGCCGTGACACTGACGCACATTGCAATTCCGCGACTGTTATCCCACCGATGCACCGAGGAGTGCGAACGCTATGACGACTGAACCCCAACCTGTTCCGGCACAGCCGGCACAAACCGTCACTGCGGCACCTATCCCTCGCCCTCCTGCGCCGCTGGGTGAGCGCTATGGGCACTGGCTGCTAGCCCTGGTGGTCTTCTTGCTGGCTCTGCTGCCGCGGCTGACGAGCCTGGACGCGTTTCTGACGGCGGACGAGGACGATCAGATCCGCTTTGCGGCTAGCTTTTTGGAGGCGGTGCGGACGCAGGATTGGGCACGCGCTGCGTTGCTGGGCTACCCGGGCGTGCCCACAATGGCCTTTGGCGCTTTGGGGTTGTGGATACGTTTTTGGCTGCATCAATGGGGTATTTCTCCGCTGCCGGATAACCCATCCAATCTAGCAGCCGCGCTTGCGACGGTGCAGCAATATCCGCTCGTCTATATCCCGGCAGCGCGCACTGCTCTGGCGGTGATGGCGGCGCTGGCCGTGTTGGCGATGTATTTGCTGCTGCGTCGCCTGATTGGCACCCGCGGGGCGTTGATCGCGGGCGTGTTGCTCGCCAGCGAACCGATGTTCCTGGCCAACTCGCGCGTGCTGCACGTGGACGCCCCACTCACCTACTTTATGTTCCTCTCCTTCCTGGCCTTCTGGCTGTATCTGCGCACGGGGAAGTGGGGCTGGCTGTTCACGTCTGGCGTGTGCGGTGCGTTGGCGGTGCTCAGCAAGACACCGGGGGTCATTCTGGCACCTATTTTGGTCGCCACCGGACTTATCTACCTGTTGAATCCCGGTGCAGCTTCACCGGCGAACACCGAGAATGCAACGACGCGCCGACGGCGCTTCTGGCTGGCGCTGGGCATCTGGGCCGGCATTGCGTTGGTAGCGTTCTTTGCGCTGTGGCCTTCGATATGGCGTGATCCCATCGGCGCCGTCAATCTGCTGGTGGATAATGCCCTGATCGCGATGCGCACCAATCATCCCACCAGTGGCGTATTTCTGGGAGACGGTCCGGGCGACCGCAGTCCGCTGTATTACCTGGTCAGCTTGCCGTTCCACCTGACACCGCTGGGCAGCTTTGGCCTGTTGGCCGGCCTGTATCTGACATTGCGCGGGCGGCATCGCACACAGAGCACGCACTTGACGCCGCTGTTGCTCTCCCTGTGGGCGTTTCTCATCCTCTTCCTCATCCCGGTCTCGCTCACCGGGCGGCGCGGTGACCGCTACATCCTGCCGCTCTATCCGCCGCTGTGTCTGATGACGGCGATCGCGCTGGAACAGCTGACCTGGCGGCGCAACTATGGAAGTGCCCAGGCAACACCCCAACTTACACCCGCGCGCAACACCGTTCATGCGGGACGCATCATAGGTGGGCGCTCCCTTGTGCCCCGATGGGCAGAGAGGGTGGGCGCCTTCCTGATTCGCGTCCGGGCCCGTGCCGAGTGGGTGTTGGCGGGGGCGTTGGCCGCTCAAACGGTGACCGTGCTGATCTTGCATCCCTATTACTTTGACTATTTCAACCCGCTGCTAGGCGGCGGCAGCGTGGCAATGCGCTATGTCAACATCGGTTGGGGTGAAGGGCTCGATCAAGCGGCGGCTTATCTCAATCGGCAGCCGGATGCAGCGCAAAAGACGGTGGCGGCATGGTACAGCTGGCAGTTTGCGCCGTTTTTCAAGGGGAAGACGGTGGACCTCTCCAGCGTCGAGGCAGCACTGAGGGCCGATTACGTGGTCTTCTACATCAATCAACTGCAGCGTGGTTTTCCCAGTGCCGAGCTGTTGGAGTATTTCCGGGCACGTCGGCCGCTGCACACAGTGTGGCTGAACGGGGTGCCGTATGTGCATATCTACCCAGGCCCGATTGTCAGTTCGCTGCCGCCGCCGGGCATCCAGAATCCGGCGGATGCCACATTGGGCGGTGCAGTCCACCTGATGGGCTATGACATAGCAAACGGAGAGGTGTACGCCGATGATCCTCTCTTCATCACCCTCTATTGGCAAGTGTTGGCGCCCATTCCCGGGGATTACAATGTGTACGTGCGTCTGACGGACAACTCGGGCAACGTGTTCGGACAGGTGGATCGGCTGCCCCTGGGCGGCCTGTTGCGCACCGACAAGTGGCAGCCCGGCACGTACATCCGTGACGACTATCGGCTGCGCCTGCGGCCAGGCGCGCCGCCGGATGTCTATTACCTGGAAGTCGCGATGTATTCTTTCACCACCGGTGAGACCTTCGGTTTGGCGCGCAACATTGGACGGGTTGAGGTGCTGCCGGCGCGTACCTTCGTCAGCATCGAAGAGCTGGCCATCGAGCGTCCGCTGCGCAGCGAGCTGGCGCCGGGCGTGGAGCTGCTGGGCTATCGGTTGGGAGCGGCAAAGCTTGGACCGGGCGAGCGTCTACCGGTGACACTCTATTGGCATGCGACTGGGCGCCCCGCTACCGACTACGCCGTCGTCTTCGAGGCGCGGAGCGTCGGCGGACGGGATGGGGGTGCGTGGACGGAGCCCCTGGGCTCGGAGCTCTATCCCACACACAAATGGCGACGTGGCGAGGTGTTGGTGAGCTTGCATCAGCTGCAGATGCCCCCTTATGCACGCACAGATACCTATATGCTCACCGTACGCTTGCTGGACACCGCCAGCGGCCAGATGGTCGGCCGCGAAATCCTGGGCAAGCTGGAGTTTGTGGAGCGGCCACGCTATTTCGAGACGCCGCAAGTGCAGTATCCGGTGGGCGCCGACCTGGACGATGTCGCGCAGCTGATCGGCTATGACCTGCCGCAGCGCCGTGTGCGCGCCGGGGAGACCTTTCCCATTACCCTCTACTGGCGCGCCTTGGGGGAGACACGCACATCTTACACCGTTTTTATTCACGTGGTAGGGCCGGATGGGGTTATTCGTGGACAGTGGGACAGCATCCCCGGCGCCGGCACCTTGCCCACCACCGGTTGGATCAAGGGTGAGGTGATCACCGACCGTTACATGGTGCCGATGGCGAAGGATGCACCGCCATGGGAGTACACCATTCTGGTGGGCATGTATGATCCACGTACGGGCGAACGGCTGAAGGTGAAGGACACCACACGCGACGCGATCGTATTGAGCGCGGTGCGGGTGGAATGAGGGGGGTTATCCGAAGGGCTTGGAATGGAACTTTGATCTCCGGTGCGGAGTCACGTCGGATTTCTGGTCTTGCTATGAAACGTCAGCGTTTTCTTGAGATCCCTTGTTTGTTGCTGAGCCTGGGAATAGCGGCCCTCTTTTTGTTCTACAAGTTTGACACCTTGGTGCCCCCTCTTCCCTGGTCCGATGAGACAATGATCATGGCCGATGCCGTAGAGACGCTCCGTGTAGGTCCAAAGCTGATCTACCCTTCACAACTGACAGGGGGCTCATTGGCCGTTTTTCTCACAACACTTCACATCCTCCTCTTTGGGAAGGATATAACCGTGCTTCGTATCTTCCATGCCGTGATCAACCTAGCGCTCGTAGCGATCACCTATCTTGTAGCGCGGACATTGCTCTCTGATGGAAGTGCGTGGCGGGGGCGCATCATCGGAATAGTAACGTGTGCTCTTCTCGCCGGTTCAACCTGGTTTCTATCTTTGGGGCGTTTGGCGTTTCTGAATGTCACGCTCACTCCCCTATTAGCAATGGGGTATGTTTATCTCTTATGGCGTGGCCTGCGTACAGGTCGTCCGCGCTACTTTCTGGGAAGTGGGATTGTGATGGGCATTTCAGCCTATGGCTATGCCGCCGCAGTGCTCGCGCCGCTGGCTTTGCCCGCATTTTTCGCGGCAGAGTGGTTGGTGAGCAGGGTCGAACGACGTCCAAGCCTCATCCTTCGTCATTGGAGAAACCTGCTCTTCCTCGTTGGAGCAACGTTTGTCTGTGTCCTGCCGCTGGTTTATCTATTCGTGCTGGATCCCGAGGTATTTCTGCGCCGTCCCCTATATGTCGGTGCAATGAGCGTGGGAAACCCTTGGGAACAAGCATTGCAAAATGGCAAAGGCATTCTTGCCAGCTTTGGCCTATCTCTCACCTTGCTGATCAGCAACGATCGCACCAGGTTGGTGTTCGATCCCATTGTGTCTGGACTCTTCTGGATGGGTATTGTCGCTGCAGTATGGCGATGGAGAAAACCTGAGTATCTTTTCCTGTTAGTGTGGTGGGTAATAGCCCTATTGCCCTTCCTTTTTTCAGTTCAGAACAGCATATGGGTATTCGACCTGATGAGGCGAGGGGTCAACGCCCAGCCGGTGAGTTTTATCTTCCCGGCGTTGGCAGTCTTGACCGGCGCACAATGGTTGTGGAGGCGTGGGCGTTTATGGTGGCGGCTGATAACCGGGCTGGGGGCAGCGGGTATTATCACTTTCTCCGGAGCCCAGTCGTTCACGTTCTACGAAGCTTGGATCAAGGGACCGGAAGGTCAACGGCTCTTTTCAGCGCATGGCGTTGAGCTGGCCAAATGGCTGACCGATCACAGCACTCCCGATATGGTTTATTTGCTCCCGGTACGTCCCCATACAAGTCCCACCACGCGGCCCGAGCTCTTCTCTGTGCGTACCTACTATGAAGGGCGATCTGCCATCGCCTACCCTGAGCTGGATGAAACGGCGTTGCGCGCTGTGTTGACCCAATTGGCAACCGGTCGCTCGCTGGTGAAGGTGCTGCTCCCTGAGCATTCGGAGCTGGACCCAAAGGGGGTAATGAGATTTCTGCTCGAGCCACATGCCACGTTGGTGGGTGAGGAATCGATTTACGGTTTTAGGGTGAAGACATACCGCTTGCGTTCGTCGGCGGAGAATTTCTCAGCTGATGCAGGAACGCCTGTAAACCTTCGTTTTGGTGCTCGCCTGCAATTGGTGAATTACTCTATCGGACGAAGAGAGCTTCCCGCAGGAGATTCGCTTTGGACGAAGATAAGTTGGGCGGTTGCCGAGCCTACCCAAGAAGACTACGGAACACAGCTGGCGCTTACCGATGCCCATGGCTATGTGATTGTGCGAACCGACCAAATGCTGCTGGATGATAACTTCTTTCAGGCGACCTCACACTGGCAACCGGGAGAGTTGTCTTCAGCTTATTATCACCTGCCTATTCCGCACGAGACACCCCCTGGTGTTTACCAGCTAGGTGTTGTTGCCTATGATGCCGAAGGGGAACGGCTAGCACCGGCTCGTGGTGCACAAGGTGATCTGACATTGCCGTTGGCGGAAATTGAAGTTGTACCCTCTCCACTCCTCAAGGCAGCGCAGCATCCCAACGCTGAACATGCTATTGATGTGCCGGTGACCTCTTCACTCCATCTTGTTGGGGTAGAGGTTTCTGCCACGCTGGCGCGGCCGGGTGATAAGCTGCGGGTTACTCTGACATGGCAGGCACGTTCCACCCTGGATGAGGATTTTGATTTGAGCTTGGGGTTGATTCGACGCGGCAACGTGTACGCTGTGACACCTCCACGCCCGTTGGTCTCGCGAGCTTATCCCACATCGGTCTGGCGACCGGGCGAGACGTTGCGGGTGAACTATCCGTTTCTTCTTCCGGCCGAACTTGAAACGGACGAATACGTTTTGGGTTTGCGCCTGTTAAGTTTTCCCGAGCAGCGGGTGGTTTCTGAACTCGCCCTTCAGACGCTGAGGGTAGAAGCCCGGACGCATCATTTTACCGTTCCTCCTATGGAGCGGCAGGCTGAGGTGCTCTTTGGCGACAGGGTTCGTTTGTTGGGATATGACCGTGCGGTTGTCTCCACAGCCAATCGTGAAATCCTGGTGCGATTGTATTGGCAACCCCTGGCTGCGATTGAGGAATCCTACACGGTATTCCTTCATCTCGTGAACGACTCAAATGTCATTATCGCCCAGACCGATACGATCCCTGGTGGGGGCAATGCCCCGACAACCGGTTGGATAGCAGGCGAGGTGATCGCAGATGAGCTCCGGGTGGCGCTACCGACAAACCTCTCTGACGGCAGCTACCGCCTTGTACTGGGGATGTACGAGAGCAGAAGTGGCACACGCCTGCCGGTCCAAGGTCCATCGGTGACGGGTGACTCATTCGATTTAGAACAAGTTGAAATTGTGGATTAGGCAATGGCGTGGAGAGATAGTTGCGCGATCAAATCTCTGTCCTGCTGGCCAATCCGTGAGCTTGGCGTCCTGGTTGGATTCATACTCGCCACGCTGGTGTTGACTTATCCTCTATCGCTCAACCCGGCCACTATGGTGCCGGATCCCGGTGATCCGCTGCTGAGCGCCTGGCGGTTGCACTGGGTGGGTCATACCCTCCTTGCCGGCATGGACGCGCTGTCCCGCCTGTTCGACGCCAACATCTTTTATCCCTACCCGCTGACCTTAGCTTACAGCGAACACTTCCTGGGCGAGACGCTCATCAGCCTGCCCCTGTTGTGGGTGACCGATAGCCACCTGATGGGCCTGAATCTCTCGGTGATGCTCTCTTTCGTCCTGACCGCCTATGCTACCTACTTGTTCATCGCCGACTGGTCACGCAGCCGCCTTGCCGGCCTGATCGCCGGTTTCCTGTTCACCTTCTCGCCGTTTCGCTTCGGGCACATCCTGCAGCTGGAGCTGCTGGTGACGCAGTGGATGCCGCTGACACTGTTGACGTTGCGCTGGGTGGTGTGCCGCCAGGATACCACGGTTCCGTCACATCGCCGCTGGCTCGCCTTGGGTTTGTGCCTTCTTTTCCTCAACCTACAAGCGCTCTCCAGTTTCTATTACACTGTCTATCTGCTGCTCGCGTGTACTGCCTTGCTGGTGGTCTGCTTCCTCACAGGCCAGGTGCACCTGCGCTGGGGATTGCTGCGCGATATAGCTATCCTGGCGGCCGTCACCGCTGCAATAAACTGGCCGATTTGGAGCAAATATCTGGATTTCAGCCAGCTGATGGGCGCCGTTCGTTCTCCGGGTGAAGTTCGTGTGTACAGCGCGGCCCTGACGGACTATTTCACCACCATTCCGCATAATCTGCTTTATGGCTGGACGTTTGGGCGATGGCAGGCGCCCGATCATCAATTTCAGCCGCTGGCGCCGACCGGTGTCTTAGGATTGCTGGCGGGGATGGTTGGCCTAATCGTCCTGCTGAGAAATCGGGTAATGCATAGAGGGCGGTGGGCGCTCGGTCTCTGCCTGCTGGTGACGATTCTGACCGGTTTTGTGCTTTCACTCGGCACCAACGAAGCCGCCCTG
>Ga0308395_1001945_pt1 | contig 12589 bp, 10 predicted proteins | sample Hotspr20SampleP4_FD_202097 | JGI IMG/M metagenome (GOLD analysis project Ga0308395, IMG submission 202097) | Hot spring phototrophic mat microbial communities from Mushroom Spring, Yellowstone National Park, Wyoming, United States - 20050930_P4 ...
AGCCGAGTTGGGCAAAAAAGTAGCATCTACATTAAAGATACCTATAATAGGAATAGGAGCAGGAAAATATGTAGATGGACAAGTACTTGTAACACACGATATGTTAGGAATGACTACTGAATTTAGCCCTCGTTTTTTAAGACGCTATGCCAATTTGCAGCAAATTATGACCAATGCTTTCCAAAATTACATTAAAGATGTAAAATCAGGGGATTTCCCAAACGAAAAAGAACAATATTAACAAATTTATCTTTTTGATTTTTAAGTATTTAAGACAAGAATTTTATATTTTTAGACAAATATGAATATCAAGTTGAAACATAAATTGATAAATTTCAGCCCAAAAATAAATAAAGTATGGAAACCAAAACTCTTAAACCTGATATCATAGAATTGTTGGGCGATAAGGCCTCCTATTACTTAGATCATGTATGCAAAGGAATACCCAAAGATCAATTATTATTACCTAGCAAAAAATTTGTTGACGAATCTTTTGGATTATCAAATAGAAATCCTCAAGTATTAAGAAGTTTACAACAAATATATGGTTCTGGTCGCTTGGCAAATACAGGTTATATGAATATCTTGCCTGTAGACCAAGGCATTGAACATAGTGGAGGGGCTTCATTTGCACCTAATCCTATTTATTTTAATCCAGAAAAAATAGTAGAATTAGCCATAGAAGGCGGATGTAATGCTGTGGCTTCTACCTTTGGCGTATTAGCATCTGTATCCCGAAAGTATGCACATAAAATACCTTTTATTGTAAAAATCAATCATAACGAGTTTTTAACCTATCCGAATAAATACGATCAGATACTATTTGGTACTGTAAAGGAACCTTGGAGCAGTAGCCGTAGGAGCAACTATTTATTTTGGTTCTCCTGAATCTTCTCGTCAAATTGTTGAAATTGCAGAAGCATTTGAATATGCCCACGAATTAGGAATGGCAACTATTCTTTGGTGCTATTTAAGAAATCCTGCTTTCAAAAAAGATGGTGTCGATTACCATACTTCTGCGGACTTGACAGGACAGGCCAATCACATAGGCGTTACCATTCAAGCAGACATTATCAAACAAAAACTTCCTACCAATAATGGAGGGTATACTGCATTAAACTTTGGTAAAACACATCCAAAAGTATATTCTGAACTAACAATCGATCATCCTATTGATTTGTGCCGTTATCAAGTGGCAAACTGTTATATGGGCAGAATTGGTTTAATTAACAGTGGTGGTGAAAGTAAAGGTGCAAGCGATTTACAAGAAGCCGTCATTACCGCTGTTATCAATAAAAGAGCAGGCGGACAAGGATTAATATCAGGGAGAAAAGCATTCCAAAAACCAATGAAAGAAGGCATTCAATTATTAAATGCTATTCAAGATGTTTATCTTAATAAAGAAATCACAATAGCATAATTTAATTTATGGGAATAGCAGAAAAAGAAACACAAACACAATCTATGAGTTGGTTCAAAAGAATTAAAGAAGGTATAACAACCTCTACCCGTGAAAAAAAAGAAACCCCCGAAGGATTATGGTATAAATGCCCTGAATGTAAAAAAATAACAACCACTCAAGATCATAGCAAAAATGCTTATGTTTGCGAAAATTGTGGTTATCACGAAAGAATAGGTAGTCAGAAGTATTTTGAGTTGCTATTTGACGAAGGACAATTTTTAGAATTATTTGAAAATATAGAAAGCGACGACCCTTTACACTTTGAAGATACTAAAAAGTATGTAGATCGCTTAAAAGAAGCCCAAGAAAAAACAAATCTTAAAGACGCCATTCGTGTAGGTTTTGGAAAAGTAAATGGACACGACCTGGTCATTGCGGCTATGGATTTTGATTTTATTGGCGGATCTATGGGATCTGTGGTAGGCGAAAAGATCGCCCGAGCAGTTGATTTTTGTATCAAGACCAAGTCGCCCTTACTTATTATTTCAAAATCGGGGGGAGCAAGAATGATGGAAGCACCATTTTCTCTTATGCAAATGGCTAAAACATCTGCTAAATTGTATCAACTCGCCCAACATAAAATTCCGTATATTTCATTACTTACAGATCCTACAACGGGTGGTGTAACAGCCAGTTTTGCAATGCTTGGGGACTTGAATATAGCAGAACCCGGAGCATTAATTGGTTTTGCAGGTCCTCGTGTGGTCAAAGAAACAATCGGAAAGGACTTACCCAAAGGATTTCAAACATCCGAATTTGTCCTTGAACACGGCTTTCTTGATAAGATTATTCCCCGTACAGAATTAAAAGAAAAATTATCTCAGATATTGACCTTTTTTAAGAGTTAATTTGAACGTGGTGAAAAGTCAGTTTTTGTTTTCAATATGCCTTTAATATCCATGATTTATTTCCATTGTATTACTATGGAAGTTGGGTCTTCAGTTACAAAATGAGGATAAATATTGTTCGCAACTACATCACCAATTACTCTGGCTGATGGATGCCCATAAGCATTACTTGTCCCAAATGAAAAAATTGCACAAGAAGTATTGCGTTGTAATATTGAAGTTGTAAAATTATGAACTGAGCCGTGGTGTGGAACTTGTAATGTTCCAATAAATTTGAGCACTTGGCTTAACTTCGCATTAATATCTGCAACAATATTTGGTTCGTTTAAGTCAATGTCGCCCATGTATAAACAGCCACTTTGTAACTTTAAATGAAAGTGTCGATGAAAATATAAAGGGTGAAAATGATTAAAACAATTAAAACAATTAAAACAATGAACATAATCGTATGATTTTTTTCCTGAATATAAAATCATAGAATTTTTATTTAGGTCTCCTTTAACTGATTTATATGCATTGATTACGTCATCCTTATTCTGTTTAATTTTACTTATGTTGTCAATATCGGCAAAAGTTAAACCATAAATTTTAAGTGCATCTTCAAATTGCTTTTTGCGTTTATTATGTTCATAATTAAACGGAATAAAAAACCACCGAATCCCTGCAAGTGGAATAAATACTGTCCCACTTGGGTAATTAGAAGAACTTATGATATTAGAAATATCGGCCGGTTTATCAAGTAGTATAATACCATCATTATTTAGTTTGCTTTCAGTTGGTTGAATTCCAATAATTTGAACATTATCACCAAAAAAAACTTGAGGGTCGTCAATTAAACTTGTGTCTGAATAATTGTATTCAAGCAGGTTTGTTACTTTTAATAATATTTTTGCTGTATCGTCAATTAAAGGAATAACAACCTTTTTTATTTTACAATGTTCAGCAAGAATTTCAATTCCATTTATATGGTCAGCGTGAAAATGAGAAATAAATAGAATATCAATTGGATATTTTTTAGGAAAAGTAGATTTGATTTTTTTCTCAAGTTCTTGTCTATTGAGAGTTATTGAACCACAATCATATACAACGGTAAATTCAGTTCTATTAAAAATGTGTCTTTCGGTGTAAAATGCACCTTGTCCAACTGGATGAAATGTTCTTATTAAGCTCATTGTCATGTTTTTTTGAAAGTAAAATCTTGAATTTAAATGAATGTAGCTATTTTTCAATACAAATGTTGGTGCGTAAAACTGAACCACTACTTATATCGCATTTCTATAATTTATAATTGAAATTAGTTCGTACTTTTTTTCTACTTCATCTTTAATTTCGTTAAATTCTATACTGACCTTAAATCTAGCAATTACATATTTGTCAAGTGCGTCCTTAACTTCTTCAGATAATGATTCATTAAACTTGGCTGTTATAATATCTGATCCTTCTGCATCTTTTACAAACTCAACCTTATATCTAATTAGACTTAGTCCTTTTAAAATTCCAAATAGTTCAATTGTTTCTTCACTTTTTTCTTTTTGGCTAAATTGGGAATGCAAAATCTTTGCTTTTTCAGGTTCAATAACAATTGATTTCACTTTATTAGTTATAGGTGAATCCCAAACAATTTGAATTTTTTGGTTATTTTGGTGAACCTTTTTAAAGAACAGAGAATACTTGTTAAGTAATTTTCGATTTTCCCCAAAATCTTTTTCAATCACTTTATTAAGTTTTTCATCTGTTGAACTAACTAAATTTGATAATGTTTCCATTACCTGTCCGAGGGCTTTTTCATAGTCATGGTCAAGTAGTTTTTCTTCAAATGGTGTTGATAGTTGAATACCATAAGAGCCACTAAAAACTGTATTGAAATTAACTGGCAAACTATTTTGTTTGCCTAATGTTACTTTTTCAAAAGTTTTATCTATTAAATTTTTAAATGAATTTAAGTGTTCCAACAAGGTTTCGATCCTAATTGTTTCTTTGAGTTCGCAAAAAATGTACTTTATTGAATGTCTGCCATAATGTCTAAGACTTTTTTCAAGCTCATTGATTAAAATTTGTTTTCTGTTTTCAATTTGCGCAATATTAAGCCGAAGCATATTGTCATTAGGGAATCGCAAAGATAATTCAATAGCACTTAAATGTATTTTGTCTAAGTCTTGAATCTCTCTTGTTATTAATTCAGGCTGTCTCATAAGTCAAATTTACGAAAATGATAATTGAATTATTCCTTTTGGTCTTCCTTGTCTGTCCATACCAAACCAATTTGTCCAATAATTTATCCAATATTGAGTAATGGTATAGCGTGGGTCGTTTTCTGGATACAAAGGAATAAAATAACCATCCACGAGATATTGTTTTTTAGAACCACCTTCAGTCAAAAATTTTTTTAATAAGTGATATTTGGTATTTAGATCATCTGAATACATAACCAAGCTTACAATGTCAATGTCATTAGGATTTTCTTTTATTGTTGTATAGCTACCATTAACCCAATTTTTAAACTCTTGAACAATTTCAGTTCGAAAGTCTGTAATGAACTGATTGTATTTCTCAAATATCGTTTGACGGGTTTGAGAATTTTGAAACCTGTCAACAAAGACAGTTTTAAAATCTGCCATTTCCATTTCTATGAGTTCATATGGCTTTGGATTTCCGTATCCATCAAATTCGATCATCTTTCCCATTTCTAATATTTTTTATAAAAATTACAAATAATGCTTTCAATCTTTGAGTTTAGACGGTAGCATAAAAAGCATGCGAAATTAAAAAGCCCATTACAAAATTACGGACTTTTTCACTAAAAATAAAAAAATTTTTTTGGGTCTTGATTAAAATTAATCTTCAACAATTTCCCCTTTACCAAATATTTCTCATTAACTTTGCCCATTATTAATTATATGGCTTATTCATCATTGCGAGAAGCATTATTGGATTTGGAAAAACAAGGGGAGTTAGTTCGAATTCGTTCAGAAGTAGATCCTTATTTGGAAATGGCGGCTATTCATTTGCGAGTAAATGAACTGCAAGGTCCTGCATTGTGGTTTGAAAATATCAAAGGAACTTCGTTTTCTGCTGCATCTAACATTTTTGGGACTTATGATCGATCAAGGTATTTGTTTAAGGATACATTTCATCGAACGGAATGGATCATCAAAGCATTCAAAAATCCTTTGGAAATCATTAAGAACCCATTGAAACTAATAAAACACGCTCCCTTTTTATTGAAAGCACTTCCAATAAAAAAATCGTCTGACATCTTAAATCATACTTGTCACATTTCGGACTTGCCACTTATTCATCATTGGCCCAAGGATGGTGGGGCTTTTGTAACATTACCACAAGTGTATTCTGAAAATGTTTTACAGCCGGGTATTTGGAATAGCAATTTGGGAATGTATCGTATTCAATTGACGGGTAACGAATATGTATTGAACAAAGAAATTGGCTTGCATTATCAATTGCATAGAGGAATTGGTATTCATCAGCAAATAGCCGTTCAACATCAAAAGCCCTTCAAAGTGTCTGTATTTGTGGGTGGTCCGCCTGCACATACCTTGGCTGCTATAATGCCCTTGCCAGAAAGTATAACTGAACTAATGTTTGCGGGTCTTTTGGCCAATCGTCGTTTTAGATACATTTATCAAGATGGGTATTGCATTAGTACCGATGCAGATTTTGTTATTACAGGAACGGTAATTCCGAATGTTTTAAAACCCGAAGGTCCGTTTGGGGATCATTTAGGGTATTATAGTTTGCAACATCCTTTTCCTGTATTAGCAGTAGATAAAGTGTATCACCAAAAAGACGCTGTGTGGCCTTTTACAGTAGTAGGGCGTCCGCCACAAGAGGACTCTATTTTTGGAAAAATTATTCACGAACTTACAGGATGGGCAGCCCAAAAAGAAATTTATGGCTTAAAGGACTTGTATGCCGTAGATGAAGCGGGTGTACATCCATTGTTATTAGCAACGGGTTCAGAACGATATACGCCTTATAGTAACGAATCAGAACCTTCTGAGATTATTACTATTGCTCATCATATTTTAGGTACGGGGCAATTAAGTTTGTTGAAGTATCTTTTTATTACTGCAGAGTATGATGCTAAAGTCCCTTCTTGTTATAATGTACAGGCGTTTATTCAATATGTGTTAGAAAGGGTGGATTTACAAAGAGATGTTCATTTTTATACCAATACACCAATGGATACATTGGATTATTCAGGTGGGCAATTAAACAAAGGAAGTAAGATGGTGATTGCTGCCTATGGCAGAAAGAAAAGAGAATTAACTGCTCAAATAGATGAAAAACTTCAAACATTAAAAACCTTTTTTAATCCACAAGTTGCTTTTCCTGGTGTATTGGTTTTGCAGGGAAATAAATTTGTAAATTATCAGCAGGCAAAAGAAGAAATGCAAAACTTTAATGAAGAAATTCTACAAAAATCAATTGATTTATCGGGATTTCCTTTGATAACGATTGTAGATGATAGCAAGTGGGTTACACAAGATATTAGCAATTGGTTGTGGGTTACTTTTACTCGTTCCAATCCTGCAACAGATGTGTATGGAATTAATGAAAAGATGATTAATCGTCATTTTGCTATGGATAATTTAGTAATAGATGCACGAATAAAACCCCATCACGCACCAGCATTAGAAAAAGACGCTGAGATTGAAAAAAAGATTGACAAATTATTCAGCAAGGGCGGGGAACTTTATGAATACTTTAAGAAGAAAGGGAAGTAAATCAAAGTAATAAATTAATTTTTTCTCAAAATTTTTGTAGTGTATTTTACCGAGTTTGACACTTGTTTGAGGGTTGCCTCGCTCTTTACCTCGTCAATTGTGATGTATTATTTAAATTTTCCGAAAATAATAGTGAACAAATATTTTAAAAAAGTTAGTAAATACCCCTAAATAACGGTTTATAGTACTATCATCCCCGTTGACTCTATCGCCATAATGGCAAAGTCAAATAACATACCACTGAGGTCTATCGAAAACATATGATAACTGTATTTCAATAAACGACGTTAAAGGAGTTAAGTTCGGTATTAGCGATACCTATAAAAATGGGGAAAAAGAGAATTTGGGTAAGAACTGATATAAGAGAGAATGCGTTGAAAGTTATGAAGGCATTGAATATGAAGATATCGCCCAAGATTTTAAAAATTGAAGAAAAATAATGTTAAGAAATAAAATACAAAACATATAAACGGATAAAAATGTAGTGGCAAAAAGTGTCAGAATTTTCATGTTTTATTGAAGATCAATAAATTAAAAATAAAAAGTGTCAAACTCGGGTATTACGTGAAAATAAAAAAAAAAACGCACCAGAACCAACAGGTAACAAATTTCGCCTGATTAAAATTTTCCGAAGTCCATTTTTTTGCAAAGAGTTAATGCAAGTGATACAATAAAATCATATTGATAATGTACATACAAAGAATAAGCAACGTATCCCAGGCAAGAACAAAATTCTTTCTTCCTGCACGATAGGTGAGCCCCACGATGGCAATAGATGTCATGATAATGGTGGAAAAGACCGAAATGATATTGTTTTCCGAAGCGTCGTGCAGAATATTTCCCTTTCTGTAAAATAAGTCATCCACAGCCAGAATGAAAATATTGAACAAATTACTTCCCAGCAGATTACCCACTGCCATATCAATGGCTTTTATTTTTATGGCCGAGACAGAAACAACCATTTCCGGCAGGGTCGTGGAAGCTGCCAGAAACAATGTCCCCACAAAGGACTGTGCCAGCCCTGTATGGTGGGATATTTTTTCTGCGAACCCCGGAAGCAGTAATGCTGCCCCTATAACAAAAAGAGCATTGATGGTATATAAAACTATTAGTTTTTTCAATGAAAAAGATGTCCGATGTTCCGTGGAAAAAGTGGCCGTTGTGGATGAGATGTTTTTTTTATCATACTGATATACCAGTTTTACGGAAATAAGGTAAATGATGATAAAAACAATACTGAATATTCCAATCCAGTCCGTAATACGGATAATATCCGGCAGATATAGTCCAAGACCAACGAAGGAAAAAAGAATAATCCCCAGCGCTGCCGCAAGAATATGGCTTTGAGAAGCTGCTGAAAACAAGGTGGTTTTTTTCGAGAAAGTATCCAGCAAAGAAAGAAAGGCCAGATTAAACACACAACTGCCCATGACATTCCCCACGGCCAGATCGGCTGAACCCACTACTGCGGCAGAACCTATACCTGTAAATAATTCCGGTAAACTGGTTACCGAAGCCATGGTGATTAATCCGAACCATGCCTTACCCATGCCTGTTTTTTCGGCAATCTGATCGCCATAGTGGGAAAGTTTGATTCCGCAGTATAAAATAATTAAAACGCAAACTCCAAATCCTGCAATTACTAAAGGCATATCATTAATTAATTTAAATCATTGTCAGAGCATCCTTTTTCAGCCCATTGATCGAGGTTACGCAGCGTGGTGGATGCAATGCCTTCCAGCGCTTCATTGGTTAGAAAGGCCTGGTGTGCGGTTATCAGGACATTCCGAAACGTGGTAAGCAGGGCCAGCATATCGTCCTGAAGAATATGCCGGCTATGGTCATAAAAGAAAATCCCTTTCTCCTTTTCATATACATCCATTCCGAAAGCACCGATTTTCCCTGTCTTAATCCCACGAATAACCGCCTGTGTATTGACAATTCCACCGCGTGCAGTGTTTATAAGCATAACACCGTTTTTCATATGTTCAATCTGACGTTCATCAATAAGATATCGGGTTTCGTTATTCAAAGGAAGATGAATGCTGATAATATCAGATTGTATGCAAAGATCTTCAAGAGAAACATAGGTCATGCCGTAGCGGGTTGAAAGATCAGGGTTTATGAACTTATCAAATCCGAGTAATCTGCAACCAAAACCATGCAGAATTTTTGCCAGAACCGACCCGATTTTTCCTGTACCAATAATGCCTGCGGTTTTCCCGTTCAAATCGAAGCCCGTCAGTCCCCCCAGAGAAAAGTCGTGTCGTTTGATCCGGGCATCGGCTTCCATGAGTTTTCTGTTAAGGGCCAGAATCATGGCAACGGCATGTTCGGCAATGGCATGAGGAGAGTAGGCAGGAACATTGGCCACTTTCATCCCCAGTTCTGACGCAGCTTCCAGATCCACGTGGTCGTAACCAGCGGAACGTAATGCAATGTATTTAACCCCCTCCTTACGAAGTAATGTTAATACTTCGCGGTTGGCCGTGTCGGAAGTAAAAATCGCGATGGCCTCAAATCCCCTGGCCAGGTAAGCGGTTTCATGGCTTAGTCCTTCTTCAAAAAATACCAGTTCATGGCGGGGTGTTTTGAGTTTTTCAAAGAAAGGCCGGTCAAAGGTGTGAGTGCTAAATATGGCTGTTTTCATAAATGAAGCATTTTTTTATTGAAATGTTTGAAAATTTCCATAACCCAGATAACGCTTGAAGCTAAGATCATGGTTATTAACCATTCCTTAAAGGTAATGGGTTCTGTTTGAAGTATACTTTGCATGGAAGGAACATACATGCTTAAAATATGAATTCCCTGGGCAAAAATAACCCCCAGCACCAGAAGGTAATTTCTTTTCAGAGGAACTCTGAAAGCCGATTCTCTTTCTGAACGTGAATTGAACACGTGAAAGTTTTCCATAAAAACCATGAGGAATAAAATCAGATTCCGGGCATGATATTCGCTGAGGGAAGTGAAATGATTAAAGTAATACCAACAGACAAAAACAACAAGTCCTATGGTTGTTCCGGAAAGAAGGATTTGAGTAATCATTAAGGAATTAAAGATGTTTTCGGAGGGCTTGCGCGGAGGTCTTTTCATGACATCGGGTTCACCGCCTTCAAAGGCCAGAGCAACGTCCTGAATGCCATTGGTAACCAGATTCAGCCAAAGCAACTGCACGGCCAGAAGGGGCAAGGGCAATCCGGCGGCCACCGAAGCAAGAAAAAGAATAATTTCTGCTGCTCCCGTGGCAATAAGCAGGTAAATAACTTTTCTGACATTGTCATAGGCAATGCGGCCTTCTTCTATTCCTGCCACGATGGAAGCAAAGTGATCGTCTGCAATAATCATGGCAGCCGTTTCCTTGGCTACGTCAGTTCCCGAGCCCATGGCCACCCCGATATTGGCCCGCTTTAAGGCAGGGGCATCATTCACCCCGTCGCCGGTAACCGCCACAAATTCACCATGACGAATCAAAGCATCCACAATCTGAAGTTTTTGGGAAGGAGAGACCCTGGCAAAAACAGTGGAGGATAAAATTGTTTTATCAAAAGCAGCCGAATCACCAGCAAGCGATTCCAGCATTTTTCCTGTAACCACCGGTGCGTTTTTCTCGGCTATTCCCAATTCCCGGGCAATGGTACCGGCGGTTTCAGGATGATCGCCGGTAATCATGATCACCTTTATTCCCGCGGCATGGCATTTCTGAACGGAACTTTTGGCTTCCGGTCTCAGAGGGTCTATAAATCCCACCAGACCATAAAAAACAAGAGGAGGAAGGTCGGATGCATCATATTTTTCTTTTATCTTGAAATGATTGCAGGGAGCACAGGCAAAAGCCAGAACGCGATACCCTTCTTTGGCCAATTGTTCCGCATCAATAAGAATTTTGTTTTTATCCAGTGGGGCAAGTTTACCGCTGACCGAAACGAAAGTACAAAATTCAAGGACGGTTTCAACAGCACCTTTTACTCCGGCATAAATCACATTATCCTCCCTGAAAAAGGCAGCGGCAAACTTTCTTTCCGATTCATAGGGGATCTTCCCCAGGATAGAAGGATTTTTATTGTTGGTATTGGGCGAAAGTCCCAATTTATAACACATGCCGAGCAAGGCAACATCCATGGAATCACCATGATACTGCCACCGGTCTTTTTCTTTTATTAAGAATCCTTCGTTAACATAAAGAGCAATTCTGGCTACATAGGACATCTCTTCATTGATCAAATAAGTAATAGGTTCTCCCTGTGAATTCAATACCTTGCCTTCGCCATTGTAACCTTGACCTTCAATATTATACTGTGAACCATCAGCAAGATAGATTACCTTGGCTGTTTGTTCATTCACAGTAAGTGTGCCGGTTTTATCGCTGGCAATGACTGTACAACTTCCCAAACTTTCTACGGCTGTCAACTTGCGTACAATAACATTTCTTCGGGCCATTCTTCGGGCCGCTATGGAAAGAGCAACCGTCATTGCCACCGGAAGTCCTTCAGGGATAGCTGAAACAGCTAAGGCCACTACGGAAAAGAAAATGGCAGAAAGATCCATTCCTTTGAGCCGAAGAATAATGGAGAGAAAAATGCTAATGATGATCACAAAAACACTAATCTGTTTTGTAAATTTTTCCATCCGGAGAACTAACGGAGGTTTCCCTGAGACGGCTCCGGTAATATCTTTTGATATCTTACCTACTTCCGTATTTAAGCCCGTTTCAACAACAACGCCCGAGCCCCTGCCTTTCAGGACCGAGGTTCCGGCAAAGGCCATATTAGAACGTTCTGCCACCGGAGTGTCAAGTGGCAACACACCGGCATTCTTTTTTACCGGAACCGATTCTCCGGTCAGCAAACTTTCGTCGATTTCCAATTCTGAACATTCCATCAACCGAATGTCAGCCGGAACCTTCATACCTGACTCCAATAAAACCCAATCTCCGGGCACCAGTTCTTCTGAATCAATTTGTATTTCTTTCCTGTTCCGGACAACCTTTGCTTTTATTTTCATTAACTTCAGTAAACTCTCGGCACTTTTTTCGGCCTGATATTCCTGATAAGCACCCAATGCACTGTTGATAAAGATGACAAGAAAAATAAAAAAAGCATCTTTCGAATCACCGATAGCCAGGGAAATAAAAGCAGCAATGACTAAAATAATGACCAAGGGGCTTAGGAACTGATGCAGAATAATTTCTGCCAGTGTGACTTTTTTTCCCTCCGGAAGTTTGTTTTCTCCGAAAAATTTACGGCGCGATGTTATCTCTTCTTCATTTAATCCCTGATCGGAAGTTTTTAAAGCTTCATAAACATCTTTTTGCTTAAAGGAATGCCATTTTCCTGAGTGCTTAATGTCTGAAAAATTCATGGGAATATTTCTTTAAAAATCGGATGGCTGATTCAACCACCAAGTGCAATTTTTTTATTGGGTATAAAATTAGTGAAAAAAACCACTATTGTCCAAGATAATTGTTAATAAAAAATTAAAACATTGATTATCAATAAATTAAATTTTAAAATTTGATGGTTTGAAAAGGCACTCCC
>Ga0308395_1001956_pt1 | contig 12553 bp, 9 predicted proteins | sample Hotspr20SampleP4_FD_202097 | JGI IMG/M metagenome (GOLD analysis project Ga0308395, IMG submission 202097) | Hot spring phototrophic mat microbial communities from Mushroom Spring, Yellowstone National Park, Wyoming, United States - 20050930_P4 ...
CCGGCGTAAATGCTGCTGAGACGAAATCCGATAGCTCCGCCAAAGGAGGCCCATCATGGGGCTGGCTGCTATTGCTGGGATTGCTCGTCTACAACACCTTCAGCGGCCTGCACCTCGGGCGCACTCCATTGGGGATCGCTGCGCCAGTCGGCCAGGCCCGTGCGCGGCGCAGCCACTACCTCCTGGTAACGATCTCTTGGCGCAAGTACCTTCTTGTCATTGACTCCCTCCTCTTATTATGGTAAAATTTGCATAATCTCAAGGGTTCTGAGTGTCCTTTCCATTTAATTCGGTGCGAGCTTCTGCCCCGGTGCCAAGCAACGGCGACAGGAGTGGGAGTTGGGATGACAGAGGTGCTCATCCGATTGATTGAACAGAGGCCTGGCTGGGTGGCCTTGGGACTCATCATCGTCGCCGGGCTTATCTTGGTCGCCGCCTATCCTCGAATTATCCAACAGATTTGGTCCTGGCTGTTGGGCTCAATCATTCTGACGTTTGGCTTTTTGGTGTTGGGCCTTTTGGTGATCCAGGTCACAAGGTACAGAATAGACACTCCTCTGCGCGATCTGGCGTTGCAGCTGAGCAAGCATGAGCTGGTAGATTTCCGTAATATCTTACCCAACCCGGACTATGCCAGGGATATGAAGGTGTATCCCGTGAATACCGATGGGGACGACCACTCCGAATGGGTGGTCTTCTATCGTTTTGAGTTGAGCGATGGGCGCAGGCCCTATGCCGGTGTGGTGTATGACTACGACCGGGGCAATCCCCCGGTGCTGTTTCCCTATCGTCTCATCCCACCCCATCGCGACTATCTCGGTGAGGAAGATGTCAACCTTGAGCTAATGGATGTGGTCTCTCAAAGTGAGCTGAGTGACAGACCAGCGATGGAGCTGCTGGTCTCCGGCTTTTCCGGTGGCCTGCGCACTGATCTCACCATCTTCCGCCATACGCGGAACTCGTTCGAATGGGAACCCCCTCGAGATATCCCTCCCCGTTATCCGGTGATCGGCGCCTTCCGGGGCGATGGTGGGGTCAGGTTCGATCCTGCCACCAAACGCGTTACGGTCTTCAACCGCTATTTGGAGCGCAGTCAGCTCGCCGTCCAGGCGGTATACGCACTGGACGAGGAACGCGGCACCTATATGAGTCAAAGCGACCCCGCCCAACTGAAACCGCCCATCTCCCAACGCGTCACCTTTGCGTTTGGGATGCCCCCCGACATTCTCGACACCCCCTATCCGGAGAAGCTTGTGCTCGGTTTCTATGAGATGTTGGGGCGATCGTCACCCACCCCCGATCCGCGGGAGTTCCTCACCGGGCAGGCACTGCTGGAGTACGACCGAGGAAACTTTGCCTATTTTGGCCTGAGCACGGCTCCCGGCGCCATCACCGATCTGCGGGTGACCAGCCTGCAGTACTATCCTGAGGCAGAGGAGACGGATGTATTGCGCTCCCCATTTGGAGAACAGCCACGCTTTATGATCGTCAGTCTCACCATCGAGGCGTGGAAGGGATATTCCTTTATCCGCTCTGACAAGCCCATTGAGTGGATCACCACTTGGGTCAACGGCCGGTGGAAAATTGACCATCGTCACACGCTCGAATAACATAGCGTGAACGACCGTCGTGCTCGGTTGAGCGCCGCTCATGGCCTGTTCTACGGACCGGACAATCTAAATGTTGCTTCAGGAGAGATGCCGATGGATTCCCGCACCCGTATGGCGCTGGCGATGCGCCATGAGATCCCCGACCGCGTGCCGGTGATGTGCCAGCTGGCTTTGGGACACTATTTCCTGAACACAGATATCCCGCCACATCGCATCTGGTTCACCAGCGAGGGATTTGCCGAGGCACTCGTTATGCTTCAGCGCCGTTATCGCTTCGACGGCATCCTCATCAACCTGCCCGGCCGCCCGCCTGATCTGCTGGACGACGTCGCCTCGCTGACCCGGACGGCGGAAGGGGAACGCCTCGTCTGGCGCAACGGGGAGGTCACCATCTTCCCGCCCGATGACAATCCTTATCACTTGATGCCAGACGGCAGCAAGCCGCCGCGCGCCGACTTCGCCACCCTGGATCCGGATCACCTTGAAATCTTGGATGACCTGGTGGGCTACACGTGGGGCGTCTATCACATTCCCCACCTCGCCGGCAAGACCTGCCGCGGCCCGCTGACCGAGATCCCCGATTATTTTCTGCGCACCATTGACCGGGTGATGGAGCTGACCCAGCATGCGGTCTCGATCCACGGCGAGGTCTTCTCGCCGTTCACGCACTTCATGGAATTGTTCGGCTACGAGAACGCCCTGGTCAACCTCTTGATGGATGCCGCAAAGGCCCATGCCCTGCTCGATCGCTTGACCGAGGCGGTGATCGCATGGGCGGTCGCGCAGGCGCGGCGCGGTGTGGATGCGGTGCTCATCTCGTCTGCCTTTGCCGGCGGGCCGTTCATCAACCGGCAGATGTATCGCGAGTTTGTGTTGCCTTATGAGCGGCGGGTGGCCGAGGCGGTCAAGGCGGAAGGGGTGATCGTCTACACGCACACATGCGGCAGCATCGGCGACCGGCTGGATTTGATGGTCGAGACCGGCACGCAGGGCATCGACACGCTCGATCCACCGCCGCTGGGCAACGTCCACCTGGCTGACGCCAAGCGCCAAATCGGCGACCGCGTGTTTATCAAGGGCAACATGAACGCGGTGGAGATGCTCACCTACACCACCCCAGAACAGGTCATCGCCCATGCCAGCGAGCGCATCCGCATCGGCGCGCCGGGGGGCGGTTACATTCTGAGCACGGCGTGTTCGGTGTCACCGCACATGGAGCCCTGGAAGCTCGAGCTGCTCACCCCATTGGCCGAGGAGATCGGGCGCTACGACCGGCCTGGAGAGACCGCCTCGGAGTAAGCTTCAGGAGAGGGAAGTGTTGCTGGAAGAGACGTACACGTATCGCGAAATCCATGAACAGCCCCAGGTTTTGGCCGGATTGTTGGAGCGCGAGCGCGCCGCTGCGCAGGCGCTGGCCTCGGCGATGCAGCAGCGTCAGATCCACTATATTCTGATCGCGGCGCGCGGCACCAGTGACAATGCTGCGCGCTATGCGCAATATCTGTGGGGTGCGGTCAATCGCTATGTCGTGGCGCTGGCCACGCCCAGCTTGTTCACCATCTACCGCAGGCCACCCCGGCTGGGCAATGCCTTGGTGGTGGGCATCAGCCAGAGCGGCAAGAGTCCGGACATCATCGCGGTGCTCGAAGAAGCACGGCGGCAGGGTGCCCTCACGGCGGTGATCACCAATGTGGTCGACTCCGAGTTGGCGCGCCAGGGGGACTTCGTGTTCCACTTGGGCGCCGGAGAGGAGCGGGCGGTGGCCGCGACCAAGACCTACACGGCCCAGCTGGCCGCGATTGCCCTGCTGAGCAGCTGTCTGGCCGATGACAAGACGATGTGGGAATCTTTATATGCCGTCCCCGAGGCGGTCGCTGCGACGCTGGCAGCCCATGCCGATATGACCCAGACGACGCGCCGCTACTATCCGATGCGCCACTGTGTTGTGCTCGGGCGCGGTTATAACTATGGCACCGCTTTCGAGATCGCCCTGAAATTGAAGGAGCTCACCTACACCGTGGTGGAGCCGTATAGCAGTGCCGATTTTCTGCACGGCCCGCTGGCGCTCATCGAGGCGGGCTTCCCCGTGCTGGTGGTGGCGCCCAGCGGCTTGCCGCTCCATGAGTTGCGCCATTTGGCGCAGATGCTGCGCGAGCGGGGCGCCGAGGTGCTCGCCATCAGCGATGATGCCGAGATGTTATCTCTGGCCCACACCCCTTTGCCGCTGCCGCGCACGCTGCCCGAGTGGCTCTCCCCACTGACGTGTGTGCTGCCGGGTCAGCTGTTTGCGATGCACCTCTCCTACGCGCGCCACGGCAATCCCGACCAGCCCCGAGGCCTGCGCAAGGTGACGGAGACGCTCTGATGGCATATTCGGTCACCAACGCGGATAAACAGCGCGTCTGGGAACGATATTATGCCGGCCAGCCCGAGCGGGTGCCGGTGGCGCTGCGCACCAACGACCGCGTCTACATGCTGGACGGGCGCTTTAACCGTGATGGGCTCACTTACCAGGACGTGTTCGCCGATGGGCGGGCGATGTTGACCGCCCAACTCGACTGGCAATATGTGCTGTACACCTACTTTCACCAGTATTGTGACCAACCAGTGGGCCTGCCGGAGCGCTGGCAGGTCAGCGCTTTTTTGCACAATACCTACGAAGCCTGGGCGCTCGGCTGTCCGCTGCGTCTGGAGCCAGGCCAGGTGCCGGACACGGTGCCCGGTTACACCGGTGACCGCAAGTGGGCTGTCTTCGATGTGGACATCGAGCAGCCTCTCCGGCTGCCCTCGTTTCGGCGCGCCATTGAGCTGACCGAACAAATGATGGAGCTGGCGCGCGGGATGGAGTTTCACGGCCGGCCAGTCGAGGTGTTGCCCTATCTGCAAACCGCCTCCGACGGTGCGCTCACCGTGGCGTTGAACGTGCGCGGCGGTGAATTCCTGGCCGACCTGGTGGAAGATCCTGACTACGCCGACCGCCTGCTCGCCTTCATCACCCAGGCGGCCATCAACCGCGTCCGGGCGTTGCTCGCCTATTGGGGCAAGGAGCTGCAGGGAGAGTTGTGGCTTGCGGATGACAGCATCGTCACCATCAGCACGGCGATGTACCGCGAGCGCATCTTGCCCCACCACCAACGCTTCTACGAAGCGCTGGACCCACAACGCAAGCTCAAGCGCGTTTTCCACCTGTGCGGTGACGCCGCGCGCTTCTTCCCCATCATCGTCAAGGAGTGTGGGGTGACATCTATTGACACCGGCTTCCCGGTGGATCTCGCCTGGCTGCGCCGTGCGGTCGGCCCGGAGGTGGAGATTTACGGCGGCGTGGAGGTGGGTTTGCTGCTCAAGGGCACGCCTCAACAGGTGCGTGCGCGCACGCGGCAGGTGTTGACAAGTGGTGTGACGGCGGGAGGGCGCTTCGTGTTGAGCGAAGCGAACAACCTCCCGCCGGGCGTTCCGCAGGAAAATCTGGCCGCGATGTACCAGGCTGCTCTGGAGTTCGGGCCGCTGGGGTGATCCGCGTGCCTCAGGCGAACTTGGCAATGCGCTGGCGCACATCCTGGGCGAAGCGCTCGATGTGCGCCAGCACGAACGCCGTGATGTCGTGCTGTGGATCCTCGATGAGGGGGGTGAGGTCCATCGCAAAGGTCAGCCCCTCGCTCACGTCCACTGCGTGCGAGGCGTGGTAGGTGGCGTGGGCACGGCGGCGCCCCAGCGTCGCCAGGTCGTAGCGCTTGCCCCCGCAGATCTGCGAGTCGAAGACGCCCAACAGGGCGGCTTGCAAATTGGGGTGTGCCGAGACGTCGAGCGCCACTTTGTCCTCGTCCAGCAGCCAGTCCAGGTCGCGCCACACCTCGCAACCGTAGAGCTGCTTGGGGCGTTGATCGGCGGGCAGGCGGCGGATCGCCTGGATGACGCGCACGGCCACGCCCACGTGGGTGTCGTGTTTGTCGGCCAGGTTGTGGGTGTAAACCACTTCGGGCCGCGCCAGGCGCAACAGCTGGACGATGTCGTTGACGGGGCCGGGGTTGTTGGCGTCCTTGACCGCTGCGCTGGGATAGTCGAGCAACGCCTGGGCGGCGTATTCGCCCACCACGGCGGCCTTCTTCTGTTCCTTGATGCGCACTGCGCGCATCTGCTCGTCGGTGTAATCCTTGTACAGGTCGTCGCGCGGGGAGCCGGCGCCGTTGGTCACCACCACGCCGGTGAACCAGCGATCGGGGCGCTGGAAGCAATGGAGGATGCCGTGGGCGGCCATGATCTCCAGGTCGTCCTGGTGGGCGCTGATCGCCATATGCGTGGTGCGTGCCAGCGCCTCCTCTTCCGCCAGGCCGTCTGGGATAAACAGTTGAGCGGTGGGCAGCGTGAATTGCATAATGACCTCCTCATGATGCGGGATCATCCCTGAAAATGGCTGACAGCAATGTACCACGGGATGGCGCGAAGGACAAAGTCCAGGACGAGGGCGAGCCGCTTCCATCCGCAACATTCGCAACATCCGCAACATCCGCAACAATCGCCTCTTCGCGCCGAGTGGGCTGCAGCGCGCTGCTCTCAATAGCGAAACACCGCGGCAAGTGGGGCGTCATCCGGCATTTGGTCTAATTCAACGGCATAGACCCTGCCTCCGTTCAGGATGGCCTGGATGGCAGCCAGGTCCAACAGGTCCTCGTCGCCGGTTTCGGGGTTCGGATGCACCTGGACGGTGTTCGTGACCGGGTCGAAGCGACCCCACACCTGAACCCGGGTGGCGACGAACAACGCCTCCACCCGTCCGTGCCGCGCTGCTAAGACCGCCTCGGCCACATCCGTGGTGGTGCGGCCGGTGCCGGCCAACGCGCGATATCGGGCGACCATCTCTTCGCGTGCCTGCACAAAGACAGGCTGCACCAAGGTCCAGGCTCGGGCGTGGAGTGCTTCGGGTTTCAGTTCATCTGGGTTGCCTGGGATTCCCTCGGGAATCAGATGGGCATAGGAGTTGGCCTGTCTGTAGAGTGACAGGAGGTACTCGACCCCGGCCAACACGAGCGGCGATTGCCGGCCCGCGAGGAGCCTGGATAGTTCAGCGTCAATCTTTTGGAACCATTGCAGGATGCGTTCCTTCTCTTCATCCTCGACGGCGTGCCCGTGGAAGATCGCCGGGCGTTTGCCTGCTCCGCCTGATGTCCCGGTGTGGTATTGCAGCTGTTTTTCAAAGTGATCGTATTGCAGTGCCTCGGCCAGGCTTTGGGGCACATGCTTCAGCCCGACCTCATCCACGGTGTGCCGTGTGCCCTCCAGCAGCCTGACCTGTTTCTGGCTGAGTGCCAGGAGGTAATAGCGGCCATCGTCCATGAAGAGCGGCAGGAGGGGCTTGAGATAGAACCGATCGGCGATCATCACCCGTTCTTCAAATGAAAGGGGCAGGCGATAGGAGTAGAACGCGTGGGGCGTGAGGAATATCGCCAGGCCGTCGCTCAGATGGTGCCAGAAGATCGGATCCTCGAGGAGGCGCTGGGCCGGTTTCAGCATGGCGCGCACGTCGGGGGAGCGCAAACCCTTCGCCAGCAAGCCTTCCTCCGCCTCACGGAGCAGGTTCTTGAAACGGATGGGATCCTGTTCCGTCTCGCGACCGACCCGATGGGTGGGCATAAACATTGAGACATGCCAGTCGGGGCGGTCGTGCAAAAGGGTGCTCAATTCTGCCGTGGTGATCAGGTCCATCGTGACGTGAACCTCCCTTTCAGTAGATGTTCATCGCTTGTTATTCTACCACCAGAGAGCGCTTTCTGCGCAGTCCTGGGTGCCGTTCGATCCCCTGAGGCTTGCAAGTCGGATAAACCGTCGTTGCTCTGGTTCGCTCCTCAAGGGGGATTCACCCCTGCAACGTTGCCGTCTTGTTCTCCCCGGCGGGGATGGTATAATGGGTGCGGGGGAGTGTTTCACGTGAAACATCGAGGTGGCGTGTGACGCGCATCTGCGACTATCAGGGCACTTGCTATCGCCAACAATTCTGGGAAGGCCAGGATCGCCGTTACGAAGACCTGGCCGAGCGCATCGCGTTGCGTGCCCTGTTGCCCCCCATCGGCGAGACGCTGATCGAGGTCGGCGCCGGCTTCGGCCGCCTGGCATCGCTGTACCAGGGGTACCAGCGCGTGGTGCTGATGGATTACGCGCGCTCGCAATTGGAAGAGGCGCGGCGCTACCTCTCCCAACCCGAGCGCTACGTAATGGTGGTCGCCGACGTCTACAACCTCCCCTTTGCCGACCATCTCTTCGACGCGATCACTATGGTGCGCGTGATGCACCACCTGGCCGACGTGCCGCGTGCCCTTGCCGAGCTGCACCGCATCGCGCGACCGGATGGCATCGCAGTCATCGAACACGCCAACAAACGCCATTGGAAAGCGATCGCCCGCTGGCTGCTGCGCCGCCAATCCTGGAACCCTTTCGATCCGCAGCCGGTTGAGTTCGCCCCCCTGCACTTCGACTTCCACCCCGCATGGGTGCGGCAACGGCTCTATGAAGCCGGCTTCATCGTCGAGCAGACGCGCAGTGTCTCCCATTTTCGCCTCCGGGTGCTCAAACGCCTCCTCCCACCGGCCTGGCTCGCAACCCTCGATAGCGTGCTCCAACCCAGCGGCGTCTGGCTGCCGTTCACCCCCAGCCTCTTCCTGCGCGTCCGCGCGCTCAAACCCCCTGCCGCACGGCCAGAGGCGTTCTTCATCTGCCCCGCCTGCCATCATCCTGACCTCATCGAGACCCCCGGATATCTGCGTTGTCCCCGGTGCGACCGCCGCTGGTCGAAAGCGGACGGCATCTATGACCTGCGCACACCATGTTGACCGGACACGCGGATGTGGTGGTATAATACCGCTTAAATCACAACCTTCTCGATTGCCACATCGTATCCATCCGGGATATAGGAGTATTGAACGCCCATGGAAGCCCTGAAACAGCGCATCCTCCGCGAAGGTAAGAATCTGGGCAACGGCATCCTCAAGGTTGACAGCTTCATCAATCACCAGGTGGACGCCGCCTTTATGTTGGCGGTGGGTGGCGCCCTGGCGGCGCACTTCGGCGCGCTGGGCATCAACAAGGTGCTCACCGCCGAGATCTCCGGCATCGCCCCCGCGCTGACCACGGCGCTGGCGTTGGGTGTGCCGGTGGTCTACGCGCGCAAGACCCGGCCGGTCACCATGCCGGCACATGCCTACGTCGTCACGGCGCCCTCGCACACCAAGGGCGAGATGGTGCACCTGATGGTGTCGCCCGAATTCCTCGGCCCGCAGGACAGGGTGCTCATTGTGGACGACTTCCTGGCGCGCGGCAAGACGATCCATGCCCTGGCGCAGCTGGCTATGCAGGCCGGCGCCGAGATCAAGGGCATCGGTGTGGTGATCGAGAAGGCGTTCGAGCACGGACGTGAGGAGCTGGCCTATCTCAACGTGCCCATTTATGCCCTGGCGGTCATCACCGCGATGCACAACGATCATATCGAGTTTGCATGAGCGTTTATGGCAGCGCGTGAAACCATCGTCATCCTCGACTTCGGCTCGCAATATAGCCAGTTGATCGCCCGGCGGGTGCGCGAGGCAGCCGTCTATTGCGAGTTGTTGCCCTATCACACGCCGGCTGAAGAGGTGCTGCGCCTGCAGCCGGTCGGCTTCATCCTGAGCGGCGGTCCGGCCAGTGTGTATAGCGCCGATGCCCCCCATCTGCCCGATTATGTGTTGCCGAGCGGTCGGCCGGTCTTGGGCATCTGCTACGGGATGCAATTGCTCGCCTACCACCTGGGCGGACAGGTTGATCCGGCGCCGCAGCGCGAATATGGGTCGGCGCGTATTGAACTGACCGACGTGGACAATCCCCTCTTCGCCGACGTCCGCGCCGCGGCGGGCCCCGTGCTGACCGTCTGGATGAGCCACGGTGACCGCATCACCCAACTGCCACCCGGCTTCCAGGTGCTGGCCCGTTCCGCCAACAGCCCCATTGCCGCTATGGGGGATGTGCAACGCCATCTCTACGGGCTGCAGTTTCATCCCGAAGTGGTACACACGCCACAAGGCATGCAGATCCTCAGTGCCTTCCTCTACGCCATCTGCGGGTGCCAGGGGGGGTGGACGCCGGGCAATTTCATCGAAGAGACCGTGCAGAGCATCCGTGCCCGCGTCGGCGACGGTCAGGTGGTCTGCGCCCTCTCCGGCGGCGTCGACTCGGCGGTGACCGCCACGCTGATCCACCGCGCCATCGGGGAGCAACTGACCTGCATCTTTGTCAACACCGGCCTGATGCGCCGGGGCGAACCGGAGCAGGTGGTGGCCACCTTTCGTGACCACCTCGGCATGCGCCTCATCGCCGTTGACGCCACCGAGCAGTTTCTGGCCGATCTGCAAGGCGTCACCGACCCCGAGGTCAAGCGCAAGCGCATCGGCGCCCGCTTCATCCGCGTCTTCGAAGCGGAGGCAGCGCGGCTGGGGCGAGTGGACTTCCTGGCGCAGGGCACGCTCTATCCGGATGTGATCGAGTCGACCGCCCCCGACCGCGCCGTGGCGGCCAAGATCAAAACGCACCACAATGTGGGTGGCCTGCCGCCCGACATGCGCTTCCAGCTCATCGAGCCGCTGCGCTACCTCTTCAAGGATGAGGTGCGCCGCGTGGGCGAGGCGTTGGGATTGCCGCGCCCGATCGTGTGGCGGCACCCCTTCCCCGGCCCGGGCCTGGCGGTGCGCGTGTTGGGCGAGGTGACCTGGGAGCGGCTGGAGACCCTGCGCCACGCCGACGCCATCTTCATCGAGGAGCTGTGGGCCAGCGGCTGGTACGAGCGCACCGCCCAGGCGTTCGCCGTGCTCTTGCCGGTGCAGACGGTGGGGGTGATGGGCGACTCGCGCACCTATGCCAGTGTCGTCGCGTTGCGTGCCATCACCACCGAGGACTTTATGACCGCCGACTGGGCGCGCCTGCCCGATGAACTGCTGGCGCGCGTCAGCAACCGCATCGTGAACGAGGTCAAAGGCGTCAACCGCGTCGTCTACGATATCAGCAGCAAGCCGCCCGCGACTGTGGAATGGGAGTAGTCGCCCGTTGAGTCGGGTGCCCGCGTAGAGCGGGGCATGCGTGCGTGAAATCGCATTGAAGGGCATCGTGCACCCGGATGTGGGAGGGTGAGAAGGTGGCCGAGGTGCTGGAGGGCAGCCCCCGGCGGCGTCCACCGAAGGCCGCTGCGATCGGACAAGGTCGAGCGCAGGTGGAAGAAGTGCAGGGGCGCGCAGGATGAGCGGCCAGACGAAAACGGTGATGGGCGTGGTCAGCTTGGTTGACGGCGAGTGGCTGGGCGAGTCCCCCCAGGTGCTGGCGGTCAGCGAGCCGGCTGCCCTCCGCGAAATGGCCAAGGGAGACCTGTTCATTCTGGTGGACCTTCCGCGGGCCGATGCGTCGTCCGCCCGCGAGGCGCCGGATTGTCAGGCGCTGGCGAGGGCGATCCGGGACGTGTATTATCGCTCCCCCGGCGGGGTGATCGCCGGCCTGCGACGCGCCTTGCTGACCGCAGAACGCGCCCAGCCCCTCTCCGATGTATCCGTCGGAATGATCGCGATGGTGGTGCGCGATGATGAGGTGTTCCTCGCCAGCGTCGGACGCGTGGCCGCTTTCTGGGTGCATGACGATGAGGTGCGGCGCTTTCCGGAGCAGGTTGGGGAGGCTGTGTCCTCTGAGGAGCAGCCTGGGCCGCTTTTCTTCCACACGGCCGTTCACCCCGGTGACATGCTCGTGCTGGGCGACAGCCGTTTCAGCGCCCTGGTCACGGCCCGGGATGTTGCCGCGGCGGTAGTCCATCAGGAAATGGAAGACGCCCTGGCCGCCTTGGGCGACCTGGTGATCGGCGAAGATTGCACCGCGCTGCTGGTGGCCATCGAACGGGCAGAAGGAGCGCCGATACACACGGTCTCGCGCACCGTTGTCTCAAAGATGCACGCTGTCTCACCCCATTTCGGGCATGCCATCGGTGTGGCCGCGAGAGGGGCGTTGGCTGCGCTTGTTCTGATGGGGCGTGGCCTGCGTGGATTCCTCATCCAGCTGCTCCCGGAGCGCGGCGCTCCCCCGACCCTGCCGCACGCACCTGAAGAGGAAGAGGCTGCCCATGGCGCCGAAGCGAAGCCACTTGCCCCGACAACGCGGGAAGAGATGGCCGCGCCACCCCAGGAGCTTCCGCTTCGGGAAGAAGGGATGGTGTTGCACAGGGCACAAAAGGTGTGGCGCCTGGTGGCCATTCTTCTGCCCTTGCTCGTCATCGCTCTGGTGGTGTTTACCTACTGGCGCGCAGGGATGGCTGAGGAAAACACCTTCCAGATACTGATGGAACAGGCGCGCACCGTCTATCAGCAGGCGGCCAACGCCGACGAGCCGACCGCGCGCCGTCTGTTGGACAAAGCGGTGGAGCTGCTCCAGGAAGCTGCGCTCCTGCGCCCCGAAGACACCACCCATCGCACCTTGTACGCGCAGGTGCTACAGTATCGGGACAGGATTGATCAGGTACAGCGGTTGCCGGCGTTGACGCTGTTGCGCCATTACGATGGCCCTTCCACCGCCTTGCGCCGCGTGATCAGCGACGGACTGGACGTGTACGTGCTCGACAGTGGCGAGGATGTGGTCTATCGGCACCATCTGGATGAGGCGGTTGAAGCGCTGTTGCCGGATGAGGCCGCGGCCATCCTGGTGAGGCGTGGGCAGCGGGTGGGTGGCAACCTGGTGGGCGAGCTGGTGGACATGACATGGTCGGTTGTTGGCGCCAACCGCCGGGTGGGGGCATTGCTGGTGCTGGAGATGGGTGGTCTTCTGGAACACCGCGATCCGCGCGGGGTTATCAGCCTGGCCATCGGCGGTCGCGAGCGGTGGCAGCTGCCGGTGGCGGTGATGGGTTATGCGGGCAACTTTTACATCCTCGATCCACAGGCGGGGCAGATCTTCCG
>Ga0308395_1001958_pt1 | contig 12534 bp, 14 predicted proteins | sample Hotspr20SampleP4_FD_202097 | JGI IMG/M metagenome (GOLD analysis project Ga0308395, IMG submission 202097) | Hot spring phototrophic mat microbial communities from Mushroom Spring, Yellowstone National Park, Wyoming, United States - 20050930_P4 ...
ACTATATGGCGCGGTCGTTTCAGTGCTCTTCAACGAGCCGAAATTGCTGAAATGTGGCGCGCGCGGTACGGGTATCGGGATGATGAGGCAGTTTCAGTGCTCTTCAACGAGCCGAAATTGCTGAAATGGGCGTCCAGAAACATCATATCGTCGTCGTTGAGCGAGTTTCAGTGCTCTTCAACGAGCCGAAATTGCTGAAATGTTGGTGCTGGGTGGCGGATGGACTCGGCGCTCGCGTTTCAGTGCTCTTCAACGAGCCGAAATTGCTGAAATACCACTAACCACCAACCACCAAACGGCCTAGGGCCGTTTCAGTGCTCTTCAACGAGCCGAAATTGCTGAAATCACCGCCCACCTCGCTCAAGCGCGCTCCGCGCGCCCAGTTTCAGTGCTCTTCAACGAGCCGAAATTGCTGAAATGTTGGTGGAAGCCCCGCACGACGGATACGAACTATTCGTTTCAGTGCTCTTCAACGAGCCGAAATTGCTGAAATACGCCTCAATGAGCGGCGCAATGCGGTCATAGATGCGGTTTCAGTGCTCTTCAACGAGCCGAAATTGCTGAAATCGCGCAACTTGACCGCCAGGGCGTGCCAGGTCACCGTTTCAGTGCTCTTCAACGAGCCGAAATTGCTGAAATTGGACCGCTGCTTGGTCGCCCTATGACTACAACAACCAGGTTTCAGTGCTCTTCAACGAGCCGAAATTGCTGAAATCTGCTCAAACCGCGAGCGTTCTGCGTCGGTCGGGCGCTGTTTCAGTGCTCTTCAACGAGCCGAAATTGCTGAAATCGCAGCGCAATTGCCGGTGCGGATTATCCCCGTACTGTTTCAGTGCTCTTCAACGAGCCGAAATTGCTGAAATCGTCAACGATAGTGTACTTCCCGCCGTAGTACGGAAGTTTCAGTGCTCTTCAACGAGCCGAAATTGCTGAAATCGGCGTACTTGTTCCCAGACCGGTAACATCAGTTTGTGTTTCAGTGCTCTTCAACGAGCCGAAATTGCTGAAATTTATCTTTGTAGACATCAGAAACTTTGTTCGCTAGAATCAGTTTCAGTGCTCTTCAACGAGCCGAAATTGCTGAAATCTGGACGGAAGTAAACGCGGCGGTGGCCGATACGTGGTTTCAGTGCTCTTCAACGAGCCGAAATTGCTGAAATTCTCCTGGCGCCGGGGCGGGCTGATGGCTTCCGGTTTCAGTGCTCTTCAACGAGCCGAAATTGCTGAAATACTGATTTCGGTCGTGACGGTCGTTTACTTTATCGGTTTCAGTGCTCTTCAACGAGCCGAAATTGCTGAAATTCAACAAGGTTTAGGTTCGTCTTGGCGCTTCGTAAGTTTCAGTGCTCTTCAACGAGCCGAAATTGCTGAAATTTTGAAGTTCAAAACGGACGTATTCTCCCCCACCGTCGTTTCAGTGCTCTTCAACGAGCCGAAATTGCTGAAATTTATCGGTGTAGACTGGGGGCGCTACGAGGACGCAAGTTTCAGTGCTCTTCAACGAGCCGAAATTGCTGAAATCTGCAGATCGATGGTAGCGGCAATCGCGGCGATGCGTTTCAGTGCTCTTCAACGAGCCGAAATTGCTGAAATTCCGGCGTCTACATTGCCGACCTCACCGGAGCGGCAGAGTTTCAGTGCTCTTCAACGAGCCGAAATTGCTGAAATTACGACGCATAGAACGCGCGTTCTGTGCGTCATTTGTTTCAGTGCTCTTCAACGAGCCGAAATTGCTGAAATCCCCTTCGTCTGTCAGTTCCAGCGCGCCGTAGCCGATGTTTCAGTGCTCTTCAACGAGCCGAAATTGCTGAAATTCAAGCGCTGGTGTATGTGTTCAGCAGCGTCGATGGTTTCAGTGCTCTTCAACGAGCCGAAATTGCTGAAATCGTGCTGGAAAACTCCTGTACCGGGGAGTGCTCCAGGGTTTCAGTGCTCTTCAACGAGCCGAAATTGCTGAAATCGCAATGACGCCGGTACTACTGGGTGAGCTGATGGCGTTTCAGTGCTCTTCAACGAGCCGAAATTGCTGAAATGCAACGCCGACCTATAGCCCGCTACGTCTGCCTCCGTTTCAGTGCTCTTCAACGAGCCGAAATTGCTGAAATAGGAATCGGTATGCTGACCGGATGTACGCAGCTTTCCTGTTTCAGTGCTCTTCAACGAGCCGAAATTGCTGAAATGCTGATGAAGCGATGGCTGGATGCTCAGGGCGAGTGTTTCAGTGCTCTTCAACGAGCCGAAATTGCTGAAATTCGACTCTGGCGGTGCACGACGCTGATGCAATCATCGTTTCAGTGCTCTTCAACGAGCCGAAATTGCTGAAATTCGACTCTGGCGGTGCACGACGCTGATGCAATCATCGTTTCAGTGCTCTTCAACGAGCCGAAATTGCTGAAATGCCCGCCTGGAACTCTGAAGTTTTGCATTCCGTAGCAGTTTCAGTGCTCTTCAACGAGCCGAAATTGCTGAAATGCTCGTGGACTACATCGCGTATGCCGGAATTGTCCAGCGTTTCAGTGCTCTTCAACGAGCCGAAATTGCTGAAATTCTGGCATTGGCAAAAAGCGACAGGCGGCGATGTTGACGGTTTCAGTGCTCTTCAACGAGCCGAAATTGCTGAAATCGGACGGGCGCCGCGCAATGCGCGTGATCGATACGTAGTTTCAGTGCTCTTCAACGAGCCGAAATTGCTGAAATAATACCGTGGTGATACCGTATCTCACATACCACTTCCAGTTTCAGTGCTCTTCAACGAGCCGAAATTGCTGAAATTCTCGTTATCGTTGACGAGATCGAGCAAGTGCTGAGTTTCAGTGCTCTTCAACGAGCCGAAATTGCTGAAATAAAGTTGTACGCGCGTGATCCAGATTACGTAGCAAAACGTTTCAGTGCTCTTCAACGAGCCGAAATTGCTGAAATCAGATTGCCCGTCCTCCGGTAGCGAGAACCGACGGGGTTTCAGTGCTCTTCAACGAGCCGAAATTGCTGAAATGCCAGATTTCGACTTCCACAATGTTTGGATCGTTGGTTTCAGTGCTCTTCAACGAGCCGAAATTGCTGAAATCGCGCGCGAGGCGGCGGCGTTGGCGTCGTTGTGGAGTTTCAGTGCTCTTCAACGAGCCGAAATTGCTGAAATGTAGCGGGCGTCGGGCGAACGCGGCGAAATCAGAGGTTTCAGTGCTCTTCAACGAGCCGAAATTGCTGAAATTCTGCATCCCAACAGCTCCTGCGCGCTCCGCGCGCCCGTTTCAGTGCTCTTCAACGAGCCGAAATTGCTGAAATCGCAGTTGCGAACTGCACCGCCTGCTGCACCGCCGCAAGCGGTTTCAGTGCTCTTCAACGAGCCGAAATTGCTGAAATTATCTCGATTTGTACTGCGTCGTCAAAGCAAAGACCGGTTTTAGTGCTCTTCAACGAGCCGAAATTGCTGAAATCGACGTTGCCGGACGTAGACGCGCCGACGCTCACTTGTTTCAGTGCTCTTCAACGAGCCGAAATTGCTGAAATCGCTTCCGGCGCGTATTGGCGATAGAACAATTCGGCGGTTTCAGTGCTCTTCAACGAGCCGAAATTGCTGAAATTGATGTCACAACACCTCATAGAAATAAAAGAACCGGTTTCAGTGCTCTTCAACGAGCCGAAATTGCTGAAATCAGGCGCTCCGCTTCCGGCGCCGACATCACCCAGCGCGTTTCAGTGCTCTTCAACGAGCCGAAATTGCTGAAATTACCGCGATCTGAGACGTGCGTTCCAGCAGTTACGCCGTTTCAGTGCTCTTCAACGAGCCGAAATTGCTGAAATGGACACTCCGAGTTTTATAGTGATCAAATCCGCCAAGTTTCAGTGCTCTTCAACGAGCCGAAATTGCTGAAATTTGTCCAGCACCTCAGCCGCGTCGGTTTCCGGCAGCGGTTTCAGTGCTCTTCAACGAGCCGAAATTGCTGAAATCGTATAATGCAATATTACGGTTTTCGTGGTGATAAGTTTCAGTGCTCTTCAACGAGCCGAAATTGCTGAAATACTGATTGCTCTAACCATCGTTTTTTACGTGACACAGTTTCAGTGCTCTTCAACGAGCCGAAATTGCTGAAATTTCCGGCGGGCGTTGCGGCGGGGTGTTTCTTTGTGAGTTTCAGTGCTCTTCAACGAGCCGAAATTGCTGAAATGGCAGTAGTGTCGGTGCGACTACGCCTGCGATAAACGTTTCAGTGCTCTTCAACGAGCCGAAATTGCTGAAATCCATTTTGGTACCAAGCGCTTATGATATTACGAAAAGTTTCAGTGCTCTTCAACGAGCCGAAATTGCTGAAATTTTACCGCACCCCGGATGGGCGCATCGTCGCCCACCGCGTCGTTTCAGTGCTCTTCAACGAGCCGAAATTGCTGAAATTTGATCTCGAAAATGAGTTTTTCACGAGAGATACCGATTTCGTTTCAGTGCTCTTCAACGAGCCGAAATTGCTGAAATATGCCCCTTTTGGGTTTCGTCCCTATCCGTTTATGACTTTCAGTGCTCTTCAACGAGCCGAAATTGCTGAAATCAGGGATGTCATCAAGATGATGAAGTTCTTCAGCACTTTCAGTGCTCTTCAACGAGCCGAAATTGCTGAAATCAAGGACTATGTTGACAATTTCGTAAAACTGTTGTATGACTTTCAGTGCTCTTCAACGAGCCGAAATTGCTGAAATAGCGAACGCGATGGTAGTGCAGCGAGTGCCGGCTTCTTTCAGTGCTCTTCAACGAGCCGAAATTGCTGAAATGGGGCTTGCCCGAACTGGAGACTGCGGCCCAGACGTCTTTCAGTGCTCTTCAACGAGCCGAAATTGCTGAAATGCGGTCGACTGCACGCGCTGGGTGGATGTGACCGATGCTTTCAGTGCTCTTCAACGAGCCGAAATTGCTGAAATCCGGATGAGCGACGGAGCAATTGACTGGTTCCCCCTTTCAGTGCTCTTCAACGAGCCGAAATTGCTGAAATGCGTGACACCAATAGCGAGCGCAATCACCCCAACAAATCTTTCAGTGCTCTTCAACGAGCCGAAATTGCTGAAATCCAATACGTCCCAGCCTGGACGGGGCGAAATATGACCTTTCAGTGCTCTTCAACGAGCCGAAATTGCTGAAATGCGCCACCGCACGCGCCACGGACGGCGCGCGCGCGGTACCTTTCAGTGCTCTTCAACGAGCCGAAATTGCTGAAATACCGATCACCCCTCCCCCCGATGGCGGTAATGTGTCGTCTTTCAGTGCTCTTCAACGAGCCGAAATTGCTGAAATAGTATTCCCAACAGCAGCGACGTGACGTACTCTGGCTTTCAGTGCTCTTCAACGAGCCGAAATTGCTGAAATCGAAACCCGCGCGCGAGCGCGAAATCGTCATTGCGGACTTTCAGTGCTCTTCAACGAGCCGAAATTGCTGAAATTGATCGCGTACCACCACTACACCAGAGACAGATTGCCTTTCAGTGCTCTTCAACGAGCCGAAATTGCTGAAATCAACGACGCCGCTGCATATACGACCGTCAGCGTCAAACCTTTCAGTGCTCTTCAACGAGCCGAAATTGCTGAAATCACGTTCCGTCATCGCGGATCGCAGCAGCGCGATGTCTTTCAGTGCTCTTCAACGAGCCGAAATTGCTGAAATATGTCGTAGCGCTCATTTGGCGACAGCACCAGTTGCGCTTTCAGTGCTCTTCAACGAGCCGAAATTGCTGAAATGTGTCGTGTCGGTCGCTGCTCTTGCTGCATTAATTGGCTTTCAGTGCTCTTCAACGAGCCGAAATTGCTGAAATTTATTCCCAACAGCAGCGACGTGCCGCACTTTGTTCTTTCAGTGCTCTTCAACGAGCCGAAATTGCTGAAATGCTCGCAACTTCGTTCGCAACGATTACGAGGTTATCGCTTTCAGTGCTCTTCAACGAGCCGAAATTGCTGAAATGTAATCGATTTCACCAACACAGAAAGGAACACTACTACTTTCAGTGCTCTTCAACGAGCCGAAATTGCTGAAATTTATTCCCAACAGCAGCGACGTGCCGCACTTTGTTCTTTCAGTGCTCTTCAACGAGCCGAAATTGCTGAAATTCGTATCTCTGTGCGTCCCTGCCATCGGAAAAAGTGTCTTTCAGTGCTCTTCAACGAGCCGAAATTGCTGAAATCAGAAATCCATCTGGTCTACGTTCCAATTCCTGATTACTTTCAGTGCTCTTCAACGAGCCGAAATTGCTGAAATAGCGAACGCGATGGTAGTGCAGCGAGTGCCGGCTTCTTTCAGTGCTCTTCAACGAGCCGAAATTGCTGAAATCTCTACCGCGCGCGCGCCGTTTAAAGCGCGTATGGCTTTCAGTGCTCTTCAACGAGCCGAAATTGCTGAAATCTATCCGGCCGCGCTCGCCATAGTCACGTACATTGCTTTCAGTGCTCTTCAACGAGCCGAAATTGCTGAAATGCAACGATCTTACTAATAGCATCCTCGATCCAGTCCACTTTCAGTGCTCTTCAACGAGCCGAAATTGCTGAAATGCACCGGAAATCGTCTCACCTTCGTGCGCTGCTCGACTTTCAGTGCTCTTCAACGAGCCGAAATTGCTGAAATATGACGAGTCGTCGCGCCGGCCGTGAGCGGGAGCGAGCTTTCAGTGCTCTTCAACGAGCCGAAATTGCTGAAATATAGCGCGCGTAGTCGTACAGCAGTTGCGTGTACGACCTTTCAGTGCTCTTCAACGAGCCGAAATTGCTGAAATTCCACGGAGGGCGCCGGCGACGCGGTCGGCGAGGGCGACTTTCAGTGCTCTTCAACGAGCCGAAATTGCTGAAATCCGCCGGGAGCGCGCGCCAGCCGCCCAGATCATCACTTTCAGTGCTCTTCAACGAGCCGAAATTGCTGAAATCACTCGGCGCCCGCAACCTGCGACCAACGCTCTGCTACTTTCAGTGCTCTTCAACGAGCCGAAATTGCTGAAATCGGCGGCGGCGCTCGTGCTGCCGATCTGGGCGTTGCCTTTCAGTGCTCTTCAACGAGCCGAAATTGCTGAAATTAGCCAATGACGGGCGTTGCGACGCCCTCGGCGCGCCCTTTCAGTGCTCTTCAACGAGCCGAAATTGCTGAAATCCAGTCGTTGAGACCGTCCACCCAGCGCGCGTAGACTTTCAGTGCTCTTCAACGAGCCGAAATTGCTGAAATCGGCCTTCGTAGTCGCGCCACGGACCGAGAGTACCGGTTTCAGTGCTCTTCAACGAGCCGAAATTGCTGAAATGCGGGAGGAACACCCGCGCGAACGTCCAGACGCACCAGTTTCAGTGCTCTTCAACGAGCCGAAATTGCTGAAATCAAGACGAAAACGGTGGTTAGAAAACTCTGTTTTCCGTTTCAGTGCTCTTCAACGAGCCGAAATTGCTGAAATCGCCACGCGGTCCAGAACACAAATCCAACAACAAGCAGTTTCAGTGCTCTTCAACGAGCCGAAATTGCTGAAATGTCGCTTCCCGCGCTGCGTGCGGGCCGTGAGTTGGTCGTTTCAGTGCTCTTCAACGAGCCGAAATTGCTGAAATGATGGTAACGGCTGGTTACAAGATCGCAGAGATAGAGCGTGTTTCAGTGCTCTTCAACGAGCCGAAATTGCTGAAATTGCATAATCATTCACCATCTGGAGAAGGTACTCCAGTTTCAGTGCTCTTCAACGAGCCGAAATTGCTGAAATAGGTACTCCAGGGTTGCGCTTGAAGTAGCGATTATTGTTTCAGTGCTCTTCAACGAGCCGAAATTGCTGAAATCAGGCGTGTCAGGGTTCCTGCGCGCCGTCCCCCGCCCGTTTCAGTGCTCTTCAACGAGCCGAAATTGCTGAAATCAGTAGGTCCCGGCACGGGACGGACGAAAAACCGCAGTTTCAGTGCTCTTCAACGAGCCGAAATTGCTGAAATCGTGAATATTTTATCTTCTTGCATAATAACCTTCCTAGTTTCAGTGCTCTTCAACGAGCCGAAATTGCTGAAATTCACCACCAACATTACGTTGACCAGATACCATATAGTTTCAGTGCTCTTCAACGAGCCGAAATTGCTGAAATCGAGCAGCCAGCCGCGCACGCGCCCGCCAACGTCGCGCGTTTCAGTGCTCTTCAACGAGCCGAAATTGCTGAAATTTGCCGATTGAGAATCTATAATAAAACCGCTGAAAGGTTTCAGTGCTCTTCAACGAGCCGAAATTGCTGAAATTTTCAAGCCGTCTCGCCGGTACGGGTGTGATCGGAGGTTTCAGTGCTCTTCAACGAGCCGAAATTGCTGAAATCCTGCATGATGGCGCTCATCGACGGAGCATTGAACGCGTTTCAGTGCTCTTCAACGAGCCGAAATTGCTGAAATCCTCATCCGCGATCTGCGCCCAGCCCGACGCAGGATGTTTCAGTGCTCTTCAACGAGCCGAAATTGCTGAAATCCCACAACAGCGTTACGCGCCATCACCATCGCCGCCGGGTTTCAGTGCTCTTCAACGAGCCGAAATTGCTGAAATGATGATGCCCCGGTCGTATTTCGTCCGTTCCAGGCCGTTTCAGTGCTCTTCAACGAGCCGAAATTGCTGAAATCGCGAGTCGATGCAGGTACGATGGACAAGGCGCGTCGTTTCAGTGCTCTTCAACGAGCCGAAATTGCTGAAATAAAAAGAGGGAGACCAGCCATCTAGATAAAAACAAGTTTCAGTGCTCTTCAACGAGCCGAAATTGCTGAAATAGCGTGCGCGCGAGTCGATGCAAGTACGACGAACAGTTTCAGTGCTCTTCAACGAGCCGAAATTGCTGAAATAATTGACGATCGTTGCGATTGGACTCGGTTTTCGCGCGGTTTCAGTGCTCTTCAACGAGCCGAAATTGCTGAAATTCGAGATCCGGGTGTCGCTCGATGACGCCGGATTGTATGTTTCAGTGCTCTTCAACGAGCCGAAATTGCTGAAATTCAGTGACGACGGTTGGCGCAGATAGTCACGCTCAGGTTTCAGTGCTCTTCAACGAGCCGAAATTGCTGAAATTTCAATCCGTTTGTGGGCGTCCTGGCATTGGCTATTGGTTTCAGTGCTCTTCAACGAGCCGAAATTGCTGAAATTTTGACCGCGAGTCGAAAGACTACGCGGTCGAATACCGGTTTCAGTGCTCTTCAACGAGCCGAAATTGCTGAAATCGCGCTGCGGTAGTCCAAGTCGTCGCCCTCGCCGCGCGTTTCAGTGCTCTTCAACGAGCCGAAATTGCTGAAATCAAGGCGGGATCGCGGTATTGCCGTCCTCGTTCACCGTTTCAGTGCTCTTCAACGAGCCGAAATTGCTGAAATCGCACTGTTCGGGATCGCCAGAAACGGCGTCGGCGTGTTTCAGTGCTCTTCAACGAGCCGAAATTGCTGAAATCGACGCGAAATACCGCTACCTCGCCCAGATCGCCCGTTTCAGTGCTCTTCAACGAGCCGAAATTGCTGAAATGTTGCGCAACGTTCAGCGTCTGTTCGCAATTTTCGGGTTTCAGTGCTCTTCAACGAGCCGAAATTGCTGAAATCTTGCGTAGAGTGCGTGTATGTGGCGGCTACGGGTAGTTTCAGTGCTCTTCAACGAGCCGAAATTGCTGAAATTCAACACTCCTTCTAACAAATAAACACGCTTCAAGGTTTCAGTGCTCTTCAACGAGCCGAAATTGCTGAAATCTGCAGAGCCGCGCACAATGATTCGGAATGTCTATGTTTCAGTGCTCTTCAACGAGCCGAAATTGCTGAAATGTGCGTATGCAGTGCTCAAAGCGCGGGTGATGCTGCGGTTTCAGTGCTCTTCAACGAGCCGAAATTGCTGAAATCATCGACCGGTCGCGTGGGGCACTTGACGCGCTTCGGTTTCAGTGCTCTTCAACGAGCCGAAATTGCTGAAATTGATGATCGACTACGCGCACAGTATACCACGCGCGCCGTTTCAGTGCTCTTCAACGAGCCGAAATTGCTGAAATCGTCCGTATGTGGTTACACGCTTCTGCCAGTGCGACCGTTTCAGTGCTCTTCAACGAGCCGAAATTGCTGAAATATGGCGGCAACCGACGGCGTAATGCTGGTCGCCAAAGTTTCAGTGCTCTTCAACGAGCCGAAATTGCTGAAATTTTATCGGGTGCGCGACGGGCGCGTTGTGGTGCACGGTTTCAGTGCTCTTCAACGAGCCGAAATTGCTGAAATGTACCGCGACCTCACCAAACTGCGCGAACTGGAAGGTTTCAGTGCTCTTCAACGAGCCGAAATTGCTGAAATGGGGCTATTCAGCGCCAGGCGATGAACCACCCTTGCCAGTTTCAGTGCTCTTCAACGAGCCGAAATTGCTGAAATCGAACCGCCAGGATGGAGGATCATCGTCCACAACGGTTTCAGTGCTCTTCAACGAGCCGAAATTGCTGAAATCAGGATGTCATTCATCGACGGCGCACTGAACTGGGGTTTCAGTGCTCTTCAACGAGCCGAAATTGCTGAAATCGTAATATCGCGCCCATACTCCCGTTGCAACCACTCCGTTTCAGTGCTCTTCAACGAGCCGAAATTGCTGAAATGTTGCCCGACTTCTACTGCCCGCGCGTCCCGATAGCGGTTTCAGTGCTCTTCAACGAGCCGAAATTGCTGAAATCGTTGATATTTTCGTTTATTCCCCGTCGGTCGGGACGGTTTCAGTGCTCTTCAACGAGCCGAAATTGCTGAAATGCGGATACGACGCCGGAGGAACAAAGCGACTTCTGCGGTTTCAGTGCTCTTCAACGAGCCGAAATTGCTGAAATCAAGTCGTCACCCTCGCCGCGCGGGATGTTCAGAAGTTTCAGTGCTCTTCAACGAGCCGAAATTGCTGAAATCCGTCGGTCGGGACGGGGGTTTCAATCGACCTTGAGTTTCAGTGCTCTTCAACGAGCCGAAATTGCTGAAATCTGATCGGCTCGACTTTATACTGCCGCGTGCACTGGGTTTCAGTGCTCTTCAACGAGCCGAAATTGCTGAAATCCCCGTACTGCTGCTGCGTCAACGCAGCATCGCAGCGGTTTCAGTGCTCTTCAACGAGCCGAAATTGCTGAAATCCAACAAAAGATACTTCTTGACTAATAAGGCAACCAGTTTCAGTGCTCTTCAACGAGCCGAAATTGCTGAAATAGCAGGCGCTCGCCGCCCAGTTGACGATCGTTACGAGTTTCAGTGCTCTTCAACGAGCCGAAATTGCTGAAATGATGCGATGCGCGCTGTGAACGATCCCCGTACTGAGGTTTCAGTGCTCTTCAACGAGCCGAAATTGCTGAAATTCTGGTTGAACCACGCGCAGCCGGTGAAAACAGCGAGCGGTTTCAGTGCTCTTCAACGAGCCGAAATTGCTGAAATCGACGCGGGTACGATAGCCAGCGCCTCGTCGTAGATGTTTCAGTGCTCTTCAACGAGCCGAAATTGCTGAAATTGAAGATTACGAGTTCGTCAAGTACGAGGAGTTCGAGTTTCAGTGCTCTTCAACGAGCCGAAATTGCTGAAATATTTCGCAACCCAACGCCGCGCGCTAGTCGCATTCGTTTCAGTGCTCTTCAACGAGCCGAAATTGCTGAAATAGAATTGTTGTGCGATACGTGTCGGATCGTATCGAAGTTTCAGTGCTCTTCAACGAGCCGAAATTGCTGAAACGGACCGAAGGCGGGATGCGGATGCGCGTCTATCGGCGTTTCAGTGCTCTTCAACGAGCCGAAATTGCTGAAATATCCAGTAGACAGACGTAAGCGCTGGTTAGAGAATTGTTTCAGTGCTCTTCAACGAGCCGAAATTGCTGAAATACTGTTGACGAACTGCTGACAGACGAAGCCCGCGCTGGTTTCAGTGCTCTTCAACGAGCCGAAATTGCTGAAACTGGTGACGGTTGCGTGATTGATTGCAGTAATGCGGCGTTTCAGTGCTCTTCAACGAGCCGAAATTGCTGAAATCCTTTCCGAAAAACAACGTCGCAAAAACAGACGACGTTTCAGTGCTCTTCAACGAGCCGAAATTGCTGAAATTGTGGAGTACCAGAAGCCATTACTAAAGCCCAACCTGTTTCAGTGCTCTTCAACGAGCCGAAATTGCTGAAAGCAATGTAGCCGCTGATGCTCATTTCCCTGCACTTGTGTTTCAGTGCTCTTCAACGAGCCGAAATTGCTGAAATTTCACCAGACCGCGCTTGATGACCCGCGCTGGGCGAGTTTCAGTGCTCTTCAACGAGCCGAAATTGCTGAAAACTACGCAACAATATGGTACGGTCTTTCTATCTTAGTTTCAGTGCTCTTCAACGAGCCGAAATTGCTGAAATCATTGTGATAACGAAGTAATCCGTCTTGATCATAGGTTTCAGTGCTCTTCAACGAGCCGAAATTGCTGAAACGTGCTGTCAAGCTCCCAGGGCGCGCAACTAACGTCCAGTTTCAGTGCTCTTCAACGAGCCGAAATTGCTGAAAGTTAGCAAGCGCTTCAACAGCCGTAATGCTGTTAGGGTTTCAGTGCTCTTCAACGAGCCGAAATTGCTGAAATAG
>Ga0308395_1001960_pt1 | contig 12523 bp, 10 predicted proteins | sample Hotspr20SampleP4_FD_202097 | JGI IMG/M metagenome (GOLD analysis project Ga0308395, IMG submission 202097) | Hot spring phototrophic mat microbial communities from Mushroom Spring, Yellowstone National Park, Wyoming, United States - 20050930_P4 ...
TTAACATGCTTTTATTTCTCTTAATGCATCACCTGGTTTTGTGTGTTTTACTAAATATGTTCCTATAAGAAATGTTTTAAACCCAATCTCTTTTAATAGGCATGTGTCTTTAATTGATGATATCCCACTCTCAGATATTTTTATAATTCCTTCTGGTATTTTAGATGATAGCCTTATTGAGTTATTTATGTCTAATTCAAAAGTCTCTAAGTTTCTATTATTTATTCCAATTATAGGGTTATCTGTCTTGACTGCCTTTTTTATATCTTCTTCATCATGAACCTCAATTATTACATCCATTCCAAGTTCATTTGACAGTTTTGTAAACTTTTTAATCTCAGATAAAGAAAGTATTTTGGCAATAAGAAGTATAGCATCAGCGTTGTAATACCTTGCCTCTATAACCTGAGACTCGTCTATTATAAAGTCTTTTTTTAAAACAGGTATGTTAAAGTTTGCTTTTACTTCTTTAACGAGGTTTATTTCGCCATGAAAAAACTTTTTATCTGTTACAACTGATATAGCATTTGCTCCACTTTCATAATATTCTCTTGCTAGTTTTATAGGATCAATACTCCTATTTAATATACCTGAACTTGGAGACGCCTTTTTTATTTCAGCAATAACATTTATCCTATCTTTTGTTATACTGTTTAAAAAGTAGTTCTTTTCTCCCTTTTTTATATCTTTTTCTATGTTTTTTAAACTTTTTTTTAGGTATTTTACCTCTTCTTTTTTAGACTTTACAATTTCTTTTAAAAAACTCATTTACTCTCCTTTTTAAATTAAAATTTTAACATAAAATTTTTTATTTAAAACTCAAACTTTAAACTTTCAAGCCTTTTTTCAAGTTCTTTGAGCACTCTTTCTTCATCTTCTATGTTTTTTGCTACAAAAGTTGCTGAGAACCTAATATAACTTCCTGCATCATCCCATGGTACTGTTGATATAAGTTTTTCTTTTATCATGTACTCAGAGAACATTTCAGCTGATTCAATATTTATCCCATTAACCTTTTTTGGTGCTTTTACATACAGATAGAATGTTCCACCTGGCATTTTAGCATTAAATCCCTTTTTGTTTAATATCTTAACCATTTTATTTAGTCTTCTCTCGTATTTTTCTCTTATTTTTTCTGTTATTTGTGGGTTGTCTAATGCTGTTATACCAGATTTTTGTATTGCCTTAAACTGACCTGAATCTATATTGTCTTTTACTGTTCCATATGCTTTTATTATAAGTTCATTACCCACAACAAAAGCTAATCTCCAACCTGTCATGTTATATGCTTTTGACAATGAGTGTATTTCAACTCCAACATCCATTGCACCCGGTATTGATAGGAAAGATAATGGTTTTTTCCCGCCGTAGACTAGTGCTGAATATGCAGCATCTTGAACCACAACTATATTGTTTTCTTTTGCAAATGCAACAACTTCTTTATAAAAACTTTCATCAGCACAGGCACCTGTTGGATTGTTAGGATAGTTTAATACAAGTATTTTTGCTCTTTTTATTATGTCTTGAGGAATTGAGTCTAGTTTAGGTAGAAAATTGTTTTCCTCTTTAAGCTGAATGTTGTATACTTCTCCACCTAACCATTTTGTGTGAGTGCCTAATACAGGATACCCTGGGACTGTCATTATAGTAACATCACCTGGATTTATAAATATACTCGGGAACATTGCTAATACTGGCTTTGATCCTATTCCGTGGAGTATATGCTTTTCTGGGTTAACATTAACATTAAATACTTTTTTCATATACCTTGCTGCTGCCTGTTTAAACTCTTCTATACCATTATCAGCATATCCCCTATTTTCCCATACATCAACCTCTTCTTTTAGTCTTTCTCTTATAAGTTTATCTGCCATATCATCTGGTTCGCCAACACCAAAGTCTAAAATCTCGACCCCAGGATGATTTTTTATTGCTTCTCTCTTTGCTCTTTTTATCTTTTCAAACTTATATATTACATTTTCTTTTCCAAACTTTGAGCCACCTATCCTTTCTGCAAAAAGGTTCTGTATGTAGGAATCCATTTTATGATTACCTCCAGTTTTTTAATTTTAGATAGTTAAATTTAATCTTTATTGCTAACAAAAGGGTAATAAAATGAACCTTGAAACGACTAAGGGTTATGCGTATCAAGAAGGTATTGTAAGTTGTATTTTTAATTTCTTACTTGGTGGTGGGAAAATAGTTTTTGGTTTTTTAAGCGGAAGTATAAGTGTTGTTGCTGATGGATTTCACTCTTTATCTGATATGCTTTCATCTCTTGTTGTTATTTTTGGTGTAAAACTGGCTTTAAAACCAGCTGATAAAGAACATCCATTCGGGCATGGTAGACTTACCTCAATAGCAAACTTTATAATGGCTGTAATGCTTATATTTATTGGTTTTGAGTTTTTAAAGACTTCTGTTTCTTCTTTTTTTAATGCTCATAAGGTAATGCTTAGCATAGGTCTTTTTGCTATAACCATATTTTCTATAATATCTAAAGAAGTTCTTGCAAGGTATTCAATGTATCTTTATAAAAAGTCTAATATAGAGATGTTAAAGACAGATGCTTATCACCATAGGTCTGATTCTTTATCCTCTGTTGTTGTACTTGCAGGGCTTATTGGTAGTTATTATAATATGTACATACTTGACTCAATAATTGGTTTTGTGATAGGAGTTTTAATAATAAGAGATGGAGTTGGGATTATAAGAAAAGAGATAAGCAGGCTATTAGGCTATAGACCTTGCAAAGCAGAAATAGAGAAGATAATCAGTATTGCAACCTCTGTTGAAGGTGTAAAAGGTGTTCACAGTATAATAATAAACAGTTATGAACTTACAAAGATTGTTAGTTTTCATATAGAAGTTGATTCAAAAATGAGTTTTGAGGATGCTCATATGATAAGTGATATTGTTGAGGATATATTGAGGGCTGAAGGATATTACCCTACTATACATATTGACCCTCTGGATGACAAAGACTTTTTGATATCTGAAATAAAAAAAATAGTTGAGGAAAAGATATCTTCAAATTATTCTGACTTGGTTAAGAGTTTTCACAGTATAAAGATAAAGAGAGAGAGGACAAGAAAAAACAGTATAAGTTTTACAATATCTTTTAATGATTCTGTAAAAAAAGAAACTGAGACTAAAATAAAAACTGAGTTAAAAGAATTGTTAAATTCTAAATTAAAGAATATTGGAAATATAGAGATAGAGATTGAACCTTTATTTTTTTATTAGGGGAGTTTATAATTGTTTACAGGAATAATTCAGGCTATTGGTAAGGTTGTGGATGTTAAAAGAATTGGAGAGGGAAAGGAGTTTGCTGTTTTTGTTTCAAACTTTCTTAACTCTGTTAAACTTGGTGACAGTATTGCTGTTGATGGTGTATGTCAGACTGTTACCAAGATAGAAAATAACACATTTTCTTTTTTTACATCAAAACAGACACTTGAAATAACAACACTCGCTCTATTAAAAACTAATGACTATGTTAATCTTGAAAAGAGTTTAAGGATTGGAGATGGTATTGATGGGCACTTGGTTACTGGGCATGTTGAAGAAAAAGGTACTATAAGAGAAATAAAAAAGCAAGGGGAGGGTTACCTACTTTCTGTAGAGGTTGGAAATAGTTCTTTTTACATTGTTAATAAAGGTTCTATTGCTGTTGATGGGATTAGCCTTACAGTTTATGACTTTAAAGATAGTATAGTTACTATATCTGTTATACCTGAGACATATAACAGAACAACATTAAGGTTTAAAAAAGTTGGGGACTATGTTAATATTGAGACAGATATATTGGGAAAATATGTGTTTAACTATTTAAAAAATAGTATATTTAAAGAATCTAAAACTGAAAAATTAAGTATATCTTTCTTGAAAGAACATGGTTTTTATAAGGAGTAGAAATATGGAGATTATAAAGTCACCAATAATTATGCAGCAAAAAATTAGAGAATTAAAAAAAGATAAAAAAATAGGTTTTGTTCCCACAATGGGTGCGTTACATGATGGCCACTTAACACTTGTCAGAAAGTCGAAAGAAGAAAATGATATAACAGTTGTTTCTATATTTGTCAATCCTAAGCAGTTTGGACCTAATGAAGACTTTGCCTCTTATCCAAGGACTTTTGAATCTGACAAGGAAAAACTTGAAAAAGAGGGCGTGGACTTTCTGTTTTATTCTGATGTTAATGATATGTATCCTGAAGATTATTCAACTAGTGTTGAGGTTACTTCTGATATAACTAAAAAACTATGTGGTAGAAAGAGGCCAGGACACTTTAATGGTGTGACCACTGTTGTTGCTAAACTTTTTAACATAGTTTTGCCTGACAATGCTTACTTTGGTCTTAAAGATTATCAACAGTATGTTATAATAAAAAGGATGGTTAAAGACCTTAATTTTTCTATAAATATTGTTGGTGTCCCTATAGTTAGAGAGAGTGATGGACTTGCAATGAGTTCAAGGAATAAGTATTTAAGCCCTGATGAGAGAAAAGATGCGGTTTTAATATACACCTCTTTACTTGAGGCTAAAAAATTGATAGAAAACGGAATAAAAAGTGCTTATATTATAAAAAAAGAAATTGAAAATATCTTAGGGAGGAGCAGGTTTTCAAAGATTGACTATGTTGAAATAGTTGACCCAGAGACATTAAAAAGTGTAGATAATATATCAAAGACTGTTTTAATAGCGATTGCATGTTATTTTGGTAAGGCAAGACTTATAGACAATATGTTGATAGAGGTTTAAGGGTTTTAAATGAAGGAAAGGAGAAATATAAGAAGGATTGACAGTTTTATAACTGCTTCTATAAACAATGAGTGCTGCTATATAACAGATATAACTTATGAGGGTGCAAGTCTGTTTTTTAATTCTAAAAAAGATATTAAAAAGGGAGATTCAGTTGAGATAAGGGTTGACCTTTCAAACTTGACATATATCTTTAAGAAAGAAGTTATAACAAAAGCTAATGTTGTATGGGTAAAGTTTGAGAATGAAAAAACTTTTATAGGTGTTTCTTTTATTGAAGAGAATAAAGAGAATAAAGAGAATATAGACCTTATAGTGAATAACTGGGATTCAATTAAACCTTAAGTTATTTAGGATGGTCAAAGACTGTAAAAACTGTATTTTATAGTAAAGAAAATAACACATTTATAAAATTTTGAACTAAAATTTTAACTTTTCTGATAAACCTTGTACTCTTTTTACTCTTTATGTTTATAATATGAATACTTTTTGAACAAGTAGTTTACTTATATCTTGTTTTATTTTGAGTTTACAGAAAAACTTATAAAATTTTTCATACAATAATCTTTCAAGTATTAAAGCCTATAATTCATAAAGAGAAAGGGAAAAAGATAGGCCTTAAAATGTTTAAAACTAGTTTTTAAAGATTAAAATAATTTTTTTTATATTGACTAATTATAAGATAAATTTTAACTAATTCTTTGTCATTGTCTATAGTCTATATTTTACAAGGAGATTAAATGAGTCATAATCATTCTCATCATGTTTTCGGTAGTAGTTTTAAACTATTTTTTGTTCTGATTTTTAATTTAATAATAACTGTTGTTGAGTTTTTAGGTGGTTTATTCTCAAATAGTCTTGCACTTTTATCAGACAGTTTCCATAACTTTACTGATACAGTGGCTATTGCACTGACTTTTTTGGGTATTAAGGTGTCTCAAAAAGATAAGGATAAAAAGAAGACATATGGTTACAAGAGGGCACAGATAATAATTGCTTTTGTTAACTCACTTGTTTTAATATTAGTTTGTCTTTATCTTCTGTATGAGGGTATTTATAAAATTATTTCACCTACTGAGGTTAAATCATCTTTAATGCTTATAATTGCTATTATTGGGTTTGTTGCCAATTTATTGTCTGTACTTCTACTAAGGGAAGAGTCTTCATCAAGTCTTAACATAAGGTCAAGTTATTTGCATCTTTTTTCTGATACACTTTCTTCTGTAGGTGTTATAATTGGGGCTCTTGTTATGAAATTTTTTAATATATATTTTGTTGATGGTTTGGTCACAATTATGATTTCTCTTTATATAATATATGAGACATTCTCTATATTTAAAAAGTCTGTAGACATATTTATGCAGGGATCATCTCTTGATTATTCTAAGATAAGAGATAGAATTATCTTAATAAATGGTGTTAAGGACATACATCATATGCATTCTTGGATGCTTGATGAGAATACGCTTCATTTTGAGGCTCATATAAAACTTGATGACTTGAAACTTTCAGATGTTCATAAGATCTATCAAGAGATAGAAGAGATATTAGAAAATGAGTTTTCTGTAAGTCATATCACTATTCAGCCTGAGTTTATTGGTTGTACTGATAATATTTGTGGTGAATAATTTTCAACTTTAGTATAATGTCTTCTTAATTTTTATTAGTAAAACTTTATCTTTAGAAAGGTTTTCCTATGGTTAAGAACACTTTGATTGTTGGGGCAGGTGAGGCTGGTAAGGTAGTTGCAAGAGAAATTCTTGATAAAAAGAGTCTTTCAAACACTTATAAGATAGTTGGTTTTATTGATGATGATAGGTCAAAAAGGTCAGTGTTTGGTATTCCTGTACTTAATACTATTACAAACATAAGGGATGAGATAAAAAAGAATAATATAAATCTTGTAATAATAGCGATACCTTCGGCTGATAGGTCTGTAATAAACAGAGTATTGGAAAACATTGAGGGTGTTAATGTAGAGGTTAAGATCGTACCTGGTATATATGAGATAATAGAAGGTAGTGTTTCATGGAAAGATATACGTAATGTTATGCCTGAAGACCTTCTTGGAAGAGAAGAGGTTGGACTTGATATAGATAAGATTGAAGATACATATAAAGATAAGACTGTTCTTGTTACAGGTGCAGGTGGGTCTATAGGTTCAAGCATAGTTGATCACTTGCTTAAACTACCTGTTAAGAGAGTAGTATGTTTGGGCAGGGGTGAGAACTCTATTCATTCACTTATAATAAAGTATTCAAATGACAGTAGGTTTAGTTATGTGATAGGAGATGTTAAAGACTATAATAAAATAGTTTATGAGTTTTCTTATCATAAACCTGATATAGTATTTCATGTAGCAGCTCATAAACATGTCCCTATAATGGAAGACTTTCCTGAAGAGGCTGTATACAATAATGTTATTGGCACATATAATGTTGCAATTGCTTCTATAAAAACTGGTGTTAATTCTTTTGTTCTTATTTCAACAGATAAGGCTGTTAATCCTTCTTCTGTTATGGGTGCCACAAAGAGAATAGCAGAGAAAATAGTTTTAAGCCTAAATAATCTTAAGTCAACAAGGTTTATATGTACAAGATTCGGTAATGTTTTAGGTTCAAGAGGGAGTGTTGTACCAACTTTTATAGAGCAGATAAAGAGAGGGGGACCTATAACTCTTACTCATCCTGATATTGAACGTTTCTTTATGAGTATAAGAGAGGCTGCAAGACTTGTTATAAAGGCTGTTTCAGTAAGGGATGGTCACATATTTGTCCTTAATATGGGTAGACCTATAAAGATAATTGACCTTGCAAAGATGTTGATAAAGATTAGTGGACAGGATGTACCCATAATGATCACAGGGCTTAGAAAGGGAGAAAAACTTAAAGAAGAGCTGTTTTATGCAAAAGAAGAACTGTTTTCAACTGAGTTTGATAAACTTATGGTTTCTAAAAATGAGAGTGGTTTTTTTAGTATTGATGAGATAGAGTCTCTTATATCTGAGTTTAAAGGTCTTGTAAGTAATATTGATAGGGATAGCATAAAAAAACTTATTAAAAAATATGTTCCAGAGTTTAAATAACATTATGATTAAAGATATATACAATACTTTTTTTGACTCACTTGAAAAGATAAAAATAGAGTCTTTTAAAAAGTTCTCACATACAGTTAACTCTGTAAAACCTTTTATTGTTTCTTACTTTTATAATAAAAACAAGAGAGTAATGTTTATAGTTGATACTAATGAGACTGCAAGGTATATGAAGTCTGTTATAGAAGATATTGGGTTTCCCTGTTTTACCCTATTATGGTTTGATATCTTGCCATATGAAAATGAAAAACCTTCAATTAGTGTTATCAAAGAGAGGGCAAATTTTTTAAAATCTTTTTTTGATAATAGAGAAGGGATATATATAGTCCCTGTCAATTCTCTTGTGTTTCCTATTAGTCCAGAATTTAAAAAACTTGTCTTTAAAATAAGAAGGGATGATAATATAAGTAGGGATAGTATAATAGAGACACTCTTTAATATGGGATATGAGAGGGGCAACTTAGAGTATCCAGGTCAGTTTGATGTAAAGGGTGATGTGGTGTCTATTTATACACTTGATAAAGTTGTAAAGATCCTTTTATTTGAAGACAGTGTTGAGAGGATAAAGACTGTTAATGAGAAAGGAGCATATGAGGATGTTGATTCTATTGAAGTTTTGCCTTTGACAGAGTTTTTTATTGATGAAAATAAAATTCAGTTTGTAAAGAAGAGAATAAATACTTATGACTTTGAGCCATATGAGTCTTATTTTAAGAGTAACAGGTTTGACATAAACCTGATACCTTTTTTCTATGATAAGTCAGTTATTGAATATTTTAATGGTATTATATTCTTTGATGAGTCTGAAAAAATACTTTCTTCTTACAGAATGTTCCTTAAAGAAGTAAAAGAGATGTATTATGCAAGTTTTAATATAAACAAGATAAAAGCACCTGTTAACTTTTATGTTCTTAACTTTGATGAAATAGTTTCAAAACTTGATTCTTCATATGTTTTTAGTGAGTTTTATCTTGAAGATTCTATACCTATGATAAAATACTTTGACAGAGTGTCTTCTTATAATGCAAGGGTTGACTTGTTAAAGATGGATCTTGAAAAATATAAAGACTATAAGTTTATTATTTCTTGTAGTGATAACTATAAACTTAAAGCAATATTTCCTGATGCTGTTTTTGTTGAAGCAGACATTGAAGAGGGTTTTATTGATAAGGTAAACAAATGCTTTTTTATTACAGAGGCTCAGATATTTGGCAAAAAGTTTCTTACTAAAACAAAACCTCTTTTTTTCTCTTCAAGCCCTATAGAGTCTTTTTCTGAAATTACAAGTGGAGAGTATGTTGTTCATATAAACTATGGTATTGGAGTTTATAGAGGTATTGAGACATTGAATGTACTTGGTAATAAAAAAGACTACATAAAGTTAGAGTATGATGAGGAAGAAATAGTCTATATACCTGTGGAACAGATATTTTTAATACATAAGTATATGGGAAAAAGGAATAAACCTGATAAACTGGGGGCTAAGAACTGGGTTAATAAGAAAGAGAGAGTTAAGAAAAGAATGGAAGAGATAGCATCAAGTCTTGCAATTCTTTATCAAAAAAGAAAGACTTTAAAGGGTATAAGACATGTGGAAGACAATGAGATATATAAAAACTTTGAAAAAGGATTCTTGTATCAAGAGACACCCGATCAGTTAAAGGCAATAGAAGATGTAAAGAAGGATATGGAGTCTGATTATCCTATGGATAGGCTAATATGTGGAGATGTTGGATACGGTAAGACTGAGGTTGCAATAAGGGCTGCTCTTAAGGCTGTTATAAGTGGAAAACAGGTCGCTTTCATATGCCCAACAACAATACTTGCTGAACAACACTACCAGACATTCATTGAAAGGCTAAGAGACTTTCCAGTAAATATACAGATGTTATCAAGGCTTACCCCAAATAAAGAACAAAAAATGATAATCAAGGGTTTAAGAGATGGAGATATAGATATTGTGATAGGGACACACAGGTTGCTTTCCAAAGATATTGAGTTTAAGGACTTGGGGTTATTGATTATTGATGAAGAGCAGAGGTTTGGTGTTTCTCATAAGGAGAGGATAAAGCAGATGAAAGCAAATATAGATGCATTAACTCTCACAGCAACTCCGATTCCAAGGACTCTTTATATGGGGCTTTCAAATATTATAGATATGAGTATAATAAACACACCACCTATTTCAAGAAAACCTATCAAGACGCATGTATTACCTTTTAATGAAAACATACTAAAGACAGCCATACAGAGGGAGATTGATAGAGGTGGACAGGTATTCATTATTCATAACAGGGTTGCAACTATACAAAAGTTTGCAAGTTTTATAAAAGACTTAACAGGTGCTAATGTGTGTTTTGCTCATGGACAGATGGACCCAGTTGAACTTGAGTCTATATTCCTTGATTTTATTCATAAAAAATATGATATTATGGTCTCAACGACTATAATAGAAAACGGAATAGATATCCCTTCAGTTAACACTATAATAATAGATAAACCTGAGACATTAGGCTTATCAGAGCTCTATCAGTTAAGAGGTAGGGTTGGGAGGTCCGATGTTCAGGGCTATGCTTACCTTTTTTATGATCCAAAGAGGGGACTTACTGAAGAGGCTATGCAAAGACTTAAAGTAATAGAAGAAAATACAGAACTTGGCTCAGGCATAAAGATAGCATTACATGACCTCCAAATAAGAGGGGCTGGTAACCTTTTAGGTAAAGAACAAAGTGGTTTTATAGATGATGTTGGTATTGAACTTTATACAAAGTTTTTACAGGAAGCTATATCCAAGGTTAAAGAAGATATAAGAGAGGAAGAGATAGAGCCTTTAATAGATATTAGTTTTAATGGTTCAATCCCTAATACGTTCATTGAAGATGAAAAAGAAAGGTTTGCTATCTATAAAATGATAATGAGGGCAACTAGTTTTTCTGATATTGATGATATAAGAGAAAAGATAAAAGAAAGGTATGGGCATATAGTGAAAGAGTTTCATAATCTTTTAAGAGTAAGTAGGATAAAGATAATTGCAAGAAAACTTGGAATATTACAGATAAAACAAGAAAAAGATAATATCAGAATGACTGTGAGTGGAAATAGACTTGATCCTAAAAAGATAGTTGAACTTATAAAAATAGGAAAGATAAGGGTTGAAAAAGACTCTATTGTTTTTAAGGTTAAGGATGCACTTGATGATGTTGAAGATATTTTAAATAGGATTTTTTAGGTTATCTGATATAAATTTTAGAGATTCTTATAATCATAGATTTTTCTTTTTAGCATGATGTTTAAAATACATTCACTCTTTAGTAGAAACTCACATTTTTAAGACATATAATAAAAAAACCTAAAAAGTTCTTACCTAAACTTATTTCATTAAATTTTAAGGTTTATTATTTTTAATATGATCCTTTTTAATTAGGACTAACTTTTTTTAAGAAGATTATAAGCCTTATTAAAAAATACTGGATTATCTTAATTTTAAATATTTAAATAACTATATATAATTTTAACTAAATATGATTCAATTTAAAAGATCAATAATTTTAAAACTCATATATAGTATGACTAAAACTATGAGAGATAATTCTTAAAGCACACCCTTAAATGGGTGGCTCTATAAAATTTTTAGATAAAATTTTATTCTATTATTTTAACCTCTTTTATTTGTATAGGTTCAATTGGCTTGTTAAGATTATTTACTCTAACTTCCATAATTTTTGATAACACATCATTGCCTTCAACGACTTTTCCAAATATAACCTGATGTTCTTCTAATTTAAGGTCTTCTTTTCCTGTATAAATTGAGAAAGCACCGAAACCTTCATTCTTAGGATTGAACAATATTTCACCATATGAAAGTTTTTTATTTTCTGGATTTACCTCTTTACTAAAGTCTTCTTTTATGTTTGGATCAAAAGCCTTGCTGTTAAAACCTATGTTTATAAATTGTTCAAAAAACATTACTTCATCTACTTGAGTGTTATTGTACTTTCCATTTTTTATAAAATTAACGAATAATTCTGCAGCCTTAGGAGCCACACTCTTATAAAGTTTTATTTTTATTTCCCCAAGGCTTGTTAATATCGAAATAACAGGTTTATCTTCTAATTTATAAGACTTTCCACAGCTTACAATGATAAACAATCCAATTATAGAAATTGCAATTTTTTTTATCATATGAATCTCCTTTATATTTTATTTTTAAAAAATTTAATTCAATAAAACTTTAAAAACCATTAATAAATTAAAATAAAATCAAAAAATTTGTCAAGAAAAAGTTAATCATATTTTTTGCCTTTATAAAAGAAGTCAAACTTAAAGTTTGCTTCTGCTTTAAGACTTGATGTGTATATTTTTAGAGAGAATATTATAAAATTAAGTTTAAAGTCTTCACTTGTCTTATCAATCTTTACATAAGAAAATGCTCTTGCAACAAGTCCATTCATTGTTGGTGACTTAAATGGTGTAATAAAAACAACATTAAAATTATCATCTTTAAAGTATAGACCAATAGTTCCCGATATTACACCATTCTCAGAGACAATAAAACCATTTGCTATCTGCATTCCGGGGGTAAAGTCCAAGACTCTATAAAATATTTTTTTTGCTATCTTTATAAGGTAATCAGCATACTCAAAGCTCTGTGCATCAATCGAAAT
>Ga0308395_1001967_pt1 | contig 12484 bp, 12 predicted proteins | sample Hotspr20SampleP4_FD_202097 | JGI IMG/M metagenome (GOLD analysis project Ga0308395, IMG submission 202097) | Hot spring phototrophic mat microbial communities from Mushroom Spring, Yellowstone National Park, Wyoming, United States - 20050930_P4 ...
TATGGCGCTGGCGCTGGTCAACCTTGCCGGCGGCGGTTACCGCAATGTCTTCTCCCTGTACTCTCTCATCCCATCGGTGACCGCAGCGCTTTCGCTGCCGAGCGCGGAACATCATTTTCGCCGGGCGATCCTGTTAGGGGGCGTGGTGGTTGCTTCGACATTGGGGTTTGGTCTCTCGCTCTACCTGGATGGCTATACGCCGGCGCGCATCATTGAGCTCCGCCAAGTGGACGAGGTGGTCTTGCGCAGCGCCAGTTATTGGGTGACCGGCGGGCTGCTTGCCGCACTTGCGGCGATGATGATCGCATGGCAACACAGCCGTGATCGTGCCAACGCCCTGCGGGAACAATCGGCCATCGAAGAGGAGCGTCGCCGCATCGCCACCGACATCCACGACGGGGTGCTCAGCCAGCTCTCGGCACTCAGCCGCCGTGCCGAGTATGCCAGCTTGCTCCTGGCCGAAGATCCCAAAAGCGCCCAAGAAGAACTCCATCGCGTCATCACGATGGCGGGCGAGGTGCACGAGGGCATCCGCTGGATCGTGCGTGCGTTACGTCAAGACCCCACCCAGCTGACGTTGGGGGAAGAACTGATGCATATTGCAGAGCGTTTTCAGCATAACACGGAACTGCCCGTCTTGTTGAAGCTGCCGCGCGGAGAGCTGCCGGTGCCTGTCGAAACGGTGCGCCACGTGGGCTACATCGTGACCGAGGCGCTGACCAACATATGGAAACATGCCCATGCCAGTCGCGCCGTGATCACCGTGCGCCGCGCAGACGGTCGGGTGCTCGTGAAGGTGGCGGATGATGGATGCGGCTTTGATGTTGCCCAGGCGCTGCACTCGGCCAACGGCATGGGTTTGCGCAACATGCGCGAGCGTGCTCAAGAGATCGGCGCTGCACTCACATGGCGCTCCGCTCCGGGAAAAGGGTGTCAGGTGCTGATCGATCTGCCTGTGGTCTGGGAGAGCAACAGAGAAGGATAGATGCCGGTACGCGTGTTGATCGCGGATGACGTTGCCCTGCATCGCGAGCTGCTGGGCAAGCTGTTGGATCGCCAGGACGACATCACGGTGGTGGGCGAAGCCGCTTCACCTGAGGAAGCGGTCGCAGCCACCGGCACGTTGCAGCCCGACGTCGTGCTGATGGATCTGCGCATGCCGCGCCACGAGCCACAAGGCGGCATCCGGGCGATCGAGCAGATCGTCGCCCGTTATCCCAACGTACGGGTGTTGGTGTTGACCGAGTCGGATGACGACGCCGATGTGCGCGCAGCAGCAATGGCCGGCGCGGTCGGTTACATCGTCAAAAGTGCCAAGGCCGCCGACATCGCCCAAGCCATCCGCGCGATCTACGCCGGCAAGAGCTGGCTGGATCCTACTATTACGGGCTATTTACTGGACGATTACCGCCGTGTCATGCACGATGTGCGCTCGCGCCCCGTCTTGACTCGCACCGAGACCAAGGTGCTTCAGCTCATCGCAGCCGGCAAGACGACCGCCGAGATCGCTGAGCAGCTCTTCATGGCAGAAAAGACGGTGAAGAACCACCTGGCAAACGTCTACCGCAAGCTGGGCGCCAAGAATCGCAGCCACGCCGTCAGCGAAGGTTACCGCCAGGGCCTCCTGAAGTGATCCCCCGCCAGGCCCAAAAGCCCCATCTCCTGGCTGGGACTTTTGGTCTCGATTCGACCCCCTTGACCTATGGACACCCTCGGGGTGGCGGTGTACAATAAGGTCGTGAAAATTGTAACAGAGAGGTATAGACAGAGGATGTATTGGCGTGCTCTGGGTATTGTGCTGTTGGCGCTTGCAGCGCTGACGGCGTGTCTGCCGTGGGGAGGTGGCAGCGGTGAGCAGCGCTTGCGGATGGGCTTATTACCCATCCTCGACACGCTGCCCTTCTATGTGGCAGAGCAAAAGGGTTATTTTCGGGCGGAAGGGGTCACGGTGGAGCTCGTCCCGGTGAAAGGGGCTCAAGAACGCGATGCCCTGATGCAGGCGGGCGAGATTGACGGCATGCTCACCGACCTGGTCGCCGTGGGACTTTTCAACCGTGAGAAGACTCAATTGCTTGTGGTAGCCACGGCACTGCGCGCCACCTCAGATGCGGCTATGTTCCGCGTGCTGGCCACGCCCGACAGCCCGATCCGCAGCGTGCGAGATCTGGCCGGAGTGGAAATTGCCATCAGTCGGAACACCATCATTGAATACATCACCGAACGCCTGCTGACGGCAGAAGGATTGAGCCATGACCAAATCCAAACGCTGGAAGTCAGCGCCATTCCGGTACGTTACGAGCAGCTCATGGCCGGTCAAGTGCAAGCAGCCACCCTGCCCGATCCGCTGGCGTCGAGCGCTATGGCGGGCGGCGCCCATCTGGTCGTGGATGACACCCGGCACAGCCAATATTCCCAAACCGTGCTCGCCTTCTCACGCGATAGTGTGGAGGGCAAGCCTGAGGCGATTCGGCGCTTCCTGCGCGCATGGGACAAGGCGGTGGACGACCTGAACCATCGTCCCGATGACTTTGCTAACCTGCTGATCGAGAAAGGAAGGGTGCCCGACAACGTGCGTGGCACTTTTCGGATGCCCCCATTCCCCAATGCGGGCTTCCCGTCGTCAGCGGAATGGGAGGATGTGGTTCGTTGGATGATGGAAAAGGGGCTCTTAAATCGCCCCCTGCCCTATGATGAAACGGTGTTGACCACCTTGCGGACTCGCTGAGACGCGGTGGATTTGGAGATTGAGGAGCAATCGAAGGCTTCGATGAACACACAGACTTGTACCTCTGAGTTGCTGACAACGGCTGCCACTCTGTCCGAAATCATGGCCCACCTGGGGCTGCATCAGCATCTGGCGCAGGTGGATGCCTTTATGCAGAGCCTGGTGACCTCGCCGGTGCTGTTGATTTCACAACCGGCACGGCATGTCATCCAGGCGGGTGGGAAGCGCCTGCGTGCGGCGCTGATCCTGCTCGCCGCGCGTTTGAATGATTTTGACACGCCGCGCGTGCTGGCGGTTGCCTCGGCGGTGGAGCTGATCCACGCTGCTTCGTTGGTGCACGATGACTTGATTGATCAGTCGCCGCGGCGGCGTGGGCTGGAGACGGTGCACAGCAAGTGGTTTCGCGATGCCGCGCTGGTGGGAGGTGATTATCTCTTCGCCTTGGCGGCCGAGTCGATCGCACGCAGCGGCGACCTGCGTGTGCTGGAGTGTCTGGGACGTGCCTCGGTGCGCATCTGCGAAGGTGAGATCAGCGTGGTGCCCGACGTGTCCCCGCTGGATGAGGCACTGGCCGCCTACTTCACCAAGATCGCCGGCAAGACCGCCGTCCTCTTCGAGGAAGGGCTGAAGGCAGCCGGGATGGTCAGCGGAGCGAACGAGGAGCAGATTGCTGCGCTGGGGCGTTTTGGCCACAATTTGGGGATGGCTTTCCAGATCACGGATGACATCCTGGACTATGTGGGTGATCCGCAGCAGCTGGGCAAGCCGGTGGGGGGCGATCTGCGGCGACGCCAGATCACCCTGCCGTTGATCTATGCGGCGCATCAGGGTATGCCGGCTGCGTTGCGCGCGACCATTGATCGCATTGACGACGGTGCAAGCGCTGAAGAGGTAGAGAGGTTGCTGCATTGGGTGCAAACTTCTCCGGCGATCGAGCGGGCGCGTCGGGACGCGCTTCGGTATTGTGAGGAGGCGTGTCGCGCGCTGGAGCTATTCCCAGTTTCCGAAGTGCGCTCCGGACTGGAGGCGATTGCCTGGTCGGTAGTCTCGCGTCGCCACTGAGGCGTGTTGCGCGCCGTGTGCCCACAGGCGACGACGGCCTGGGAGCGGGGAAGCACGCGAAGGCGGTGAGACTCTTCTCGAGCCCCTTTGCCAGGAGAACCGTTCAGCCCCTCTTGAAGCGTTCAGGAGGGGCTGTTTTTTTATTTTGTATGCACTCGAAAAGCACTTGTGGTAAAATTCGAATGCGTTCACTGGTTTCCGATTCTCTGAGTTTGTATCGAGGCATGCCATCTGGGGAAAGGGACGGGCGTCTAGTTTCATCGTCGGGATATGATGGAGGAATTATGGAAGAAAAAATTATGGAAGAAAATATCCCCTCTCAGCAGGAACAGCCGGTGCGTGTGCTCGTGGTGGATGATGAGTTGTGCACCAGCTATGCGTTGGCGCAGGCGTTTCGCTCCTCCGGTTTTGTTGCCGACATTGCCGCGAGCGGAGAAGAGGCACTGCACAAGTTAGAACATTCCCCTTATGATGTAATGGTGTTAGATCTCCACATGCCTGGTATGAGCGGTGAGAATCTCATGCCCATTGTGCGTACGCGTTGGCCGGAATTGCTCGTCATTGTATTAACCGGGCATGCCACGTTGGACAGCGCTATCACTGCTGTCAAGACGGGAGTGACGGACTATCTCAGAAAACCGATCGGTATGCACGAAGTCGTCGCGGCTGTGGAACGTGCATTGCAAAAGCGGGCAGAACGTCGGCGTCGTGAGCATTTGGTGCGGCTTATTTATCAGGCGCTCGAAGAACTGCAAATTCCGTCTGATCAATCCCCTGTTCCTACCCCATCGTTGCCGTCTGGAGACTATCTCCATTTGCCCCCGCTGGTCTTAGATCGCCAACGCCGGCAGCTCTTCCTTGATCCGGCGTCCGGCGATACGGTTGTGGAGCTGAGTGAGAGTGAGGCGCGTATCCTCAGTGTCCTGATGAGTCGTCCGGGCAATGTGTTCTCCTGTCGTCAGCTGGTGCAGGAAGCATTGGGCGAGCAGTTGGATGCCATTACGGCCGAAAACATCGTGCGCCCTGTTATCTCACGATTGCGTGCTAAACTGAAAAGCTTCTCCTCGTCGAGCCTGCCCGCCATCCGCACGGTGCGTGGGCGCGGCTATTTTCTGGAGATCCCTTCCTCGCAAGCTCTGTCTTCGAGCGCATCGTAGCTGAATGATTCTGCAAGGAAATTGAAAGCTCCCCGCGGCGTGACCTTGTGCATAATAAAGATATGCAGGAAGTGCTGCCGGCCTGCACACTGTCGCCTTATGCGAATTTTCGCCTGCTGATCGTGGATGCCGATGCGAACGTCTGTGCCGCGCTGGCACAGCAGCTCACCTCGGCCGGTTATGCGGTGCAGGCGAGTGTTTCGGGCTGTCAAGCCCTCCGGTTGCTGGAGCAGATATGCTTCGATGTGCTTGTGATCGACCCTGTGTTGCCGGATATGGCAGGCCAAACCGTCTTGGAACAGGCGCGACACTGCAGTCCTGATATGGTGATCATTCTCCTCACCGGCAGTGCTGATTTGGAGAGCATCGTGGGTGCGATCAGGTGTGGTGTCAACGGCTATTTATCCAAGTCGGCGCGGTTTTCCGAGATGATGGTTGAGCTGATGCGCATTCTGCATGAACAGCTGCCGTGCATCCGAAAACATGCCAGCCTGCGCGTGTTACGCGAGGTGGCGGCTCACTGGCGTGCATCGGAATCGTTGCCGGGCGCGGTCATCGAGACTGCTACGGTCCGCTGTGCTGACCAGATCACCCATATCCGCCTCGATCGGGAGCGCCGGGTGGTGCAATTGCAGCGGGAGGGCATCGTGCGTGAGATAGCACTGACATATGAGGAGATGGCCATTTTGCAGGCATTGATGGCGCGCGCAAGCGATGTGCTCGCGCGCGATCAGCTCGCTGCAGTGATATGCCCTGCCGTTGCGGACGATCATCGCGTGCGCGGTCTGGTGCGCCATTATGTGCATCACCTGCGGCGCAAGATTGAGCTCGACCCGGCTCGGCCGCGCATAATTCGCACTGTGCGCGGGAAGGGATATCTGCTCGATGCGGTGCCGGTTGTGCTGCCATCTGCAGCGCGCTAGCGTAGCGCTGCGCTTGGGGAGCGGGTGGTTCGCGACGGTGAGATGGGTCGTAGAAGTTGTGATGCGAGTGTGAGAGGGCCTCTTTTGGCATGCTAAATAATCGAGCAAATTGGCGCTGTGCGCGAGTGTGCCATATGGCAAGGGCACCCAGGCCTCAATGGGGAGGCCGCACAGCAGGGTGGTAGGTACGGCTTCAGCAGAGGTGCAGAATCCCGGGAAGCCGCTCGCTCTTGTTAATACGGAGGGCCCATATGAGGTGCGAAGATAAAACGGACGCGGGAGCCGGGGGGTATACCCTGGTGCTCAGCAAACCTTTAGAGGTGTTGACGGCTCGTCAGGTACAGCTGATCGATCAGGCACTGGCCAGTCTAGGCCCCTTCTCAGAGGTGCGGCTGATCAAGGTGCGTGGCAAGCTGCGCTTCATCGAGAAGCTGGAAAGCGAAAGCGCCCTGGAACCGTCGGACAACCACCGAGTGTCTGAGCAGCGATGAGGGAGTATGGGAAGGGCATCTGTCGCATCGGGTGAGAACGCACCGGAGACAAAGGCCATTTCCGAGATTACAAAGCACTGGTATGTGTTGCACAGCAAACCCCATATGGAGGAGGTGCTGTGGCGCCAGCTGCAGTCGCGCGGTTTTGAGACGTATTACCCCTGCTTGCGTGTACGGCCGGTCAACCCACGTGCGCGCACGGTGCGTCCCTATTTCCCGCGTTACCTGTTTGTACGTGCGGATCTAAATGCAGTGGGCCTCTCTGTGTTTCAATGGATGCCCGGCGCCGTCGGGTTGGTCTGCTTCGGTGGTGTGCCGGCCACGGTGCCGCCCATCTTGATTGAGGCCATTCGACTCAACGTGGATGCCATCAATGCTGCAGGAGGTGATCGAGGGGTGCAATTCAAGCCAGGCGACCGCGTGCGCGTGTTGGAAGGGCCCTTCGCCGGCTATGAGGGTATTTTCGACGCGCGCCTGAACGGAAAGGAGCGGGTGCGCATTTTGCTCCAATTGCTGAACGACCGCGTGCTGCCTCTGGAGGTGCACGCGTCACAGTTGAAGCGGGTGTGACGGGCAGGCTTTTACCCTGTTCGTTATAAAGCTCTCTCAGGCTCAAGTTTGGGGTCTTGGAGATCGTTGACAAAGCAGCTGCTTGTCGGATGCCCGGCAAGGCTCACGGCAGCAGCGATCAGATCGTCATCATAGGCGGGCCGTCATTCTGGGGGAATGTCGGAACGGCGGAGCCTGCCTTGAGATAGCCGTGATTGATACCCATTGTCATATTCTCCCGGGTTTGGACGACGGTGCTGCTTCTCTGGATGAAGCGCTCGCGATGGCGCGCCTGGCAGTGGCAGACGGTGTACGTCAGGTGGTGGCGACCCCGCACCAACAAAGTTGGAGCGCCACAGCGAGCGAGCGCATTCAGGCAGCGGTGCAGAACCTGCAACGCGAGCTGCAGCTCAACGGCATTCCCTTGTCGTTGAACAGCGGTATGGAGCTGCTGGTGACGCCCGAGCTGCTGCAAACAAGCGGCGATGAACGCCTGCACACGCTCAACGGGTCACGCTATATTCTGCTGGAACTGCCGGCGTTCGACTATCCTCTGTACACCGCCGAGGTGATCTTCTCCTTGCAGCTGCGGGGGCTGGTGCCTATCTTGGCCCATCCGGAGCGCAACGCCGTCATTCAGGACGATGTTGATCGGGTGGCACGACTGGTGCAACGTGGAGTGTTGATTCAGCTCAGCGCTGACAGCTTGAGCGCGGCGGCCGATCGAGATGTGCGACGCTGTGCCCACAATCTGTTGCGCCGCGGGCTGGTGCACCTGCTTGCCAGCGATGCGCACAATGCCGCCCGGCGTGCGCCACGCCTGGCTGCCGGTGTCGAGGCGGCAGCGCGTGTTGTGGGGCAGGAACGTGCCCAGGCAATGGTCACTCACGTTCCGGAGGCCATTCTGGCCGATCGCGAACTCGACCCGGCGATGATGACATCTCCTCGGTCCACGCGCTGGTGGCAACGACTGTTTCGATCGCGCCACGATATCGAGGGCTGACTTTCAGACAGCAGAATAACCCTTTGCCTATGCGACATTCAGGCCAGACTGCCCCGGGAACCCGACCGGCCGGCGCCATGCGCGCACCGGGTGGCACCTGGGCTAATTTGAAGCTCTATATCCAACGTCAGGCAGCCAGCCCCGGCCGCTATGTTCTGGAACAGTTGCTCATCACATTGCTGGGCTGGATTCCCACGGTGGTCGGGGTGGCGCTGCGCGCGCTGTTTTATCGGTTGATCCTGCATATGGACGGCATCGCAGCCATCGAGGATGGTGTGCGCATCCGCTATGCCAGCCACATCCGCTTGGGCCAGGGGGTATACCTCGACCACGGCGTCTATCTGCACGCCTGCCCGGATGGCATCACCATCGGCGATGGCAGCTTCGTCATGCACCATGCTGAGCTGCACGTCTACAATTTCCGTGACCTGCCCCATGCTTTCATCCGCATCGGGCGCGATAGCTTGATCGGGGAATTTTGCGTCATTCGTGGGCCAGGTGGAGTTAATATAGGAGATCGGGTTTATCTTTCCCCAGGCGTTCATATTTATTCTTCTGATCATGTGTTTGATGATCCCAATCAGAGTTTTGTAGAGCAGGGAGTTGTGTGCAAGGGGGTGTTGATTGAGGATGATACTTGGATTGGTGCTATGGCGATCATTCTTGATGGCGTCCGGATCGGCAAAGGCTCTGTAGTGGCAGCAGGTGCAGTGGTTACCGCCGATGTGCCACCCTACACTATGGTAGGTGGGGTTCCAGCACGTGTCATTAAGAAAATTGGGACACCTTTGGAGATAGATTACAGTGCTCAGGAGGGAGCACATGTCTAGAATTGTTGTGATCATCCCTGCCTATAATGAAGAGAATGGCGTTGCCCAGGTTGTTAAGGGGGTCCGAAAGGCAGTACCTACAGCGGACATTGTGGTCATAAACGACGGTTCGCAGGACCGCACAGCTGAGGAAGCGCGCCGCGCAGGCGCCAGGATTCTCAACCATCCTTACAATATGGGATATGGGGCTGCATTACAGACAGGTTATAAGTTCGCATTAGAGAATGGCTACCATTACCTGGCTCAAATCGATGCGGATGGTCAGCATGATCCCGAATGTATCAGCGATCTGCTCGCACCTTTGTTAGATGGTTCAGCAGATATCGTGATTGGTTCAAGATTCCTAATAGACAATGGTTACCGTGCTCCATTTGCAAAGCGTGTTGGAATGCTAATGTTTGGAGCGTTGGCTTCTCGAATTGTAGGTTATCATATAACAGATCCAACATCGGGTTTTCAGGCTCTCAATCGTCTCGCGTTCTGTTACTGTGCACAGGATTGCTACCCGACCGATTTTGCAGATGCCGATGTGCTGATTATGTTGCACCGAGCCGGTCTGCGTATTCGGGAAGTTGCCGTGCGCATGTATCCTAGCCTCAACCAGCGATCTCGTTATCTGAATATGTATAGTATCTTTACCCCGGCATATTACCTTTTCAAGATGTGTCTATTGATGTTTGTCACTTTGCTGCGCCGTGAGCGGGTTGCCCGGGAGGTGATTTTAGAATGATCACCGATCAAGGTATTGTTATGTCACCGCGTCAGCAGGCTTTTGCGCTGATTGCAAGCGTTGCACTCTTAATACTCATCATCGAGCTAGTTCGCCGCCGCAAATTAAGAGAAGAATACTCTTGGCTTTGGATACTCACTGGCCTAGTAATCCTTGTGCTCTCAGTCTGGTACGGGGCGTTGCTTTTTATAACCAAGCTGATCGGCGCTGTAACGCCTGTGTCGACCCTGTTTATGTTTGGTATTCTTTTCTTGGTAGTCACCAATATCTACTACTCAATCAAAATTTCCACGCTTACTACTCAGGTCAAGAATCTAGCTCAACGATTAACCATCTTGGACAGTTATGTGCGAGAAATGCGGAATTGCGAAGATACTAATACCAAAGGTTCACCAATGAAGGACAAGAGCAACGGCGGTGATGAAGTCCCAAATCTGATGCAGTGTAGGGATGATAACCAATCCCTGAAAGTATGAGGTTCAAACCTGTGAAACGTTCTAAGGGAACCTTTGCTGCCTGTTATCCTGAAGTTGGTATATCAGTTACGCAAGTGCTGACCGAGAAAAGCTCGGAGATCGATGTGTTGTTAGTTAATCCCCCTTCCCCAGATGGAGCTATCTACATCCGCAGTCAACACCGTGTGGGGAGACGTTCCAAGGAAGGGTCAATTTACCCCCAGGTCGACCTGGCGCAGCTGGCAGCATTGCTCATGCCCGATTACCGCGTGGCGATCATTGATGCCATCGCCGAGCGCATGAGCTGGAAGCAATTCGAGGAACGCCTGCGCGCATTGCAGCCGCGCTTCTATGTCACACAGGTGACGGCGCCAACGCTGCAAAACGATATGTATGGCTGCTTCCTGGCACGCGCGCTGGGGGCACGCACCATCGCCTTCGGCACCCATGTCACCCCCATGGCGCGCCAGACGCTGCAGCCCTACCCGGCACTCGATTTCGTGTTGCGCGGCGAGCCGGAGCTGACGCTGTGCGAGCTGCTGCCCGCGTTGGACGGACGTGCCCCCAGCAGCCGCATCATCCAACTGCTGCGCATGGCCGATCCGGACTGGCGGCCGCCAGTTGGGAACGATGCCGCGAAGCTGGCCGGGATCAAGGGATTGGTTTGGCGACGCGGCGATGAGATCGTGATCAACCCGGATCGTCCCTTCATCCCTGACCTGGACGCATTGCCACTGCCAGCACACGCACTGCTGCCGTTGAACCGCTATCGCATCCCCATGCTCAAGGGCCCCTACACCTTTGTCGTCACCAGCCGCGGCTGCCCGGCAGGTTGTCGTTTCTGCATCAAGCACGTTAACTATCAGCAGACGGTGCGTCTGCGCTCGCCGGAGAACATCATGCAGGAGCTGCTGATGCTGCAGCAGCTGGGCATCCGCAACATCCACATGTATGCCGATCTGTTCACCGTCAATCGCGAGCAGGTGATGGGCTTGTGCGCACTGATCCGCCGCGAGGGGCTGCGCATCCGCTGGACGTGCAACAGCCGGGTGGACTTTGTGGACGCGGAGCTGCTGCGCCATATGGCCCAGGCGGGCTGCTGGCTGATCTCGTGGGGCATCGAATCGGGCGACGCCGAGATCCTGCGCCGCGTGCGTAAGGGTTATCACCTGGAACAGGCAGAACAGGCGCTGCGTTGGGCCAAGGCGGTCGGCATCAAGAACTGGGGCTATTTCATCATCGGTTTGCCCGGTGAGACGGAGGAATCGATCCGCCGCACCATTGAGTTTGCCAAGCGGTTGCCGCTCGATCTGGCGCTTTTCCACATCGCCGCGCCGCATCCCGGCACACCCTTTTTCTTTGAAGTGGTCGAGCGCGGCTGGTTCCGCCCGGGCACGCGCTGGGAAGAGGTGGATATGGATGGCTCGACCGTGCTCGATTATCCCGGTCTGCCGGCGGAGCGCCTGGAGTATTGGCAGCGGCGCGCTTTCCGCGAGTGGTCGCTGCGCCCGGGGCCGCTGTGGACCTATCTGAAGATGTTGGCCGACCCAAGCACGTGGCGTTCGGCGTTGGAGGTCGGCTGGCGCCACTTAGGCTGGGTCTAGCTCGTTGGCGCCGCCGTCCGGTTTGCCGAAGCGCGTAGAGAGCAGGAAAACACCCGAGGTAAAAATTGTTCAGACGCATCGCCACCTGGTTGACTGAGATTGAGCCTCTGATGTTGGCGCTGGCGGTGCCAACATTGGTGCTGCCCGCCAGCTACCTGTGGCGGGCGCAGCGCGGCTTGAACGCCTACGACGGATTGGGCGACCCCGCCCTCGCCTGGCCGTCACCGCTGAGCTATCTGGCTCTGGCGGCTATGGCGCTGCCCTACCTGGCGCGCTGGGCACGCGACGGCACCCCGTGGCGGCGTAGTCCACTGGATGCGCCCATTGTACTGTATGTCGCAGCGATGGCGTTGGGCCTCTGGCCGGCGGTGGACCGCGCGCACAGCTGGACGGCTTTCCTGGGCATCTTGGGCGGCGTGGGACTGTGCTATGGCGCCTGGCATTGGGGCAGCCGCAATGCCGCGCGCCGGTTGTGGCCGCTGGTGGCGCTGCTGATTTTGGCCGGCTGTGCCCTGGCCGCATTGGGCTATCTGCAGACCGATTGGTCGCAGGCGCAACGGCGCGGCGCCGCTTTTCTGTCGCCGTTGCATTCGCCACTGAGCACGTTGCCGGCGTTGGGCGCCAAGCGCCTCAATCCCAGCGTAGTGGGCAACACGCTCCTGCCGCTCATCCCGCTCGCCTTCGTCGCCGCCGGAGCAGCGCGTCACGCGGTCGCGCGACTGGGTGCAGCACTGGCCGCGCTCTTGATGCTGAGCTACCTGGTCGTCGTGTGGTCGCGCGGCGATCTGCTGGCGTTGGGTGCCACCGCGCTGCTGGCACTCCTATGGCAGTGGCGTGGATTGCGCGAGGCGGCGCTGGGGCTGGGTGTGGGTGCCGTGGGAGCGCTGGCCATGGCAGCCGTGTTCTCTCCGGGCACCGTCGCACCCCTCGGTGATCTGGCGGGGCATATCTACCC
>Ga0308395_1001969_pt1 | contig 12466 bp, 12 predicted proteins | sample Hotspr20SampleP4_FD_202097 | JGI IMG/M metagenome (GOLD analysis project Ga0308395, IMG submission 202097) | Hot spring phototrophic mat microbial communities from Mushroom Spring, Yellowstone National Park, Wyoming, United States - 20050930_P4 ...
AACGCATTGTGCGAATCTTCCAGCAGGTAGTTGCGCGTCAGCCCAGGGCACATCTTCTCGTGGTGGGCAAGGGATTACACGGTGAAGAAGCAGAGCTGGCCGATCGGCTGCGCCAAGCCGGCCTGGCCGAGAAAGTGACGTTTGCCGGCTGGGTGGCCTATGAACGGTTGGCAGATTATTTCGCTACGGCAGACGTGGCACTCTTTCCCTTTGACGATACACCGGTCAACCGGACAAAATGCTCGGTGAAGCTGGTAGAATTGCTGGCCGCGGGTGTCCCTGTGGTGGCAGACGCAGTGGGCCAGAATCGCGAGTATATCCTGGACGGGGAGAATGGATTGCTGGTCCAGCCGGAGGATGATCACGCCTTTGGAGACGCTGTGTTAAGCCTGTTGCAGGACTCGTCGCTGCGGGCACGTCTGGGAACGACAGCGGCACAGTACATCCGCGAACACTTTGCATGGCCTCACTTGGTGCTGGAGGTCGAACGTGCTTATTGTGCAAGGTGAGAGGACATGGTGGGGAGAACATTCGTCGCATATTGCAGACGGACTGGATTAGAAATGCGCGGGTGTTGAGCCTTTTGCCTGAGCAAGGAGCATTGGTGTCCGATGTCGTTTGTCAGCACATTTCTCAGATTGTGGCTACCGCCAATACTATGGATGGCGTTGATCTTCTGGTTTTCCGCGCAAACGCAGTTGCCTGGACTCACTGTCACCTGGTTGGACTGGCTGCTAAAGCACAGCGGTCATTTCGGCGGATATGCTGTGCTGTCGCTCCTGTGGTGGCGCATCACGGCACGATCATTCCGGGATCGATATGTGGCGGCAGCATCGGCATTCGCAGGTGCGTTGCTGTACGCCATATCGGACGAGATCCATCAGAGTTTTGTGCCGGGGCGCGATGCGAGCGGGATTGACCTGATCATTGATGGATTGGGGGCAGCCAGTGCTATGGGGGTTTTGCTATGGAGAAAACACCTGGGCAAGCGCCGGGTAGAAGCAACTCGTTCCGCCACGATGGCCGATTCCCCTTGATCTTTGTGTCAAAGAGGCAGGGGAATCGCACAGAACACGACGATAATAAATAAACCCAGGGATGCACCTCGGTGCATCCCTGGGTTTTTCTACAACGCTATCCACTAGTCTGTGGCGAACTTGAAGATGGTGGTGGTTTGATAGGTCTCGCCGGGTCGCAGCACAGTGGATGGGAAGTTTGGCTTGTTGGGCGAGTCGGGGAAGTGCTGAGTCTCCAGAGCAAGCCCATCGCTTTGGCGATAAGAGCGACCGGAGGGACCATATAGCGTACCGTCCAGGAAGTTACCGGCGTAGAACTGGATACCCGGCTCGGTGGTCCACACCTCGAGCACGCGGCCGGAAGCGGGATCGTAGAGCCGTGCTGCTATGATCAGAGACTTGTCCTCGAACGAGGGTCGGTTCAGCACCCAGTTGTGGTCATAGCCACGACCGATGACGATCTGAGGATGATTGGAGCGCTGGCCAGGACCGATCGCCTTGGGCACGCGGAAATCGAAGGGTGTGCCTTCGACAGGCGCCAGTTCGCCCGTTGGAATGAGAGTCTCGTCATCTGGGGTGTATCTGTCGGCATTGATCATCAAGATGTGATCGTAGATGGTGCCGCTGCCTTCACCACTCAGATTGAAGTAGGTGTGGTTGGTCAGATTGACCACCGTCGGCTTGTCCGTGGTTGCCGTGTAATCCATGCGGATCTCATTGTTGTCGGTCAGCAAGTACACGACCTTCACGTCCAGGTTGCCGGGGTAACCCTCTTCGCCATCAGGGCTCAGGTAGCTGAGTTCTAGACCGACCCCCTCCGCGCTGGTGATCTCCTTGGCCTTCCAAACCTGCTTGTCGAAGCCTTTCAGTCCACCGTGGAGCGCATTGGGTGGATTGTTGATGGCGAGCGTGTATTCCACACCGTCCAGAGTGAACTTGCCCTTGGCGATGCGGTTGGCGTAGCGTCCCGTGATGCAGCCGAAGTAGGGATTCTTGGTTTCGTAATCCTTGAGATTGTCGAATCCCAGCGCGACATTAGCCATGTTGCCATATCGGTCCGGCACCTTGATCGAGGTGATGATGCCGCCATAGGTGATGACTTTGACTTCCATGCCGTTGGCGTTGGTGAGTGTATATTCCTCGACGGCCACACCATCCGCCGTAGTACCGTATGGCTTCTTTTCGATCTTGCCCTCAGCTCGAAGAGCTGCCGGACCGGGTAGCACCAGCGATAGTGCCAGAGCCACCAAAACAGCGACCGAAACGATAAGACTGATCCCTTTCATAGTGTACTCCTCCTTTGGTTTACTAAATTATGAATGGATCATCGCCACGGCAACTAATGCCGGGCAGTACGGTGCCCTTCTACAGGCGGTAAGCCATCTGACATTTCACTAATATAGCTATTGCTGATCTCGGTGGACCCAACTTCTCGCGTACAGTGCAGAAATCAACCCGGGCTTCAATGAGAGAGGATCGTGTGTGCTGACACCAGCTTGCCAATCCGCGTCGTGACACCCTCCTTGCTGAGGAACTCCTAATCTCCTCACGAAACAGGGTTTTTGTCTTGCCTAATAAAATAAAGGACCAATCGACAGTGTTACCGTTCCCGTTATCGTTCCCGTTACCGTAAACAGTATAACACAACTTGACCATGCTGTCAAGAGGAAAAAACGATGAAAAAGCTTTAAAATTTGCACACCAAGGCCGCTCTCAATCACATTGTCAGGGCAGTCAGGCTGTGGTACGATGATCTCGTCATCGCCTATACTCTGTGAGCGGGCTGGCCGAAACGCGAGCGCGTGTGTTCGCTCCATTATGAGATAGATTATGCCATGTGAAGAGGTACTGCGGATACTGGAACAATTGCGCGATCCTAATGTGCTGGAAGGTATGGTGCGCTTCGGTATCACCACCATCCGTGCCTACGGCATTCCCATACCGAAGCTGCGCGCTATCGCCAGACGTATTGGCCACAACCACGAGATGGCATTACACCTTTGGGAATCTGGGATTCACGAGGCGCGCATCCTTGCCGGTATGATAGCGGATCCCCATATGCTTACTGAAGAACAAATGGAACGCTGGTGCAGCGATTTCGATTCCTGGGATGTATGCGACCAGTGTTGCAATAACCTCCTTCGCAAGACCACCTATGCCTGGCGAAAGGCGATGGAGTGGAGTGCACGCGACGAGGAATATGTCAAACGGGCAGGTTTCGTGTTGATGGCATCTCTGGCGGTCGGCGATAAGACGAGCCCAGATGCGCGTTTCTTGGAATTTCTGCCCATTATCCAGAGAGAAGCAACCGATGGGCGAAACATGGTCAAGAAGGCAGTGAACTGGGCCTTGCGTCAGATAGGCAAGCGCAGCCAGATGCTTAACGACGCGGCTGTGCAGGTTGCCCGGCAACTACAGCAGATAGATTCCAGGGCAGCGAGATGGATCGCGGCCGATGCCTTGCGCGAGCTGCGCAGTGCAGCGGTCCAACGGCGCCTGGAGACGCGGGCATCGATCGGATGAAACTGCGCCAGCCCGAGAAGGTGACCGCTTTAGCGCTCATTCCTGCCTACAACGAAGCAGGGCGCATTGGCGCTGTGGTCAAGGACGCCAAGCTGAGCGTACCTGTGCTGGTGGTGGACGATGGCTCGACCGATAACACCGCAATCGAAGCTGCAGCTTACGGCGCGACAGTGCTCCGACACTCGGCTAATCGAGGCAAGGGGGCTGCCTTGCAGACCGGTTTCCGTTGGGCATTGCAACAGGGTTTTTCCTTGGTGGTGACGCTGGACGGTGATGGCCAGCATGACCCTCTCGAAATACCCCATTTCCTGGATCGTTACAGAGCCACCCATGCCGATCTGATCATCGGCACACGTGACTTTGCCGCTATGCCGTTTAACCGCCGTCTGGCCAACACATTGGGACGCGTGCTCTTCTCCTGGGCCTCTGGGTGCTACATCGCGGATAATCAATCTGGATATCGCCTGGTCAGCTCGCGGCTGATGCGAGCCATGTTGAGCAGCTCAGAACGTGGCTTCGAGTTCGAGGTGGATATGATCACCACAGCGGTGTGTGGCGGTTATCACCTGGAGTGGATACCTGTGCGCACCATCTATGCCGGCCAGCCGAGTCACATCCATACTGTATCCCACGTGCTCCGTTTTTTGCGCATGGTGTGGCAAGCGCGACATCACCGAAAACCTCGCTGCGAGTATACATTCCATTCCAGATAGACATCTCGAATCGGTTACCCCCTTCGACAACTTGCCAGATTATCCGGTTGTGAATATACTGGCATCCATTCGATTCGACCATTCTCCCGAGCAGGAGGTTTGCGTGTGACTCGAGTTTTCGTCACTGGCCTGGGTGCCATCACACCCATCGGTAACGACGTACCCACTTTCTGGAACAACCTGGTGAATGGGGTGTCTGGAGCGGGTTATATCACCACCTTCGACGCCAGCGACTTCCCGGTGCGCATTGCATGCGAGGTGAAGGGGTTCGACCCCTCTCGCTGGATGGATTTCAAGACCATCAAGCGCACTGCGACCGTGACACAGTATGCCATTGCGGCCAGCCGCCAGGCATTGGAAGACGCCGGGTTGACCGTTGATGGGAACAACGCCGAGCGTGTCGGGGTCGTGATCGCGACCGGCGGAGGGGGTATCGGAATGATGGAGGAGGCAACCCTCGTTCTGGCGGAGAAGGGTCCACGTGCCATCAATCCCTTGTTGCTCCCCATCATCATGCCCAATGCGGTATCGTGCCTGGTATCCATTGAGACTGGCGCCAGAGGCCCTGTTCTGACGAGCACGCTCGCGTGTGCCAGCGGCAGCTATGCGCTGATCGAGGCATATCATTTCATCCAGCGCGGCGAGGCAGATTTTGTGATCGCCGGTGGATGTGAATCGGTAACCACCAAGCTCGCTTTTGCCTCTCTGGCGCGTATGGGGGCACTCTCGTGTCGGAATGATGATCCGCAACGTGCCAGCCGACCTTTCGACAAGAATCGCGATGGCTTTGTGTATGGTGAGGGAGCTACGGTGCTCATTTTGGAGAGCGAGGAACATGCCCGCGCACGGGGTGCGAAGAACATCTACGCAGAGGTGCTCGGCGGGCGGCTGACGGGTGATGCCTATCACGTCACCGCGCCGGATCCGAATGGAGATGGTGCGGTGCGCGCAATGCGTGGGGCATTAGAGGCAAGTGGATTACAACCCACAGACGTGGATGTGATATTCGCGCATGGCACCAGCACTCCCTTGAATGATGTGACAGAGACAAAGGCGATCAAACAGGTGTTCGGTGAACACGCCTACAAACTGGCGGTCACGGCGACTAAATCCATGGTGGGTCATATCATGGGAGGAGCAGGCAGTATCTCAGCGGTAGCAGCTGCCCTCTGCCTGAAGCATGGGATTATCCCACCCACCATTAACTACGAGACCCCAGACCCGGAATGTGATCTGGACTATGTGCCCAACCAGGCACGTCGGGCTGATGTTAAGGTAGCGCTGGTCAATGCCTTTGGTTTCGGTGGACAAAACGTGGTTGTGGTGATGAGACGCTACGATGGGCAGTAGACATGCCGGCACAGCATTGAGACATATGTTGCGATAGATTGGATATCCGCGTTTGCGAAAGCGGTGAGAGGATCTGCCTCGTTTGGGCTCATGGGATCCAGAACAGAGTGGTGGAACCGATAGCCCAAGTGCTTACTCGACGTGCTGGTGCTTGGCAAGTTTGGCCAACCTATCAGAAAGTGTTATAATTTTGGTGAGTGCCGCCCCGCTGTGTCGAGGCGGTTTTTGTGGGGAACAAACTCGCTCTGATCGTGAGCAACTCTGACATCAGGAGGGGAGTGGGGCGCAGACGATGCCACGCAAGCTAAAAATCCTCTTAGCCATCCTCGGTGCGCTTGTCTTAATGGTGTTGGGGAATATGTTCTTGCGATTCCACTTACCCCCTGTGACCGTCAGAGCGGAGCCACTCCCAGGTTTTGCCATCGGTAGTGTGCGGATCACCAATTCGCTGATCACCGCTTTACTGGTGGACATCATCCTGGTTGTGCTGGCCATCCTTGCCACACGCCGTATGCAGCTGGTGCCCTCCGGATTCCAAAACTTGATGGAGTTTTTGGTTGAGACCCTCTACAACCTGACGCACTCGATCGCGGGTAGCAAATGGACGCCACGCTTCTTTGCCATCGTCGCCACAATTTTCTTCTATGTGTTGGTTTCCAATTGGTTCGGGTTGCTTCCGGGGTTGGCGGCGGTGGGCTTCTGTGAGTCGCATGCCGAGGTGGCGGCGTTACATCAGCCCACTATTTGGGACCGAGTCCATGAGCGCACCATCGCACGCCTGGCGGCACCTCTGCCCGCCAAGGAAGGCGAAAAGGATTCGCATGGCGCTCACGTGTACTGGGGATGTCAACCAGGCGAAATCATTGTGCCCCTTTTCCGTTCACCCAGCACGGACCTGAGCAGCAATCTGGCATTGGCATTGGTTTCAGTGGGTATGACCCAGGTGTTCGGTGTTATGGCACTGGGGGCGCGCTATTTTACCAAATTCTTCAACCTATCTGGTATATTGCGTGCCTTCAGGCCCGATGCCAGCGGACAAAGGCGTGGTTGTGCCGGTATGCTGGGCACTTTTTTGTTCGGCTGTATTGAATTCTTTGTGAGCATCCTGGAAGCCGTCACGGAGATGGCCAAGCTCCTCTCGTTCTCTTTCCGACTTTTTGGCAATATCTTTGCCGGTGAGGTGATGCTGCTGGTGCTGGCCTCGCTGATGCCCTTGGTGTTGACGTTGCCCTTCATCGGGCTGGAGCTCTTCGTAGGCCTGATTCAAGCTTTCATTTTCTATGTGCTGACGCTGGCATTCTTTACAATCGCTACAGTGACCCATGAAAGCCAGGGCTCTCACAGTGAATAGCATCCAGGTTTCTTGCTCCAATATCACCTCTCGGATGGGAAACCTGGTTTCAGACGACCCAGAATAAATACCTTACTGCTCGAGGAGGATTGAGATATGGAGCCTACAACTTTCAAGCTGTTAGCGGCTGGGCTGGCAATCGGTTTGGGCGCGGTGGGACCGGGAATCGGGATTGGCATCGTCGCCCTAGGCGCTCTCTCGGCAATTGGACGCAACCCCGAGGCAGCCAGCCAGGTCCAGACCAATATGTTTATCGGCATTGCCTTCGCCGAAGCTGTGGCCATCTACGCGTTAGTGGTGGCGCTCATCTTGCTCTTTGTGGTCTGACGTGTCGCGCTGGGGTCCCTAACCCAAGGGGAGGATTAGAAATTGGATGCCTTGAGGCCATTGGGCATTGATCCTGCTTTGCTGGCAGCGTACCTGATCAATTTCGTCTTGCTCCTGTTCCTGCTACGCCTGTTCCTGTATAAACCTGTGCTCACGATGCTCGAGGAGCGGCGGCGCAAGATTCAGGAAGCACTGGCCCAGGCGGATAAGGTGCGCCAGGAGGCAGAGATTCAACGGGCTGAGTTCCAGCGAGAGCTGGAAGAGGCCCGGCGCAGCTCGCAAGAGGTGGCGAATCGTATTGCGCAAGAAACCGAGAAGATGCGCACTGCCATCCTCGAGGCGGCACAACGCGAAGCAGAGCTGATTAGGGCACAGGCGCGACAGCAGATCGAGTTAGAACGCCAACAGGCAGCTGCTGAACTGCAGCGACAGGTGGCGGATTTGGCGATCGAAATCGCGCGCAAAGTGATCGGCCAAACGGTGACATTAGATGAAAAGGTACAACGCCAGCTGATCCGCCAGTTCTTACAAGAGACGGGGAATTTCTCGTAATGGTCACCTCTCCGCTGGAGAACCTGGTACGTCAATATGCCCGCGCGGCCTATCAGTACACCACTGAAGGGTGGTTGGACAGCCTGCGCCGCGTGTGGGAACGATTGGCTGAGCCGGACAAGTTGAAAACCTTGTGTGATGCGGATAAACCCTTCTTGGAACGTAAGGCGCAGTTGGATACTTTGTTGCCTGCCGACATTCGCGATGATGTGCGCAACTTTCTCTACGCGTTGCTCAGAGATGGCCGGCTGGAATTATTGGATGCGATCATCGCGGAGCTGGCACGTATCAGCGAATATGGGCCGGAGGTGCTGACTGCGCGTGTCACCACCACGGTACCTCTCACCGATGCGGAACAGACAGCCTTTCGGGAACGCATCCGCGCCGCCTATGGTGACCGAGTCGATATCGAGTTCCGCGTGGATCCCAGCATCCTGGGAGGCGTGGTGGTGCAGATAGGCGACAAAGTTGTGGATGGCAGCATCGCAAGTAAGCTTCAGGCACTTCGCGATCGGCTGGTAGCAGCGCGGTGACAGGGTCCACCGGATCCGCCGGATCTCAGCCCTTCGCATCCGGTCAGCGATGAGGAGTTTGAGCGCATGGCTTTGCGGCTGGAAGAGATAACAGCACGGATTCGACGCGAAATCGAGGCGTTCGAGGCGCCTGTCGAGGCGGTTGATGTCGGTTATGTGATCGAGGTGGGCGATGGCATTGCACGCGTGAGTGGCCTCGCCGGCGTGATGGCTAATGAATTGCTGGAATTCCCCGGTGGGGTGATGGGAATGGCGCTCAATCTGGAACAGGATAATGTGGGCGCCGTGATCATGGGAGAATATTCCCACATCCAGGAAGGAGACCTCGTGCGTGGTACCGGTCGCATTGCTTCGGTGCCGGTGGGTGAGCAGCTCATCGGGCGGGTGCTCAACGCACTGGGTCAACCGGTGGACGGCAAGGGGCCCTTACAAGCGGAGCAGTATTACCCGATCGAGCGCATCGCGCCTGGAGTGATCTATCGTCAGAACGTGGACACGCCGGTGCAGACCGGCATCAAAGCCATCGACTCGATGATCCCGATCGGGCGCGGTCAGCGCGAGCTCATCATCGGCGACCGTCAGACGGGCAAGACCGCGCTGGCGATTGACACCATCATCAATCAGAAGGACAAGGATCTGATCTGTATTTATGTGGCGATTGGGCAGAAGCTGTCCCAGGTAGCCCAGGTGGTGGCAACGCTGGAGCGTTACGGTGCGATGCAACACACTATCGTCGTCGTGGCCAGCGCTTCGGAGCCTGCGGCATTACAATACATTGCGCCTTACGCCGGCTGCGCGATGGGCGAGTACTTCATGCATCAGGGACGCGACGCCTTGGTCGTGTACGATGATTTGTCCAAGCATGCCTGGGCCTATCGTCAGATCTCGTTGTTATTGCGGCGGCCACCTGGGCGTGAAGCGTATCCAGGCGACATCTTCTACTTGCATTCACGCCTGCTAGAGCGTGCTGCGCGTATGCACAAAGACTATGGCGGTGGCTCACTGACCGCTCTGCCCATTATTGAGACTCAGGCGGGAGATGTCAGCGCCTATATCCCCACCAATGTGATCTCCATCACAGATGGGCAGATCTACCTGGAAAACGACCTCTTTTACGCCGGTATTCGTCCGGCGGTCAACGCCGGCCTGTCGGTGTCGCGCGTCGGGGGCGATGCCCAAACCAAGGCGATGAAAAAAGTGGCGGGCAAATTGCGCCTGGAGCTTGCCTCATATCGGGAACTGGCTGCCTTCGCTCAATTCGGCTCCGATCTCGACAAAGCGACGCGTGCCCAGCTGGAACGCGGTCAGCGCCTGACCGAAATCCTGAAGCAACCCCAGTATGCTCCGGTGCCCCTGGACGAACAGGTGATCATTATTTTCGCCGTCACCAATGGCTTCGCCGATGATGTGCCGGTGAGCAAGATGCGCGATTTCGAGACGGGCTTGCTGCAATACATGCGCACCGCCCATCCAGAAATTGGGCAGACCATTTTGACACTCAAGGATCTCACCGAGCCGTTGGTCGAGCAGCTTAAAGCAGCAATCCAAGAGTACAAGCAAACCGTGCGCTTCTAAATTCTAAAAGGAGAAATGTGCCCGGAAATACTCCTCCATGTCTTTTATCAGGTGAGCAGGGATAGAGTGGCACCTAAGGCAATATGGCGAGAGTTCGCGAGATAAGGCGTCGCATCCGGAGTGTCAAAAACATTGCTCAGGTAACACGCGCTATGCAAATGGTGGCTACCAGCAAGATGCGGCGTGCCCAGGAGCAAGCTCTTGCCACGCGTCCATATGCTGCCAAATCGTGGCAGATTCTAACCCACCTGGCATCTCAAAGTGTTAACATCGAAACATTGCACCCCTTATTGGCACGACGCATACCGGTGCGCCATACCGGCATCTTGTTGATCACCTCGGACAAAGGGCTCTGCGGCGCATATAATACCAATATTCTGCGCACAGCGTTGCATTTCATCGCGGGCCTGGGCCATCCGGCGAAGCTGATCACGGTGGGGCGGCGTGGCAGGGATTTTATGATACGTCATGGGTGGCATGTCGTGGCTGATTTCTCGGAGATGATCCCTCCACGTCCCACTTCTTTGGACGTGGCACCCATCGGCCGTGCCATTATGGACGATTTCCAGAACGGTCAGTATGATGAGGTATATTTAATTTACACCGAGTTTCTCAACACACTCACCCAGCGGCCGATTGTGCGTCCTCTGTTGCCCATCCGGCCTTTTGAGGTCGAGATGGACTCCGTGATGGCGAAGTACCTTTCTCCGGAGGTGATGCGCATCACAGGTGAGTATATCTACGAACCGGATGTGGCAACGATTCTCGGTCAAATGTTGCCCCGTTTCACTGAGTTACAGATTTATCAGGCCATTCTCGAAGCGTTCGCCAGCGAGCACAGCGCCCGCATGGTGGCGATGCGCAATGCGACTGAGAACGCCAACGCGTTACTTGAACATCTGACACTCAGCTACAACCGTGCGCGCCAAGAGGCCATCACCAAGGAAATGCTGGACATCGCCGGCGGTGCCGAGGCATTGCGTAAGAGCATCCAGCTGTCCACGGTGAGGCGGTAGAGCGTGTAAGACGGGCAGGAGGGAAGTATTCTTATGGCAAAGGGTAGCGTCGGTCGGATCGTCCAGATCATGGGCGCCGTGGTGGACGTAGCGTTTCCACCCGGAGAGCTGCCGGAAATCTACAATGCCCTGGAAGTGATCCGTGATGGGTCAGACGGTCAGGAACCTCTAGTGCTTGAAGTGCAACAGGATCTGGGCAACGATTGGCTGCGTTGCGTCGCGATGGACTCCACGGAAGGGCTCAGGCGAGGCATGAAAGTGGTGGACACAGGCGGGCCGATCACAGTTCCGGTGGGTGAATGCACTTTGGGGCGCATATTTAACGTGTTAGGGCGGCCCATTGACAACAAAGGCCCGGTGGAGGCGAAGGAATATCGCCCTATCCACCAGCCTGCGCCTCCCTTTGAGGAGCAAGTCACCCGTGTAGAGGTTTTCGAGACAGGGCTCAAGGTGATTGACCTGATTGCGCCCTTTACGAAGGGTGGGAAGACGGGGGTTTTCGGTGGCGCCGGCGTGGGAAAAACTGTGATCATTATGGAGCTCATCTACACGCTGGCCGCCGAGCACGGCGGCTACTCGGTATTTGCGGGTGTAGGAGAACGCACCCGTGAAGGCACCCAGCTGTGGAACGAGATGCGCGAATCAGGTGTCATCGACAAGACCGTGATGGTCTTCGGCCAGATGAACGAGCCGCCAGGAGTGCGCCTACGCGTGGGGCTCACCGGCCTGACCATGGCGGAATACTTCCGCGATCAAGGGCGCGATGTGTTGTTGTTTATTGACAACATTTTCCGCTTTGTGATGAGCGGCTCGGAAGTCTCTGCCCTGCTGGGTCGTATGCCCAGCGCGGTGGGATATCAGCCGACCCTGAGCACCGAGATGGGTGCCCTGCAGGAACGCATCACCTCGACCCGGCGTGGTTCGATCACCTCGATGCAGGCGATCTACGTTCCCGCGGATGACTACACCGACCCTGCGCCGGTGACGACTTTTGCCCATCTCGACGCGACTATCTCACTGGAACGCTCCATTGCCGAACAAGGTCTCTATCCGGCAGTGGATCCGCTGGCTTCTACCAGCCGCATCCTGGACCCGCGCATTGTGGGAGAGGAACATTACCGGGTAGCGCGCGGCGTCCAGCAAGTTCTGCAGCGCTATCGTGATTTGCAAGATATCATCGCCATCTTGGGTATTGATGAGCTGAGTGAGGAAGACAAACTCATCGTCGCGCGAGCGCGCAAGATCCAACGTTTCTTCTCTCAACCCATGTTCGTCGCGAGCCAATTTACCGGCCGTGAAGGTCGTTATGTGCCGGTGCGCGAGACGGTCCGCGGCTTTAAGATGATCCTGGATGGCGAACTGGATGACATCCCCGAGCAAGCCTTCTATATGAAGGGCGGTATTGACGAGGTGATCAAGGAAGGACGCGAAATTAACTTGTAGCGTCTCCGGCGGTCACCCGAGATCCAGACGAAAGGTGGGCAGATTACGATGCCTGTGAGGTTAGACA
>Ga0308395_1001972_pt1 | contig 12463 bp, 9 predicted proteins | sample Hotspr20SampleP4_FD_202097 | JGI IMG/M metagenome (GOLD analysis project Ga0308395, IMG submission 202097) | Hot spring phototrophic mat microbial communities from Mushroom Spring, Yellowstone National Park, Wyoming, United States - 20050930_P4 ...
TGGGTGTGGGGGTGGCAGTGGCTGTCATCGTGGGAGTAGGTGTGGCCGTGGGTTTGCGGGTCGGAGTGGATGTCGCGGTGGGTATGGGCGAGGATATGTGGATGGGCGTGCCCAACACAGGAGAGGACACCGGTGGCGCCGGCAGCGAAGCCGCCGCAGTGACCAACGCATCAGGCGGTAACGAAGTGGAAATCCACAGGGGCACCGTGACCGTCGCCGAGACGGAGGTGATCGCAGGAGGTTGTCCCTGCGCGGCAAATGTGTCCGCAGCCGAATGGGTGGGGGACGAACCGGGTTGCCCGGCGAACACGAGCGCAACGCACGCGACCGGCAGAAGCCACAAGAGATGTGGCAAAATTGTCTGACGAGTACTATGCATCATTCTCCACCTTTTGTACTAAGCTCTCACCCACATTCCAAAACCGCAACCATTCCCAATTTCCACTTACGGGGTTGAAGCACTGGCGGGCCACCCAGCCGTTTCAGCTTCAGCCGGCCCGGATTACCGGCCGTGGGATTCATCCCACGGCTCTTTTCCTCGCATCCATCGATCGGATAGGCGCACTCATCTTCATATCTCGTCCAGGTTTTCGGAGCGGTGATTGGCAGCGAAGCGACGCAGCGCACTCAGCTGCTCCGGAGTGAGCTTAACGAACGGGCGCACGCGGCGGATTGTCTCGATCGCCTGTTCCACGCTCATACCGGTGCTGACCAGATATGCAGCGGCCAGTGTGGGCGCCCGGCCCACGCCACTCGCGCAATGGACATAGACGACGCCCCCTTGGGCGACGATGCGGCGGATGAATTCCACACCCGCGTGAAAGTGTTCCGGCGTCGGCGCGTGATCGTCCACAGTGGGCAGCCACAGGTACCCATCTTCAGGCACACCGTAAGCGCGGTCATCGTGCTCCGCGCGCAGGTTGACTGTGGCGGTGACTCCGTGCGCCGTCAGCCAGCGCCAGCCGCCGGCGCGCATCTGCCCACCTACCCACAAATGGGGCGTGATGCGGCAGTAGCGTTCCACCTCGCGTCCCACCGTCCACATGAACAGGCGTGTCCACAGCCATGTCCCGGTGATGCGCCAGCCGTAGTGGCGCACGCGATACACAGCAATCGAGGCCGCTTTGGTCAGCAGACGCAATGGATGCATCTAGCTCCGCTCTTCCAGGGTGAAGTAGTGCAAAGATGAGGACGGCAACGCTTCGATAACTTGACCATCCTGGAGCAACGCGGCGGCTACACCGATGCGGTCGCCCAGGGAGACACCCAACGCCTGACAGGGCACGCACACTTCCCAGACGCGCTCCGTCGCCGCGCTTGTGACCGCCGCTTCCACTTCCAGCCAGCTGCCACGCGGGCTGACCGTCTTGAGCACTGCTCCGAAGCCGTGATGCAGATCAACCCGCCAGCTGGCACCGAACGGCGTCTCCGAAGGCGTCCCCTCGGCGGGTAGTCCAAAAGCTGCCTCCGCACCCGAGGGAGGTTCAGGGCGCAGGAACACGCTCACCTCATATGGACCCAAGGCCACCCAGGATTCCAGCCGGAAGTACACAGAGGTGGGATTATAGCCGAAGTAGAGCCGGCGCAGCAACCCTCGCTCGCCGCGCTGCATCGTGCCCGTCGAGGAGGTGGCATCCAGGAAGCCAGCCCCTGACCACTCCAGGCTTGCCTCCGCTCCGGCTTCGAGGTGCGGCGCGATGTAAGCGCTGATAGCACGATAGGCACGCGGTTCGGCGGTGGAGCGGATAGGCTGCAACAGCCACGGCGGCACGGGTAGTCCGATGATGCGATAGACGCCCGCCAAATGTTCCCGAAATGTCCGATCGAACAGCGGCTCCTCGGTGCTTGTGTTGTGGCTGTAATACCACCAGAACCAGTCGCTGCCCTCGGCGATGTAAATCTGCCGCCAGGCCGCCTCCAGGACATCCAGGCCGGCGCCGGGGACGGCGTTTTGCCACGCCACCAGGTCGCGCCGCACTTGCGCCAGCACCTCCCAGGCGCGGTTCTGGTCCGCCTCACCGATCCAGGTCTCCAGGTTGCCGCGGATCCACGAGCCGGTGGCCAGCTGGGGCAGCGTCTCGCGCGGCGCAAACGCTTCCAGATATTCGGAGACAGTCACCGTGCGCAGATCTTCCGCCTCGCTCAATCTCTGATACAGGTGGTGTAAGAAGGGGTCACCCTGTTCCGGATAGCTTTCCCAACAGTTCTCGCCATCCAGGATGATGGCGACCAGGTAGGGATGTTCCGGGTCGTTCAGGCGCTCCCGGATGGTGCGTAGACGCCCCAGCAAGTCCTCCGCTGCGTCCTTGCCCGCCATGCTCTGATAGACGAACCCGATGCGGTCCGACAGGACGTGGTCGCGGAAGATGACCGCCAGCCCGTCAACGCGATATGGCTGGTAGAGCAGGTGAGGGCGGGTGACGTGACCGTAGGCATCACGTTCGATGAAGGTGTTCAGCGAGCGTGCCAGGATAGCCTCGTCGGTGGCAAACCAGCGGATGCCGTAGCGTTGGAGCAAAGAGGGCAGCTCCGGACACACCGCCCCTTCCGGCGGCCATAAGCCGCGCGGGGGCTGGCCGAAGGCCACCTGATGTGATTCGACCGCCAGCCGCAGCTGTTCCAGAGCATCTTCGATATGGCGGAAATAACAGTTCGGCAACACCAGCTCCGGGCTGGCGCGCCGTGCCGCCTCCAGGTCGATCAACAGCGGCAGGATAGGATGGAAATAGGGCGAGGTGGTCAGTTCGATCTGCCCACGCGCCTGCAGCTCGGCATATAGCGGTAGTACACGGGCCACCCGCTCACGTTGCTTCTCCAGGATGAGATCAATATCGGCGCGGGTGAAATTCTCCCCTTTCTCGATCAGCGCCCGCAAAGCGGGATCGTTGCGCAGTGCCGTTGGGTCAATCCACACCAGGTTAAACCATGCCACCAGGTCGTAGTAGTAGGCCTCACTGAAGAGGTGATGCCCACCGCGCGCCTGATGACGCAGATCGAGCAGCTGCTGGTAGCGCCGATGCGGCCGGATGACACGCTCCCAATTGGCACTGAAGAAGAAGGTGAGCAAATAGGCCTTCTCCTCTTCGTTCCAGTGGTCCTGGCGGCTCAATGCCAGCGCGTGATCCACTGCCTCGCCACGTGCGTACTCCTGGAGCTGCTCCACCAGACACGGCACGAAGTTAAACGTCGCCTTGACGGATGGATATTGAGCGAGCACCTCGGCCATATGCACGTACTCTTTGGCGCCGTGCAGCCGTGCCCATGGCAAGATGTACTCGCCGCTGGTCGTATCCTTGTAGTATGGCTGATGCATGTGCCAGACGAATGCCACATAGAGGGGATGGTGCATGCGCGACCTGACCTCCTAGAAGAGAATGAGAGCGCAGAATCCTTTGCGCCCTCAACAGACCGATTGCATTTCGATTTTGGTTTAGGATGTCGCCATGGCTTGATCGAACGAAGCGGCAATCTGACGCGCTTCGGCCACCAGCTCGGGCACAGCTTCGTAGATGGCCTTGCCCTGCTGATCCGCCTCCACCGCTTTGGGGTTGAAGGACAGGAAACCGATGACGGGCAGGCCGGGCAAGCTCTCGCGGATGAAGGCGCGGTCGGCCTCATCGCGCACCTTGTTGCCCACCACAAAGCAGCGCGTCACCCCGATGTCCTTGGCCAGGCGATGGATCGTTTGCGCCGTGCTCAGACTGCGTCGTCCTGGCTCCACCACGATGATGAAGGCATCCACGGCGCTTGCTGTTGCCCGGCCGAGGTTTTCGATGCCGGCGTCCATGTCCAGGATCATCACCTCATTGCGGTAGAGGATGACATAGGTGACCAGCGCTTTCAGCAGGGCGCTCTCCGGGCAAATACAACCGCTGCCCCCCTTCGAGATGGTGCCCAGCTGCAGCAAACGGATGCCCTTATGGGTCACGCTAAAACGATCTGGGATGTCATCCACGCGCGGGTTGAGGGTGAAGAATCCGCCTGTCTCACCAGGTCGGGCGCCGGTGCGCTCGTAGATCAGGTCGTCCATTGCGGCGATGGGGTGCAGCTGGGCCAGCAGCTCCTCCGGCACGCCCAGCGCATAGCCCAGGCTGGCCGCCGGATCGGCGTCAATTGCGATCACGGCATAGCCAGCTTGGGCATAGATATGGGCCAGTAGAGCTGCCAGCGTGGTCTTGCCCACCCCGCCCTTGCCGGTCACCGCCAATTTGGGCATCACATGCTCTCCTCAGCCTGCCTACAATGCACTAGGAGGCCGGCACCGCTTCTTTCTCTTGCTCGCGCACTACTTCTGGGCGCGGCAGCTCGCGTACCACCGGGCGCGGCAGACCTGCCTCTTCAACCAGTCGTGGCACGATCGACTCCCAGTGCACCGCCATAATGTGCAAGCCATGGATGCCTGGGGTGTTCTTCAGCCGCTCGATCATCTCCAGAGCGATCGTCACCCCCATCTCGGCCTGTGCCTCTTTGTCGCCTGCCGAGTCCATGCGCTTCAGGTCGGACTCGGTCAACACCACACCGGGCACTTCTGTCATGTAGTGGGCCGCCTTGGCGCTGCGCAGCGGGACGATGCCGGCCAGGATATACACCTTGTCCAGCAGGTTGCGCTTATCCAGTGCCTCCAGCCACTCGATGAAACGGTTGTAGTCAAAGACGGGTTGGGTCTGAATAAATTGGGCGCCGGCATTGATCTTCTTCTCGGCGCGGATCGCTTCGAACTTGGGCGGGGCGCCAAAGGGCGAGGCAGCCGCACCCAGGAAGAACTTGGGGCGCACCTTCATCTCACGTCCGTCAATGTACTTGCCCTCGTCGCGCATGCGGCGCAGCATCCAGAGGATTTGCACGCCGTCCATGTCGAACTGATCCGGCATGGACATCGGCGCCGGCCCAAAGCGATGATGATCGCCGGTGAGGCACAGGATGTTGCGAATGCCCAGCCCGGAAGCGCCCACCGCGTCCGACTGGATCACCACGCGGGTGCGGTCGCGCGCCTGGAGCTGCATCACCGGCTCCAGCCCGGCGTCCAGGCAGAGCTTGGAAGAGGCCAGACTGTTCATGCGGCAGGTGGCCGAGGCGTTGTCGGTGAAGTTGGCGGCCGTCACATAGGGCTTCAGCATGTTCACCTTCTTGATGAGCCCCTCCGGTGAGGCGTCCAACGGCGGGGCGATCTCGGCGGTGACGGTGAACACGCCGCTGCGCAAGTTCGCCTCCAAGAGGGAGACCGGCTCGCTGTAGGCAGGTGGATGATATTGCGAGTCCCCCTGCCACCAATCCGGCTGGCGCAGCGCGTAGAAGAACTCCTCCCACTCGCGGTTGAACTTGGCGCGGTTGAACACAAAGTCCCACGGATACGGCCCGGCCTTGCGCTTGAACCACAGCTTGATCATGTCGAGCCACGTCTCATGGCCCACCCGATTGCCGTCCACCGGGGCGTTGATCTCAAGCAGTTTATCGAGCCGCCCCATCCGCTCGGAGCGCTCATAGATGACATACCAGGTACACGGCCGCGAGGGATCCACTTCACAATGGTCGGGTGTGGCGCCGCCGCACAGACCGTTGCGCAGACCTTTGGGACATGTCATCGGACAGACAAAGGCGGTCTCTTGCAGGATGCAGTTGCCGCACATACGGCAGCCGAACAGGGCGCCCTTGATAGCTTGCTCAAAGGCGGTGAACACCCGAACCGGGAATGAATCCCGTTGAACCGGCATAAATGGTGCTTGGTAACGACGTGGCGAGAATAGAGACATCTTATCCCACTCCTACTTCACTACTCCAAAGAACTTTTATTCATTATAGTCCAATTACAGTCCGGGCAATAAATACGCATATGCGCTCAGCGCCGCCTTGACGCCACCCCCTGCTGCCACCAGAATCTGCTCCATATACGTGTTGGTGACATCGCCGGCGGCGCAGATGCCCGGCACGTTGGTGCGCCCGCGTTCGTCAATGCGGATATGACCGCTCGGATCCACATCTACCAAACCCACCACCGGCTGCGAGTTGGGGATTACGGCAATCTCGACGAAAAAAACACTGGCCGCGATCTCCTTCTGGTCTCCTTCCGGCGTGCTGACCACAATGCGGCGCGCGTATTCGTCGCCCTGCAGCTCCAGGACTTGGTGATCCTCCAGAACGGTGACGTTGTGCGCCGCCCTCAACTTGATGCCCAGGGGGCTCTCCATCTCCCGTGCTTCCACGCCCACCAGGTAGACCTGTCGCGCGGTCAGGGCGATCTCTGCCGCCGCGCGCACCGCCAGCTGGCCGTTGCCGATGATCGCCACGACGCGGTTGCTCATGTGCGGTGCATAGCGCAGGGCGGAGTAGCTCAGCCCGCGCATCAGATACTTTTCCTCGCCGGGCACGTGCATACGCTGGTGCTTCACCCCGGTGGCTATGATCACCGCCTTGCCCAGCAGCACCGCTTCTTCCTGCGTGTGCACCGCGAAGCCATCGCGATGGCGACTCACCCGCACGGCGTAGTCCTTGTAGTGCGCGAAGTCGAGCTGCTCCAACTGCGCTTTGAGGCCCTCGATGATCTCTTGTCCCTCCAGGATGATCGGAGGCTCCTCGGGCGGCAGCTGCATCCGATAATTGGTCTTGCCCCCCAATGTTTTGGAGACGAGCAGCACCTTCAACCGCCGCCTTGTGGCGTAGATGGTTGCGGTGATACCGGCCAGCCCACCACCTATCACAATCAGGTCATACATGCATGCCTCTCTCCGTGGTGCGCCTGATCTCAGACGCGCAGGTACGAGTCGGTATAGATGACCTGATTGTACAGGATTTGTGCCGTTTTGAACAATGCGACCTGTTCCGGATCGCTCATGTCCACATCTTCAGCGCTCAGGCGTTCCCCGGCGGCGGTTTTGTCATACAGGGTGAGCACCAGGCGGCCCAACGCGGTGCTGTCGTCGCGTTGGGTGACGATGCGGATGAACTCGTTCTGTTGGGTGTCCAACGGGTTGGCAATCACGTAATCCAGGCCGGCGGCCATCAACATCACCAAATAGGTGCGGTTGATCAAGGGGCGCATCTCATTGGGCACCGCGTTCGACACATTGCTGAGACCGGCATTGGTCATAGGCGGCGAGTCGCCGGCCAGCTTGATCATGCGCACCGCCTCGATGCACTCCGGGCAATACTCCTGACACCCGCTGACGGTCAGCACCAGCGGGTCAATCAACAGGTCTTCCATCGGGATGCCCAGCTCGACGGCGCGCGGGATGAGATACTCCAGCGCAATGTTGACACGCTCCTCGGCGCTCACCGGGATGCCGGACTTCCCCATAGTGAGCGCAATGAGCTTGGCGTTGTACTTCTTCGCCAGGGGTGGCACGGTGGCGAGGCGTTCTTCCTCTGCCGAGGTCGAGTTGATGATGCATTGGTGCTTGGCCACCTTCAGCCCTTCCTCGATGGCGGCCAAGTTGGTGGTGTCCAACACCAACGGCACGTCCACCACTTCCTGGATGCCTTTCACCAGCCAGGGCATAATCTCGTGGCCGGCTTTCTTCTGCGGGCCGATGTTCAGGTCGAGGTAATGTGCCCCGGCTTCTACCTGTTTGATTGCCAGCTCCTGGAAGAATCGGATGTTCTTCTCGGCCAGGGCCTCTTTTACCCGCGGCGAGATAATATGGATGTTCTCACCTATGATGTACATCAGAGCTCCCTCCTTGTAGCAAGTGATGTTGGATTGTTCCGACGCGAAGCGAGCACCTCGGCGACGGATGGGAAATGCGCCAGGTCGGTGTGCGGCAAGAAAAGCGCCGAGGTGAAAGCTTCGTAAAACCGGTTGTCAGCCGAGAGCTCGAGGTAGGTCATCTTCTGAGCAATGGTGGTCAGATGATGGCGGAACTCTCGGTTGACCAGCGCAAATAGCGCTCCCTTCAGGGCGGTGTTGCCCAGGAAATGAAACTTCTCCCATGGCAGGTCGGGCAATAGCCCGATCTGGATCGCCTTTTCCACATTAATATACTGGCCGAATGAACCGCCCACCAGCACGCGTTCCACGGTGGACAGGTCGGTGCCCACGCTCTCGGCCATCACGGTGAATCCGGCGTAGATGGCGGCTTTGGCGCGGATCAGGTTGTCAATGTCCACCTTGGTGATGGCGATATCGTGCCCGTGCGCCGTCTCACTTGCCCATGCCACGACATACTCCGGCCCGTGCTCTCCGCGGCGGATGCGCGGCGTGCCGAGGTCGAAGTTGAGGTTGCCCGCCTTGTCCACCACGCCGGTGATGAACATCTCGGCCAGCAAGGAGATCAGCCCCGAGCCGCAAATGCCCCTGGGCGGGGTCGGCTTGCCCTGTGCTTCCAGCTTGGGGTCGGGGATCACACGGTAGGTCGGCTCGTAGGTCTGGCTGTTGATCCAGACCTCTTCGATGGCGCCCACCGTCGCACGCATCCCGTCGCGCACGCCGGCGCCTTCGAAGGCAGGGCCTGCCGAGCAGGCGCAGCTGATGAGCCAGTCGCAATCACCCAGCACCATCTCGCCATTGGTGCCGATGTCCAGGAAGAGGGCCACCGATTTGCTCTCGCACATTTGGGAACCCAGGATGCCCGCGGGGATATCCGCCCCTACGTAGCTGGCCACGCCGGGCAGACAATCCACGTGGGCCTGGGGATGGATCGCAATGCCCAGTTGCGCTGCCTGCACCGGGGGCGGTTGGTTGATCGTGGTGATGAACGGCTCAAGCCGGATGGAGTTCGCCGGCAACCCCAGGAGCAGGTGGATCATAGTGCTGTTGCCCGCCACGGTCATCTTGTAGACCTCGCTCGGGCGGATGCCGGCGCGCCCGCAGGCGCGCTCGAGGATCTGGTTGATGGTATCCACCACCAGCACTTGCATCTCCTGCAGATTGCCATCGCGGCTGGCGTAGATGATGCGTGAGATCACGTCCTCGCCACGCTTGATCTGGGCGTTGTATTCTGCCGCCCGCGCGACAATCTCACCGCTGAGCAAATCCACCAGGTACAGGCTCACCGTGGTCGTGCCCACATCCACGGCAGCGCCCCAGAGATGGTTCATGGTGTGTCCGGGCACCACGTCCACCAGGCGTGGCGGGCCTTCGGGACGATCCCATGTATCCAGTTCCACCACGGCGGTGACCGACCAGTCCGCCTCGCGCAGCGTTGTGCCCAGCTTGCGCAACGTCGGCAGATCAATGGTCAAATCCGAGATGCCATACTGCAGAGCCATAGCACGCTTCAGGCGCGACCAGTCGTCCGTCTGATCGTCCATCGAAGGCGGCTCGAGCGTCAGCGGCATCAATTGCATGGGCTGGTGCTGCTTGGGATCATAGACGAATGGCAGCGTGACGCGTGCGGCAGTGCGATCCGTGACCAGCCGGCGCTCGATGCGCTCCTGAGGGGGTATGGTGACCGTGACATCCCCTTCGAGCACGGTCTGACAGGCCAGGACATAGCCGGCTGCCAGGTCCTCCTGAGTGAGGCGCAGCTCCGAACGGCTGCGCACCGCCGCGCGATTGTCCACGATCACGGCACAGCGTCCGCAGCGCCCCTGGCCGCCGCACGGGATGTTCAAATCCAGGCCGGCCTGGCGCACCGCCTCGACGATCAGCGTGCCGGTGGGCACCTCGACCGTTTTTCCAGAAGGTTCAAAATGCACCTTATGGGTTGCGATTGTCCTACACCTCCTCAGGCACTCCCGCTCCCCTTATAATCCCTTCGGTCGGGCAGCGCGATGTGCCTCCCTCATCACTAATCCACTTATCCCCAACGCGTCTTCAGATAATTGGGCAGATCCACCGCCTCGCGCGGCCCCACATTGATCTCCCAACCGGGCAGCTCTTCCTCGATTTCTCCCAGCAGCACCGCCACATGCCCCGGGATGATCAGCCGCTTGTGGTTGATCTTCTGCTCGATGCCGGTGCTTTTCACCGTCTTGGCGATGCGCTCGGCGTCGAACTTGCCCGCTGCCCATGCGGTCAACACGCTCATCCCTTCTGCATCAGCCACCAGGAGCCATCCGGGCAGGCCACTGCTCTCCACTTCGTTCGCCACCGAGAAGTAGGTGATGGAGAAATTGGTGGTGATCATCAGCGGGTCGGATGGGCCGGGCTTGTTGATCTCGTAGACGCCAGGCAACACCTGGATGGGCTTCTGCGGGTCGGTGAAGATGTTGGCGCGCAGCACGATGAGCGGATAGGCCATAGCCGGGTCGAACTGGTCGAGCACGATGAAGCCGGCATATTTGGCGATATGTTGCGCGGCAAGGGTGATGTCATCACCGGCAAAGGCGATCAGCGGATAGCCCACCTTGCGCTCATTCTTCTTGAGCGCCAGCCGCCGCAGCTGGGTGAAAGCTGCCAAGCTGTCGGCATAGTCACGCGTGCCGGGATCGAGCACGAGGTCTTCCACTCCGGCGTTCTTCACCTGCTCCGCCAGATCGGCCAAGGCGTTGAGGTCGCCGTTGCGCGCCAGCACCACCAAGGGCACTTTGTACTGCGCGGCCAGCTTGGCCATGGCCTGCCAGTTCTCGGCGGTGGCGGCCCATAGAAGCGGCGTCGTGCCCTGGGCCGCTTTCAAACCGGCTTCGGCAGTGGCCGGGTCTGTGGCCATCAAGATGAGCGGGAAGGGACAGGCCGCTTTGACCGCGGCCACGGTCGCGCCGAAGTCGCCCCCGGCTGCCTCAACGGCTATGCCGTCCAGGCCCAACGACATCCCCACATAGTCCACGCTGTAATCGGCCACCGCCTTGGCCACCTGTGCCGCATCGGGCTGAGTGTCCTTGACGCGCACGAACAGCCCCGGCGGGTGATAGAAGGTCTTCTCGTGGCGGTGGAGCACCAGCTCGTTGCCGACCTCCAGCTTCTTGGCGCTGCCCGCCACGGTGATCAGGCGGATCGGCGGGGCAGCGGATTCCTCCAACTGTCTCTTGGACTCCTCTTCAACATAGGGACACAATGAGAGCTCCGCCTGCTTGGCGGCCAATTTCATTGCAAAAGCCAGACAGGTGGGATAACCGCACTCCTTGCAGTTGGCGTGTGCTTTGACTTCCGGTTTCGTACTGCTGGCGGGTAACAGTTTGTAAATTTGAAGGCCCGTGAGCGCCATAATGGATTACCTCCGTCTCTGGACTGTCTGTCACATCATACAATCGGATAGGCGATCCTCAGTCCATCAAAGCGTTGATCATCGCGCGCACCCGCCGCAGCGACTCAGGATGGCGCAGGACAACGATATCCGCTCCCGACTGAATCAAAGTGCTGCTTGTGAGCACCTCCCAGTTAATGGCCCGCTTGGCATAGTCTCCCCAAGCGGCCGGAACGCCTTCCGCCGCGCGCGCCTCCTTGGTACGCCACGCCTCCTCCCCCGGTGTGACCAGCATGGGCAGTTGGGTCATGCTGTCGCCCTGCAGGGCGGCGATGCGCAGCCGTTCCATCACGCTATAGCCGTACTCGATGCCGTAGCCCAGCGCGCCGGTGGTCGGATCCATAATGATGCGCTCCACCGGCATCCCCATATCGTGGATGAGGATGTTGAGCTGCTTGGACAGGTTGACATCCATCGGAGCGCGTGCGTCAACGAGGTGTCCGTGTGCCAGGGCCGCGGCCACGATGGTACGATAGTTCTTCTCCTCGCACACGCCGAGCACCAGGCGTTCGCCTTTGCCCTCCTCGGCGACGGCCACGAGAATTTCGTTGTCCAAATCAGCCTGTCCAGGACCGAAGACGATGAGGGGCAAACCGGTGGCCGACAGCACGCGGCGCAGCACCTGACGCGCGTAAGCGGCGTTCAGCTGTTCCGACACATTGAAGCGCAAAGCCACCAGATCGGCGCCGGCAGCCTCCGCTGCTTTGGCCCACTCTGCCACGTCTTGTGTGGCGCCGTTCCACGCTTGGAGCAAAAGGGCAGGCCAATCACTCGGTTGCTGGTCGCGCACTTCGATGGCAATGACAGGCGGGTGTGGGATCTCCCCTTCGAACTTCAGGAAGGGCAGGGTGGTCTCACCCCCCACGGTCACGGTGCGCGTGCGCGTGCCCCCTTCCGCTGCCGTAGCGCCCAGTGTGACTTCGCGGACCTTTCCGCTCCATTTTTCCTTGGGGACCTCGATTCCTGGCATGGGCGAAAACCTCCTCATCAAGATAAGAATGGCATGAACACGTTTGCAGGGTTGGCGGTGATTGCGCGTCCTCTGCTAGGCAGGTGATGATGGTTGGAGTGATTTCTCGGATGGTTATACGTGAGCTGCTTCAGCACACATAGCGGCAACGACATCGCTCAGCGATAGAACCCCCACCGGTCGGTTGGGGGTGCGTCCTCCTTGTACGATGAGCAATCGGCGCAGTCCCTTGTCCAGCATAATTTGGATGGCCGCCTTCAGCACCAGGTCCCCGGTCACGGTGACCACGTTGGGCGTCATGATCTCTTCTGCTTTGCGGTGTTGCCAATCACCCTGGACGTACGCGCGCGCCAAATCCACTTGCGAGATCACCCCT
>Ga0308395_1001974_pt1 | contig 12455 bp, 8 predicted proteins | sample Hotspr20SampleP4_FD_202097 | JGI IMG/M metagenome (GOLD analysis project Ga0308395, IMG submission 202097) | Hot spring phototrophic mat microbial communities from Mushroom Spring, Yellowstone National Park, Wyoming, United States - 20050930_P4 ...
TAAACTTTTAAACTTCCCTTTGGGGCGGCGGCCAGCGCCCAAAGGGCGCTGGCCGCCGCTGTGAGGCTGCGCCCGCCCGCAGGGCGGGCGCAGCCATCCCCTCTTCACATTAAAAAAGCCTTGGCCTCAAAATGGTATTATAGCTATTTTGACAAGTCAAGAGACGGTACTAAAACACATCTGACCTCAGAGTTTTTCATCCCGCCGCATCGTCTCTGCAGAGAGCCATCAGTCTTACTGCCTACACCCTATGGAAAAGAATTTCAGTTGGACCACCCATTGCCGAGTTGTCGTTTTTGCGTAGCTCCTCTACGTGGAGGTCATGGACCGGCCTGATTGAGAATAGGCTTTCCCTGCTTACTTTGGGGCATGGGTGTATGGGGGTGGATAGGGCTTCTGGTGGTTTTATGGGAGAAGTGGGGAGGACCGTACGGACGCGTGGGGCCTGGAGCCTATCTGATGGCGGGGGCACAGGGAGAAGTCTATCTTGGAGAGGGGCGATGGGTATGGCGCCTCAGTGGCGGGCGATGGGAGAGCGTGGGGCTTCTACCGGGGGAAGGCCGGACAGGTGCCGTGGATGCCGAGGGGCGTCTCTGGATAGCCGGCCTCAATAGCCTCTACTTTCAAAAAGAAAGACACACGCACACGCTGCCCCTTCCCCAGGCAGGCTGGGGGGAGATGCTCTGGCAGCTTCCCAGCGGCATCGCCATCCGGGGGACCAGTCGGAGCTTCTGGATACCTTACTCGCCCCAGCTCAAGGCCTATCCCCTTCCGGGTGTCCTTATCGGCGCCGATACGGCTGGACTATGGGTACAGCAGGGCGATACCATTCTCAGGGGCTATCCTTCCGGGTGGGAAGTAGCCTTTCTCTGTCCTATTCCCTTGCAAGCCCTCTCCTGGCAGGGCGAAACGGGATGGGTCCTTTCCCGCCAGGGCGGTCTGTATCGCCTCACCCGAAAAGGCCTCTTCAAAGTCGTAGAAGGCGTTCGGCTCTTGACGGGGCAGTATTATATCCAGGCCGATCAAGTCTATGCTCTACCCGAAAAGACCCCCCTCTGGAAAGGCCCAGAAGATATCTATACGGCCTGCATAGGCCTAAATGGCGACATTCTCTGGCTCCTTAGCCCCACAGGCCTAACAGCTTTATATCCTCGGATGGGCGCCCGCTGGCAGCATACCTTCCCGGGGGTCTTCACGAGCTGGAAGAAAGACTCCACCCACTGGGTCGTCTGGCAAGGCGAAACCGCTTACCTCCCCGAGAAGGGCACCAGCCACCGTTACCCGGCCATCCTCATTGATGCCGCTTACAGGCATAGCCCAGAGAAAGGCTTCTGGCTATGGGCTACCCCCAGCGGCCTGCTGGATGAATCCGGTCGCTTCGTCGCCGAGCAGGGGTATTATATCAAGTCCGTCGATGCTCGGGGAGAAAAGCTTGCCTGGGCAGTGGGAAAAGAAGTCTGCATTCAGACCGCCTCCAATGAGCGGCGGCGATATACGTTTCCGATGGTCGTGCAGGGCGTAGGCTGGACGAATGACACCTTATGGGCATGGGGTGGAACGTATGTGTACTATTACACCCGCAGCGGATGGCGAGGAGAGAAGGTAGGCGGGTTTATCGAGGAGGGACGAGTATGGGAGGGGCGGCTTGGGATTCGAGTAGGGACAGGATGGCTTTGGCGGCATAGAACGGGGTGGGACACGCTCTCGGAGGCGCCATGGCTCCGCAGCGCCCTGCCAGTCAGTGCGACATGGGGCCGGCTCTTAGCTGCCTGGCGCACAGAAAACAAACGTTACCTCCTCCTCTCCCATGGCCTCATAGAAATAGCAGAGCGCCAGTTAGCCTTGCCACCCTTGCACTTACAGACTACGCTCACGGGCCCCGGCCTCCAGCGCACCGGAACCAACACCTACGAAGTGCCCGCCGAAAAAGCGTTTCTTTCGCTGAGCTGGGAGGTCATAGCACCGTTTTTACCGGCGTATGCGACGGTATACTATCAGATAGGGGAACAGCCGCTGATGGTAGCCGCGGGCCGCGAGCTCCTTTTGAATCTCCCCCCGGAAGGCGATGTGCCGCTTAGGCTCTTAGTGTCTCATCCCTGGTACGCCCAGCCCCGCTCGTATGAATGGGTCATCCGGGTCATTCCCCCCTGGTATAAGACCACCTATGCCCGGGTAGGGGCAGGCGTGCTCGTACTACTCCTCCTGAGTGCGGGAGTGGCCTTGCGGGAATGGTACCACCGACAGCTTCAGAGGCGTTTGGCTGCTGAAAGAGCCGCCCTATCTGAAAAAGTCCAGCGCCAGCAAACCCAGATCCTCCAAAATGAACGCATGGCCAACCTCGGTGTGATGGCCGCCCACATCGCGCACGAAATCAATACCCCGCTGGGTATCATTCAGTCTGCCCTCGCCGAAGTAGAGAGCCGATTAGCGAGCTTGCGCCCACCAGTGATCATGCCGCAGCAGCCGCCACAGACCCCCGCCGAACGCCGGGCCCTCTACGAAGTCTGGCAAAAAATGCACCCCGATCTGTCTGCTGCACTCCTGCAGCAGCTCGCCACCTTAGGCTACACGCCCAGCCAGTGGCCCGATCTCGCACCCCTCTTAGAAAGCCCACATACCCTCCCCACTTGGCTCACCTGGGTCCAGGTAGACACCTACCTCTCCCAAGCGCGTGTCGCCGCCGAAAAGCTCCAGCAGCGCGTACAACGTATTCGCACCTATGTGCGAGAAATCCGGGAAAGTAGCGAAGAAACGCGCTTTAGCCTGCAAGAAAGTCTCAGTCGAACATTAGACTTCTACAAGCCGCTCTTACGAAAAGTCCACGTGGAAACCCAATGGCCCCCCGAGCCCCTCTGGGTAAAAGGCGACCCCGCCCGCTTGGACCAAGTGTGGGCTAACCTCATTCAAAACGCCATCCAAGCCATGCCCCCCGAAAAAGGCTATCTACGGATAGAAGTTCGCCGAGAAGAAACTAACCGCGCGCTCATTCTCATCCAGGATAATGGCCATGGCATCCCGCCCGAAATCCGGGAACGGATATTTGACCCGCTCTTTACGACAAAGGCGCCCGGAGAAGGTACCGGTCTGGGTCTCCCCATCTGCCGACAAATCGTAGAACTACACGGCGGGCAGCTGAGGCTTCTGCATAGCGAACTGGGATATACGCTATTTGGCGTATGGCTACCGCTGGTAGAAGAGCCAAAAGAAGGCAAATGAGTTAAGCGCACACCACGTCTCCGCAAACAGCTTTATCCCACTTTTTCTCCGCTGATAGGCTCCGCATCCTATCCGCGGTGCCGCCAGGCCGCCCCCAAAAGCCCCACCAGCATCACCCCAATCCCCCCCCAGAGCAGGCTTATCAGCGGCTTGTACAAAATCTTCACCGACACAAAGGCGTCCGGACTGCGTCGCTTCTTGATGAGAAAGTAGACTTTCCGAGCAGCGGGGTCTATCCGCTCTACGCTCACGCTTAGTCCATAAGCCGGTACAGACGTGGGCGGCGTAAGAAGCTCCCGCTCTTGAATCATAAACTGCACCGGAAAGCGCTGCGAAAGTCCAGAAAAACCTCGCCAGAGCTGCATCCAGGCTCGATATGTGGGCACAGATGCCCCCTCCACCTCAGTGAGCTTCTCAAAGTAAATGTGCAAGCCTTCTTCCTCCCAATGGGCTGTATCCCCAATAGATAGGGCGATTTCCTGCACGGCTATGGGCGGGCCTTCCACTCGGGGTAAGCTCGTCAGATGCACATACAGGTCGCCATGCCACAGTCGCACATGGGCTGGGTGCGCAAGGAGCCCCGTCTTTTCGCTGAGGTCCGCCTCCAAAAGAAGCGGGTAGGCTTTCACGCTGTCCGAATAGGGAAGGAGCACGACCCGATAGCGATAGGTATTATCCGCAGGCTCGACAGGGAGGATAGCGATGTTTTCCTCAATAAACCGCACCTGAGGACGGGAAGAGACCGGAATGATAGGCCTGCCCCGCTCAGCAAAAAGCTGATCGGGTAGCCATATCTGATACGCATATCCCAGGCTATCCCGGAAACGCCAGAGCGTCTGCCCCTCCTGTGCTAATATAGCCTCGAAGTCTTTCAGAGGCGGCATCGGCTGAAGAAGCCCTTCGTATCGCACCCAGTAGCCCATCGCGGCTACCTGCGCCCCCTTCGGAATAAGGAGGTTATCGCCTTGGCCAGAAGCGCCCGGCCCCAGCGGCACACTGAGAACTTTCTGATACCCGCTGGAAAAAAGGGCACCTATCACCATGAGGGCAAAGCCTAAATGGGCAAGAGCCCCCGGCCAAGAAGCCCGCCGTGGAGGCCACAGGACAGCTAACGCCCCACCTACTGTCACCAGCGCCCCACCCAGCAGGAGATCATCTACTATCAGAAACACCGTCGCCCGTACACTCTCTATGGAAAATCGCTCTAGCGCCCCCCTATAAGCCTCATGATACACGAAGTCCCATTCCTTGTACCACAGGAGGCCTACGATGCCAGATAGCAGGAGCGTGCTTATTCCACTCACCCAGTTCCAGCCTCGCCGGCGCCACGCCGCCATGAAAGCATACCCTATGAGAAAGAGGACCAATGCCGTCAGAGGCGCCACAGCCTCGTAATAGGTTCGCAAGACTCCCCGTCCCAAGGCCCACTTTGTACCCAGGAGGAGGTTCAGCACTGGCAAGGAGGTCAGCCCCAGCACGATACCTGCTATCACGATGAAAGTAAGCGCGCCTATTCCCAGGGCAGAGCGAAAGAGCGAGAGGCGAGAGGGGGAAGACAGTTGGGCTTTTCGCAGAGCCCATATCGTGGGGGCCAATAGGCTCACGAGCACGCCATAACCGAGTCCACCGCCCAGCCCCAAGTCGGTAAAGCTATGGACAGAGCTTTCTGCGAGGACGCCACTGCGGGTCAAGTATGCGCTATACAGCACCAGAGGCCAGCTTAGCGCAGTGAAAAAAAGCGCTGTCGTTTCATGTGAGCGGGTGCGGCGATATAGCCAGACGAAGTGTCCGCCCGCAATCAAAACGAGCCACGGGGCGAGCGAGGCGTTTTCCACAGGGTCCCAGTTCCAGTAGCCGCCGAAGTTCAGGGTTTCGTAGGCCCAGAGGGCGCCCAGCGCAATCCCCACGCCCAATCCGCCCGCCGCTAACCAGGTAAAGTGCAGAAGCGCACGACTACCCGTCGGCTGGCGAAATGTATAAAGCGCCTGCAAGTACGGCAGCAGGGTCAGCGCATAGCCCAGAAACAGCATCGGCGGATGAATGACCATCCAGAAGCTTTGTAGGAGGGGATTCAGGCCGTTGCCATCAGCCGGCACGAAGCCCTCCGGCACGTCGGGCCTCACCTCCCACAGATACAGAAAAGGAAAGCTGCCTACCTGCCCACCAAAGAGGGGCACCCACAGGAGACCCGCAGCCCCTATGAGCCATTTAGCCGGCCATCGTCGCCAGAGACCTACGCCCATGAGAGCCACCCCCAGCCCGATTAGCCATCCCACGGGCAAAAAGGCCACCGATAGAAGAATGCCCCCCATTACCCCCATGCGCCAGGGGAGGGCCATACCCCCACCAGTCAGGAGGAATGCCGCCCCACCTGCTCCGATACCCAGCACCCAGCGAGGCACCGTCACCCCCAGTAGGAAAGTCGCAAGAAAGGCATTCCAGACGGAGAGGCCCGCTAAGAGAAAGGCTTTCTCTTCCCAGGGGCGGCGCAAGAGAAGAAGCACCCACCCCAGCACCACCTGCCAGAAAAGCCACAAGAGAAAGCTGCCCTCCTGCCCTTCCCACACCGCTGCCAGGGTATAAGCCGTCGGCAGGAGCTTAGAGCCATGCGTCCAGACATAGTGAAACTCAAACCGGTGAGCAAGGAGGGCATAAAAGAGTAGCCCTATCGCTAAAAGCACCCCTACACTATGGAGGAGCCAGGCTCCGTAGGCAGCCTTTTGCCAGGGTGGCGCTTTTCGGCTCTGCCAAAAGGCATAGCTCCCCCACAGGGCACCTACCCACGCCGCCGATATGCTCAGAAGGCCCACCACCTGCATCACGTCCTCAAACAAAAGTACGGCATCCATGGGAAGTAATAAAAAAGCACAGAGCCTACCTCATAGCAGGCCCTGCGCAGCGAGAATGAGTTTTAGTTGGAGAGGTGCGCTTACTCTATCACCGTGAGGCGAGTCGTAGAGAGGCCGTATGGCGTCTCGAGGCGGAGGAAGTACTGTCCTGCCGGCAGGTTCAGCGTTTCTTGGAAGGTGCCAGCCGGCTGGAGGCCTAAGTCCCGAAGGAGCACTTCTCGGCCATCCAGCGTGTAAGCCCGTAGACGCACAGCCATCGGCTGAGGTAGCGTGTAAGTCACGACAGCCTCTCGGTAAGCAGGATTGCTCACAGGACGAAAGGCATACATAGCGCTCATCCCACGACCGAGCGAGGCACCCGATGATGAGATAACCACGGCATACCGAAAGGTCGTATCGAGCCAGGCATTATTCCCTCCCAGAACGGGTCTGAGGTTAGTCGTATCTTTATTATTTGCGTCGCCGAAAGCCGTAATGAAAGCCCGAACTTTTACCCGCAGCGTATCGCTATCTTCGGTAGGGGAGGTGCGAATGCAGACACGGGCGCATCCGAAGGGTGGCGTCTGCCCCGCCGGACCTGCCGATATGCCTGGATTCTGATAAACGACAAAGTTAGCATAGTCCCTCGCCCCACTCCCCCACTGCTTATAGCGATGGGGCTGGTCAAATATGATAGGCCCTGCCGACGGATCGGAAGCATTATACGCAAAAGTGTCGCCGCTCTGTGTAGTAATTAGCCCCCGATCCAGCCTCAGCGAGTCTACCCAGATGGCGTAGTTGGGGTAAACAGTTTGAGTCTGGCCAAGTACCACTACCTGGGCTTCGTCCGGGAAGGTGAAATAGATCGTTAGGCTGGTGTCTTTATTTGGCGGAAGCCTAAGAGGATCAGGATTGAATCCAAAAGTCCTTGGACTTTGGTCTCGGTCAGTCATGCACTGATTACACTGCCCATACACGAGGGCAGCTCCGATTAGGGATAGTACTACGTACCGCATATCAGAGCAAATATACGGCATTTCCGAAATCCGCAAGAGGGGGATCGCCCGCTTCCGAATAGCAAAGTGCGTTAGGTATTCTGAGAAGGCGTAGCGGGGAGAGGGCGCAAGGCGTAGCGCACTGCTACGGCATGCTGTGAGTGGGTAGATGGGAGCGGCTCTAAAAGGACATGCCTGAGAGGGGTGCCTACTTTTAGCTCAGGTAGGGGTAGGCCCAGCCTTTGCCGGGGGAAAATACCCCAGGCCACGACCGCCTGCGTAAGCGAAAGGCCCCACTGCTCCACGAGAGAGAAAAACAAGGCAGGGCCTTCGGGAAGGGTGGCTATGCCCGGCGCCGCGTCAGCCCAGGGATGGTCTTTCTCCTCGGGTGGAAGGCGCTCATGATAGGAGGCCATCAGAAGAAGCTCCCCTTTCCGGATGGCTGTCCAAAGGGCTTTTTGGTCGGCAGGCTCCTGCAGCGGGGGATGGACTTTCCAGGTGGGGTCGTAGGAGAGGAGCCGCTCCGCAGAAAAGAGCAGATACGGCAGAGCCGTAAAAGCCGTAAGGCTTTCTTCGCGGGCTGCTTTTAGGCCCTGGCGGGTAGTGAGGGGGCCGATGAGAAGGGTACCGGCGGCCCGGCGATGACTCTCCGCTAAAAGGCGGATGGCGAGCGTTTCGGCCATAGGCGGGGTGCCCCGCCAGCCCGAGAGGGCGAGAAGGGGGATCTGCGGGACGCCATCCTCTTCGGCTATCGCCTCCCAGAAAGGCACTATGAACACCGGCCCACCTAAATAGCGGAGGTAGCTTAGCGCTTCCAGCAGGCCTTTCCACGGGATAGGCGCGAGGAGCGGCAGCGTCCAGCCCCAGGCGCCGGCTGCTCGGAGACTTTCCAGCGGGGCTATGTGGTCCTCCGCCCAGAAGCTTGCCAGAAGGTGGAGGGAGATGGGAGCGCTTTGGGCTTCGGCCAGGAGGGTGGCTATCACGTCGGGATCGCTCCAGCCGATCGGAGAGGCTACGAGCGCTTCGGTATAGCCTGCCTGCTGAAGGCGTGCTGAGAGGGCTGTGAGGGTTTCGGCGCGGGGGTCATCGGGCCAGCGCGTCCAAGCGAGGAGGTCTACTCCCCCCGGAATCACATAGCCCCGGGGCCGCTCTGAAACCGGCTCCACCCCTCGCAAGAGGCCCTCCTCTACCTCTAAGTAGACGACTTTTTCATGCCAGGGCGAGGTAGGGTCTATGACCTGATAGGGTCCGAGAGCCATCGCCACAAAGCTATGAGTTCTGGGAGGGGAATTTCGTGGGGTCGGCGGGTGGCAAGGTGCGGTGGACAGGAGAAACCAGCACTGCGGAGGTTTCGGCTGAGGGTCTGGCGCGGCTGACGAAAAGCCGCCCGCACTATGGCAGCAAAAGAAGGCCAGTCTTTTAGCGGGATTTGCGGCAAGCGGGTGAAACGAATCACTTCACTGAGCACCTTAGGCGGCGGGGAGAAGCTCCCCGGTCGTACCGTACGCAGCCGCTCCACCTGATACACCACCTGAAAGAGCGCCGATAACCGCCCAAATTGCCTTTCGCCCGGCCGGGCATACAGGCGCTGGGCGACCTCCTTTTGTAGCATGAGCACGCCCCCCCGTATCCACGCCCGATGCTCCAAAACCCGCATCAGAAACGGCCCAGTAATGCTATAAGGGAGGTTGCTCACGAGGTACAAGGGCACCTCAGGCCAGAAGACTTGCAGCGCATCGCCCAAAATCCAAGTAGCTTGTGGGTAGGTTTCCACGAGCTTCTGATGATACTGGGGGTCTATCTCTATGCCAATAAGGGGGTTAGGCCGCTGTACAAGGTACTTAGAGAGGATACCTGGGCCGGGGCCGATTTCCAGCAGAACCTCATCGGGCTGGGGGCAGGCGGCCTCAGCGATAGCGCGGGCAATGTTTTCATCTCGGAGGAAGTGCTGATCATAGCGCTGTGGCATGCCGGTTTATTCCGGAGATGGGGGCGTAAAGGTGAGCGGGATGTCGTGGTAGCTGGTGGGGAATGTATAGTCCTGCCTTAGCGGATGGCCTTCCCAGTCTTCGGGCAGGAGGATGCGGCGCAGGTTAGGATGCCCAGCGAAGCGCACGCCCACCAGGTCGTAGGCTTCCCGCTCGTGCCAAAGCGCCGCTGGCCAAACCGCCGCTGCGGAGGGAACCGCCTCCGTCTCTGGGATAGAAAAAAGAACGGCTATATCGGTGAGGTGGGGCAGACTGCGCAGATCATAGCGCAGTAGGTAGTTGGGGGGGGCATGGGTAGCGGTGATGAGGAGCAGCGTATCTACATCGCCTTCGTATTTGAGGAAGGTGGCGAGGGTGGGCCACTGGGTGGGATCGGGGAGATGGAGGGTGTAAGTGGGCGGTGTGCCGGTGAGGCTACCCCATGCGCTAAGCGCCCTTAAAAAGGATTCGTTCCAGCTCCTGGACATGTTTTTGCAGGTCGCGATTGGTGTGGAGGTAGCTTTCTACCCACTCGAGGCTGTGGAGGATGGTGGAGTGGTCGCGCCCGCTGAAACGTTCTCCGATAGCTTTAAGGGCGTGGTGGGTATGCTTACGGCTGAGGTAGATGGCAATGTGGCGGGCGTAGGCGATTTCTTTGCGGCGGGACTTACCACGCAGCTCTTCGGGGTGAATGCGGAAGTAGTCAGAGGTAGCCTGGATGATTTGCTCGATCGTGACGGCCCGGCTGCGATAGGGCTGGAAGCGCTGGATCACTTCCTGGGCGAGCGCGAGGTTAATCTCCCGGCGGTTGATGGAGGCTTCGGCCATGAGCTGGATGAGGACACCTTCCAGGTCGCGCACATGGGACTGGATATGCTCAGCGATGTACTGGAGGAGGTTTTCAGGAATGTCCAAGCCTTCCTGACGGGTTTTATACTGGAGGATCTGGAGGCGGGTTTCGTAGTCGGGGGGCAGGAGCTGGGCGGCCAGGCCCCAGGAGAAGCGGGAGGTGATACGTTCCGCCAGACCACGCAGCTCCTGCGGCGGCGCATCCGCTGTAATGACTAACTGCCGACCCGATTCATGCAAGCTCTTGAAAACGTGAAAGAAAATATCCTGAGTGGATTCCCGGCCGATGAGGAACTGGATGTCATCCAGGATAAAGATGTCTACATTTTCAAAGCGGCTGAGAAAGGTGCTGATTTGTTTAGAGCGGACGGCATCCACGTAGTGCTGGGTGAAGCGGTCGGCGTCCAGGTAGGTGATGATCTTGTCGGGGTGGAGGAGGCGGGCGTAGTTGCCGATAGCGTGCGCAAGGTGGGTTTTGCCCTGGCCGACTTCGCCGTAGATGAAGAGGGGGTTGAATGCCGTCTGCCCGGGGCGCTGGGCTACCGTCATGCCTGCGCTGCGAGCCAGTTGATTGCAGGTGCCGGGAATGAAGTTGTCAAAGGTGTATTTAGGGTTGAGGTTAGTAGGCAAGCTCTGTCGGGGCCGCAGACCCGGCAGGATAGTGGGGGAAGGCCCGGTTTGCGAAGGGAGGTTGGTGGGCACATCCAGCGTGGTAAGAACTTCGTATTCGAGGCGAGCTTTAGGCCCTAAATGCCGCCGGAGCGTCTGCACAATCAGCCGGGAAAAGTGCTCCTCAATATACTCATAAAAAAACTGGCTGGGTACCCGAATGGTAAAGACATTCTCTTTGATGGAGAGGGGCTGTACGGCCTGAAAAAGCACTGTCACAGGAGCCGTGCCGACATTTTCTCGCAAAACGTGCAAACACTTCTCCCAGAGGGCCTGGGGTGTCAGGGGCTCGGCTTTCACACTCATTCAGCTAAGCCAGGCATGAAAGGGCGCACTACAAACCACAATAGCAAAAAGGCCACCACCACGGCCGCTATGACAAAGAGAACCGTGCGGAGCACATTCTTCCCTTGGAAAGGCACTCGGGTGACCCGGGTGGGGCTATCGCTGCCACCAGCAGGGGCTGGGGGATTTTTCAAGATGGTGAGCCAGTCCAGCTCATAAGACCCCAGCAGGACTTTGTCCCCCTCCTGAAGGGCTTTTTTGATGACGCGCTCACCATTGACGTAAATGCCGTTTTTTGAGCCGATATCCTGGATTTCATACACACCATCTGGGGTGATAGAGAGGATGGCATGACGGCCGGAAACCTCTGGATGATCGATAACCACATCGCAGGCGGAAGACCGCCCAATCAGCAGGGACCGCTTGGGAATAGGGGAGCTACCTTTTGCCATACTCAGCAAAGATAAAGCAGGTTGGGCTTATCGGAGCTTGTAGCGCTGGCGACGTTCAGCAGCGGTGGGGATACCAAGCTGATGCCGATACTTGGCCACCGTCCGCCGACGAATCTCAATCCCCCGCTCCTGCAGAAGCTTCGCCAGGGCTTCATCTGAGTAGGGATTCTCGGGGTCCTCCCCTTCAATCAGCTCCCGAATATGCCGCCATACGGCTTTATTAGCCACCTCGCCCCCATCGGCGGCACGCACCCCCTCGGAGAAAAAGAACTTGAGCGGATAGATACCACAGGGCGTCTGTATGTACTTGCTATGAGCCACCCGGCTCACCGTGGAGATATCTAACCCCACCGCATTGGCGACATCTTCCAGGATCATGGGGCGCAAGTATTTTTCGTCGCAGCCATTAAGGAAAAAGCTCTTCTGCTGCCGCACAATCTCCTCCACGGTAAGACGGAGGGTCCTCTCCCGCTGCTGGAGGTGCTCCATAAACTGCTTAGCGGCTTCTACGCGTTTTTTGATCTCCTCGTAGGTTTCGCGAAGTTCGGGTTCTCTCTGACGGGCCAGTTTTTCTAAAAGTTCTAAGTATTGGCGGCGGATGCGTAGGCGGCGGGGACGGTAATAGACAACTTCAACCTGGAAGGATCCGTCCTCCCGAAAGTGGAGGATGAAGTCCGGGGAGATGGCTGGGGCGACGGCTTCGTCAGCAGAGAGACCGGGGCGAGGGTCCAGCGCAGCAAGCCGACGTATGAGGGCCTTCCAGGTAGCCTCATCCAAGGCCATGCGCCGCTGAATGCGCGCCCACTGGCCTTTTTCCAGGGCTTCGCCATGCTCGGTAACCAGCTTGTGCAGAAGGGGTTTGAGGGGCTCTTCCTGCGGATCCAGCGCTTCTATTTGCAGGCGAAAGGCTTCAAGGAGGTTGCGGGCGCCCACACCGGGCGGCTCCAGCTTGTGTACGACCTGCACTAAAAGCCGCTCCCACTCCGAAAGCGGCACCTCCCGACCCACTTGATACGCATATTGCCGGGCCAGCTTTTCCAGCGGCACCGATAAAAGCCCCTCCGGCTTGAGATTGTAAATAATAAACTCCACCACTTCTCGCTCCCAATCTTGCAACTCAAAAGGTGCCAACTGCTCTATAAGCGACTCATACAAGCTCTGCGTAGTCCTAAAGTTAAACGGCCCATAAAAATC
>Ga0308395_1001975_pt1 | contig 12440 bp, 3 predicted proteins | sample Hotspr20SampleP4_FD_202097 | JGI IMG/M metagenome (GOLD analysis project Ga0308395, IMG submission 202097) | Hot spring phototrophic mat microbial communities from Mushroom Spring, Yellowstone National Park, Wyoming, United States - 20050930_P4 ...
ATATATTTTGTCGGATAAGGAGTTATATTTCCAGTGCTCGTAAGCAAGGATATTCGGTATTAGATTCTATTGTCAGAGCATTAAAGGGGGAACCTGTTACTTTATTTCAACCCTGCTGAGTAGTAACCTTTATTTTATGCTTTTTCAGTACACGCACAATGTACGAATGTTACTGTAAATATTGATTTTTCGGGGGCCCAAGCAAATAATTGTTGTCCTAGTAATGGTGTATGCGGTTCAGATTATAGATGCTACACTAATGGTTCTAGTTGCGGTTGTTGTTTTGGTTCATCGTTTAGTAACACTTTTGCAGATCCTGTTCCACCAGGAAATATCGTTGTTGGCGTTCAAGTAAGATATTATTATGGTGGTTGTTCTGGAGGTAGTGGAACTATGGCTACCTTCTTAAATGGAGTAAGTGTAGGGAATGCAAATTTTTCTGTAAGTGATTGCAATTGCGGTGCATGTTATTTATCATCTACACCTAATGCGAATTTTAATTGTGGAATTCCGAGTTATAATTATGGTGGAATAAATACAGTAAGTGGAAATGTAAGTGGTTTAGAATGTATTGATAGAATAGAAGTTGTTTTGTGCTATAGATCTGCAACTACCAACGCTGGAACGGCTTCTTCTTCTGCAGCATCGGTTTGTTCAGGACAAAATGTAACATTGTCTTTAAGCGGATTTCAAACTGGTGGTAGCATCCAATGGCAATCTGCTCCTGCACCTGGAGGTCCTTGGACAAATATATCAGGAGCTACTTCAACACCTTATACTACGGGACCTTTGACATCAAATACTTGTTTTAGAGCGCAGGTAACTTGTGGAGGTACCGCTTATTCTAATACGATCTGTGTTAACGTCAATCCATTACCTTCTGTATCTGTATCAAATGCTACTATATGTGCAGGTCAAAGTGCTACTCTTACAAGTGTAGTTAATCCGGTTGGTGGTAGTTACAATTGGACACCTGGTGGTTTTACTACATCAAGTATTGTGGTTTCTCCACCTTCTACACAAGTATATAATCTTGCTTACACAGATCCTAATGGATGTACCTCATCTGCTTCAGGCACTGTATTTGTTAATCCTTCACCAAATGTTACAGTGAATAGTCCATCTTTATGTGCAGGGCAATCTACTACCTTGACGGCCAATGGTGTTCCAGGCGGTGGTACTTACGTATGGACACCCGGCGGAGCAACTACAAGTTCTATTGTAATTACTCCACCTTCTAATGTTTCTTACACGGTAACTTATACTTCAACTAATTCATGTACAGCACAATCTGTTGCAAATGTTACTGTTCAACCATTACCTACGGTATCTGTTAATAATGCTACAATTTGTGGTTCAGGCAGTGCTACTTTGAGTTCTACGGTTAATCCTACAGGAGGTTTATACTTTTGGTCGCCAGGTGGAATGACTACTCCATCTATTGTGGTTTCTCCTGCATCTACAACAACCTACTCGTTAAGTTATATTTCTCCTGCGGGATGTACAAATACTACACAAGCAACTGTTTATGTTAGTGCTTTACCAACAGTAGCCGTTAATAATGCAACATTGTGTTCTGCACCAGGTGCGAGTGTAATTTTAACTGCTACGATCTCTCCAAGTGGTGGTACCTATACTTGGACACCCATAGGAGGGGGTGGTCCTATAGTGGTAGTTTCTCCAACATCATCAACAAGTTATACTGTTACATATACGGAACCTGGCGGTTGCTCTAACTCAGCAGTATCTTATGTAACTGTATTACCAGGTTTTAGTTTTGCTGATTTTAGTTATCCCAACCATCCTTGTGTAGATAATCAACCTTATACATTTTCTGCTACTGTGAGTGGAAGTGGACCTTATGCGTATCAATGGTATCTAGGAAACTGCTCTTCGCCTTCTACTGCAAATACAGCATCTATATCGGTAAATTATAGTTGTAGTGGAATTAAATATGTAAGTTTAGTCATCCAAAATTTATCTTCTGGTTGTAAGGACTCAATCGTACATCAAGTAACTATTGAGGACTTACCATTTGTCAATTTTAGTGCTACCAATCCTAATTGCGTTAGTGATACTGTATATTTTTCAAATTATTCTTGGATTGGAGGAAGTGCAACTATTGCTTCATGGTTATGGAATTTTGGCGATGGTAATACCTCTACTTTGTATCAACCTTCTCACTTATATAGCACAGGCGGAACTTATACTGTTTATTTAGTGGCTACTTCTGATTATGGATGTGATGATACATTGTATAAAGTGATCAATGTTTCTCCTTTAACTATTCCTGGAAGTGTAGCGTCAAATGCCACTGTTTGTGCTGGTTCTAATACAGGAACAGTATCTATTAGTGGAAACAATGGAAATGTTGTATCTTGGATGTTTTCGACAGACAATGGTAATACATGGGTACCTATTGCTAATACAAATACTGTTTATACATATTCTAATTTGTCTCAAACTACTATTTTCGGTGCAGTTGTGCAAAGCGGCACTTGTCCTTCGGCTACTACTTCGCCTAACGCTACTATTACCGTTGATCCTTCTACAGTAGCGGGTTATATTCGCAGAGATACACTTGTTTGTTTCCCATTTAATCAAGGAATACTTACATTAACTAATTACACGGGTACTATTTTAAATTGGTACAGTTCAACCGATAATGGTTCTACGTGGACAAGTTTATCTAATACTTCACTCACTTATACCTTTGCTAATTTAACGGATACTACTTGGTATATTGCAACAGTTCAAAGTGGAGTATGTCCTACTCAAACCACATCTATCACAAAAGTACTGGTGAGATATTTCAATGGAGCAAAAATTACACCATCGCCTGATACCAGTATAAGTATAGGTTTTTCAGTTCAAATAGTGGCAAGTGGAGGTATCAATTACACTTGGACACCTAACTATAACATATCAGATACTACTATCAATAATCCCTTTGTATGGCCCACTAAAGATACTTCCTATATTGTCTTCGTAAAAGATAATTATGGATGTATAGATACTGCTTCAGTTCATATTTTAGTCCTAAAAGATTATAAATTAATTATCGCTAATACTATGACACCCAACGGTGATAACTTTAATGATTTCTTTTGGATAGGTATGATAGAGTATTATCCAAATAATGAAGTTTTAGTATTTAATAGGTATGGACAAATGATATTTAATGGAAGAAATTATGATAACAAGAAAGTGTATTGGGATGGAACATATCAAGGTAAAAAAGTGCCCGATGGTGCCTATTATTATGTTATCAAATTCACAGATAGTAATGTGATATTCAAAGGAAGTATAAATGTGATAAGTAGTAATTAAGAGAGGAAATAAAGAAGAACCTGAAAGATAAATTGTTTGGTTTAGTTTTTTTCATTTAATAAATTACAAAGTTGACGCAAATAGTTTGAGGTAATACAGAATGAGAAAGTTTTCATAATTTAAAATGTGGTAAAAAATTTTAGTGGCGTTTGATAAACATTAAGAGACAAATTCTGAAAAGGGCTTGATTAATGGAGACAAACTTTTTGAATATGTATTCTTAAATTAAGTGGAAAAATAATTTGAAAGTAATTTCTCTTTGAAAATACTACCTAAAAAGTTTAGACATATTAAGCATTAAAAATCATTTGTTATTTTTTGTTAAATTTGTACAAAAAATTATTTCATATTTGATACATTTTGTAAGTTTGCATAAAAGTTTAATTATGAAAAGGTTTTCAGTTTTAAGAATAGTGGTAGTATTGTTATTAGTTAGTTAGTTTTAGTTCAATTGCACAAATATCTTATACATTTAATGCTTCTAATGGTTCATTTAATGCATTGCCAGGAGGGGCAACGACTATATTTGGTGCAAACGTAGATGATGCTATTTCACCACCAATTGCTATTGGTTTCCCATTTTTGTATGGTTGTGTAAAATATGATACAATGCAAGTGAGTACAAATGGATTTATTTATTTAACGACAACCTCTAATACCATCACAAACTCGTATCCTAATAATGATTTGACGAATGTTACTAATAGGCCTATTATCGCTCCATTGTGGGATGACTTGTTGACATCACCATCAGGGGGTAGAGTGGCTTACAGAAGAACGGGTTCTCCTGGTAGTAGAGTTCTGACAATTGAATGGAAAACTATGAGATGGGATAAAAATGCTACAGCATCTGCTGTTTCTTTTCAAGTGAAGTTATATGAAGGTACTAATAAAATTGAATTTGTTTATAATGTTTTAGCGGGAAATGTCAATAATGGTAGTGCTTCTATTGGTTTGGCCGGTCCCGTAGTAGGCGATTTTTATTCTGTTGATACTTTAGCACTATCGGCAGCAGTTTCTAAAACAATCGAGACAACGAATATAGAAAATAAACCTACATCTGGTTTGACATTTGAATTTGGTCCTCAGTGTGCTAATATAGATGGAGGTGTAAGTGCGATATTATCTCCTCAATCTACGGGTTGTTATGCAAATAATGAAAACGTTATCGTTTCAATCAACAATTATGGAAGTGTAGATATATCAAATTTTCTAGTCAAGGTAAAAATTAGTGGGGCCAATTCTCAAAATTTACTTGCAACATATACAGGAACTATTACTGCGGGAAGTAGTGCTACAATGAATGTGGGAGTGGCTAATATGTCTGCATCAGGAACTTATTATTTTAAGGCCTATACATCTATTGTAGGAGATATTAATTTTAATAACGATACTACGTATGCTACTTATTACAAGCCACCTACTTTCCCATTACCGCAATATGTTGATTTTACCAATTATGATGGAACCAATTTAAGTGCTTTATTTAACGGTTGGTATGAAGGACAAGGCGGATCTTTTCCTACTGGAACTGTTAGTCAATGGGATTATGCTATTGGTTTAGATGGTCCTACCAACTTTACTGCAAAGGTGAATTTATTATCTACTGTAAAGAATGAATGGATTATTGGACCTATTGTTGTTCCTACAAATAGTACTATACTTAGTTTTGATGCAGCTGTTACTGATGTAAATAATGTTTTTGCACCTGCCACAATGGGGAGTGATGATAGATTATATGTTATGATATCTACAAATTGTGGTTTAAGTTATACACCGATTTTCACAATTAGTGCATCTGATAATCTGCCTAATACATTGACTAATTTTACTGTATCATTAGCGAGTTATTCAAATACGCCTGTTATCGTTGCCTTCTATGCAACCGATGGAACAGTGGCTGATCCAAATAATTATGATTTACACATTGATAATATCAACTTATACAATTTGTATCCTACTGATATAGGAGCACTTTCTATTATGCAACCCACCAATTACGACAATTGTTTCTTTACTGAAACATTTATAGTAAAAGTAAAAAATTATGGAAGTAATACTGTTACAAGTAATACTGTTGGAGTAGTTATTCAAGGCCCTAATTCGGGGACTTTAACGGCCACTATACCGAGTATTACATCATTAAATACAGCCACTGCGAATTTAGGTAGTTTTAATATGAGTCCAGCGGGAACTTATACTATCAAATTATTTGCAAAGACACCAGGAGATATGAATATAGGAAATGATACTATAAAGTACATTTATACAAGTGCAAAGTTGCCGTATCCGACATTGGAAACTTTTGATACATCTCCACCATTTGGGCTTCCACCCTATTGGCAAAATGATAAATTAAGTGACGCGAATTCTTTCTACACAAGAGTTACTGATCTTGTTTATGAACATGGTGCTGGTAATCCGCCAACAAGAGGGTTGTGTAGTAATATGTATATCTATGCGACGAAAACTTGGTTTAAAACACCTGTGATTGGTCCTATTGGAAGTAATGCGGCTGTTTCCTTCTTATATCGCATAACGGATAATATTGATTATATTAACCCAGGTGGATTGGCTACAAATTATTCTAGTAATGATTCCATTAAGGTATATGTTTCTAATAATTGTGGCAATACATGGAATTTAATTGGATATATTAATGGAAGTAAGCATAATAAAACAACCTCTTTTCAAAAAGCGCAATTTTGTGTAGGTTCAAGTTATACAGGGCAATATGTAAGAATTAAGATTGAGGCAAAATGGGGCTCAGGTGATTATTGGATAGATATTGATAGTGTGAGAGTGGGAACATTTAGTACGCCTTATGTTTTTGTTACACAAAATCCGCTTTGTGCAGGATTAACAACAACATTAATTGCTTCGGGGGGAGATACTTACTCTTGGAATACTGGTGCTACCACAAGTTCAATAGTTGTTTCTCCATCCGTAAACACAACCTATTCAGTACAAGTATCTACTACTAATGGATGCAACGGAAGTAATACAGTATCAATATCTGTCTATAGTCAACCGACTATTGCATTGACAGTATCATCCTCTACTTTGTGTCAAGGAAATTCGGTAATGTTATCTCAAACAGGATTAACTAATTTTACTTGGACGAATGGTAGTACTTCATATACCTACGACCCGGTTACTTATACACCTACTGCTACGCAATCTTATACAGTATATGGTTATGATAATAATGGGTGTTTGGGTCAAAGTGTAACCACTATATCGGTTTATCCAAATCCAACTATTACAACTTCTGCAAGCAGTAGTACTGTGTGTGCTCAAACAACAGTTACATTATCTGCATCTGGGGCAATAAACTATACTTGGACAACTCCTACTTCAACTGTATCTACCAATCCTTATGTCTATATCCCCATTGCAGCATCGCCTGGTATTCAAACCTATACAGTAATGGGGACTAATTCGTTTGGATGTGCATCCATTAATCAACAAACAGTTTTTGTTTACCCTGCACCCAACCTTAACATATCCGCATCATCTAATGCTATATGCAATGGAAGTTCTGCAACATTAGCAGTAAGTGGAGCAAATAGTTATACTTGGACTTCACCATCAGGAAATTCATATACCAATGTTATTGTTGTGAGTCCTTCTGTATCTACAACGTATACAGTGAGTGGTGTCAATTCTTATGGATGTATGGGTGAAAACCAATTTAATTTAAGTGTAGTGCCCCAACCTACAGTTTCAATTTCTCTTCCATCAAATACAGTTTGTTCTGGTCAAACATTTACAATGTCTGCTAGTGGAGCAACTACTTATTCATGGGTTGGAAGTAATGGTACTTATTATGCAGGAAGTGTAGTAAGTACATCATTAAATGCTAATACAAATTTTACTGTTACGGGATATTCAGGAAATTGTAGTGATACAAAAACCGTTCAAATTTATACTTCAAATACACCCAATATCAACCTTTCTGCAAGTTCTAATGTAATATGTGATATAGGAACGGTAACCTTAACAGCAAATGGTGCAACAAATTATACTTGGACAAGTTCTTTTGGAAATACTTATACAGGTTCTTCAATTATTGTTTCTCCTTCAGTTTCAACTACATACAGTGTCCAAGGAAGTCAAGAAATATGTTCTAGTACAACAAAAACAATTGAAATAAAAGTTTCTCAAATAACAGCAAGTATTCAATCGCAGGATGCTGTAATGCCAATTTGTAATAATGGTGCAGCAACAATTACGCCTAGTGGCGGTATAGGAAGTTATAGTTATACTTGGACTCCAGGAAATTATCAAACCAATCAAGTCAATTTTCTGTATAGTGGAACTTATACGGTGAATGTAAAAGATCAAGTAGGATGTATTAAACAATATACTATCCAAATAAATTGTGTAACTGGGGTTGAAGAATTAACATTTTTGAGTTCATTACTAATATATCCTAATCCTGTTTTAGACAGGTTGTTTATTGAAAGCAATAACTTAAGTTTCAAATTAAATGAATTAGATGTAAATATGTATAATTCACTAGGTCAAAAAATGAGTATTGATAAAAAACTTATAAGAGATGATTTAATTGGTATTGATATTATGGATTTGCCAAATGGGGTATATGTTCTTGAACTTAAAAAAGAAGGAATACAGACATACACAAAAGTTATAAAAAATTAAAATTATGAAAACAAATAAATTTGTCTTATCAAAAGCGATAAGATATTTCCTTCTTTTGATATTCTTAGTTGTTTTTCAGGATATTTCATTTTCTCAAACAAATGTCAATAATGAATATGATGAATATAATGAAAGAAAATTTGTTGAGAAGTTATTGTTGTATCAATTTGATAAAGATTCATTAGAGGGCTTTAATGAGCAAATTATTAAAGAAGAAATTGAGGCAGAGACAAAAGATGAATTATCTCAAAAATATCTATTATACATCAAAAAAAGAGAATTCATCAATCAAAAGTATCATTTGACATGTAATCACTATCACGGAAATGAAGATTCCTACTTTAAAAATTCGGCACCCAATGAAATTTTTAGTACTGCTTGTAATAATGAAGATTTTGAAACCGGTGATTTTACGGGGTGGATTGTGAATACGGGTGTAGTGTCTGATGCTTGTACAGGGGCGGGTTGTTGTGGGTCAGGATTTGGTTTAGCTAACGTAATGACCACACCTTTTAATGATCCTTATGTTGGTGCTATACCTGCTTCTCCATTTGGTGGAACTAAAGTAGCAAAGTTAAATGATGCGGCAACTGGTGCAAGAGCGGTAAGAATTCGGAAAAATATTAATGTAACACCTAACAATGCTTTATTTCAATTTGCTTATATTGCAGTTTTGAATGTGCCAGGTAATACACATCCCTGTTGTGCAGTCCCAAAAATAAAAATTAGAATAATAGATCCTTCTGGTAATGTGTTAGGATGTCCTCAAGTTGAAATATCTGTCCCACAAGGAGGGTGCCCACCTTTACCAGCAGGATGGGTAAGTTCTGGTGCGGTAGTTTACAATCCAACTTGGCAAATTGGTTCTATTGATTTAACAAGTTCTTTGGGGCAAAATATAAGTATTATTGTGGATGTTTATGATTGTACTTGGACGGGGCACTTTGGTTATGCCTATTTTGATGCTATTTGTAAACCTATTACAATAGATGTAAATGGCATTCAATTTCCTGCCGGTAATAATAATATGAATGTTACGGCATGCGGTGCTACAACAGCAACATTAACTGCACCAGCTGGTTTGGCTCCATATAATTGGAATGGTCCTCCTGGAAGCGGAATTATTAATAACCCTAATCAATCTATAACTACTACTGTTGCGGGTGTTTATACATTGGTGATGAGTCCTCCTGGAATATGCAATCCTATTGTAAAAACAATGACTTTAAATTTTTCACCACCCATTACCTTGTCTGTTAATAGTAATTCAAATAGTATATGTACAGGACAAAGTGCTACTCTTTCTGCAAGTCCAAGTATGGGAGGGGGAACTTTTACGTGGAACCCGACGGGGGCTAATTCATCCAGTATTGTTGTTTCCCCTTTGACTACACAGGTGTATACGGTTAATTATACCGCACCCAATAGTTGTCCTGCATCTGGCATTTTTACTTTAACGGTTAATCCAACACCTACTATTGCACTCTCTTCTTCTACATTATGCAGTGGTAATAGTGTTATTATTAGTTCTACTGTAAATCCTGCAAGCGGGTTAAGTTATACTTGGATACCCACTGGGTCTAATAATTCAACTATCAATGTAAGTCCGTCTGTAACTACTACTTATACTTTGGAAGTTAGCACTTCGGCTGGATGTAATGATAAATCAATGACCACAATAACAGTGTTTCCTACTCCTACTATTACTGTTACCCATCCTACAATTTGTTATTTATCGAGTGCTGCACTTAATCCAACTATTAATCCATCAGGGGGAAGTTATACTTGGATGCCAGGAAATATCACATCATCTTCTATTGCTGTTTCACCTACTATTTCAACAACTTATACTGTAAATTATTTTTCACTTGATGGTTGTCCACAATCATCTACTATTCAAGTAAATGTTCAGCCAAGTCCAACAATTACAATGAGTAATTTCACTTATTGTGCGTCACCTGTCAATAGTATAGTGTTGTCGCCTACCTCAGTGAATCCTCCGGGGGGGACTTATATTTGGTGGCCAAGTGGAAATATCAGTCCCTCTATTGCTGTATCTCCCTCTGCTACTACTACGTATACTTTAGAATATGTCAGCCCTACAAATGGATGTAAAACTTCAAATCCTTCCACCGTTTTTGTTCGACCTGGGTTTGTGCAACTTAATTTTACTCCGGATAATTGGTACAAGTGTGAAAATAGTGCTCAGTTTACTTTGACACCCTCTATCCTCACTTCAACAGGATCTTATAGTGTATTTTGGAATTTAAGTCCACAAGCGACACCTTCTGTATCGATAGCAAATCCAGCAGTGGCTCAATATACAATGGCAGGCGTTTATCCAGTAACCTTAGTTGCAACAAATCTTTCGAGTGGGTGTAAAGATAGTATTACCAAATATTTACACGTAGAACCTTTACCAGATTTGAACTTTATCTATAACACCAAAAATTGTCAAGGTGATAGTATTTATTTTACCAATTTATCTTGGGTCGGAGGAATGAGTCAAATTGTTAGTTGGTTATGGAATTTTGGAGATGGAAGTTTTAGCAATTTACAACATGTTAATCATCATTATTCTTCTAATGGGACATATAGTGTTACATTAACTGCTACCACCGATTATGGTTGTACATCAAGTTTAACAAAGACAATACAAGTTTCTCCTAATACCAATTCTGGAATTGTAATAACTTCTCAAACGGTATGTGCGAACAATGCGTCTGGATCATTACAAATAGTTGGTAATGTAGGGCAAGTGTATCAATGGGAATATACCGATAACTATGGTGTTAATTGGTATTTAATCAATAATACTTCTACAGTTCAGCCATTTAGTAATGTGAGTTCAACAAGATGGTACAGAGCATTGATTAAAAGTGGAGATTGTCCCCCTATGTATACTACCCCTTTTGCAACCATAACTGTGGATGCTCCCTCAAAGGCAGGAAGGATTTTAAAAGATACTGTTGTTTGTATTGAAGGAAATAATTTGAATTTATACATTCAAAATAATGTTGGTTATCCGCAATATTGGCTATATTCAAATGATGGAGTAGTATGGGATACTATTCCTGGTTCTTATGGTCAAAATCCTTTGTATTTAAGTAATTTGACTGATACAACTTTTATAAAAGTAACAGTAAAAAATGGGGTATGTCCAGTGGATACTTCTCGTTCTATTACAATTTATGTCAAAAAGTTAATTGCTACAACACCTTTGTCTTTCACTAATACTATTAGTTTAGGTGATAGTATTCAATTAATTGCAGAAGGTGGTTATTATTATTATTGGGATCCTAAATACAATATCAGCAATCCATTTTCATTTAATCCTTATGTTTGGCCCTATCAAGATACCACCTATCAAGTTATTGTAAAAGATATTTACGGATGCTATGATACTTTATCATTCAGAATAATAGTGAATAAAGATTATCAGATTATTATTGCTAATACTATTACTCCCAATAACGATGGGAAAAATGATATATGGTGGATAGGTAATATTGAAAATTATATGGACAATGAAGTATATATTTTTAACAGGTATGGTCAAATGATTTATCAAGCAAAAAATTATGATAATAAGAATGTATTTTGGAATGGAACTTATGAAGGAAATAAAGTTCCTGATGGAACCTATTATTATGTTCTTAAATTCACAAATTCAAATGTAATTTTTAAAGGACACATTAATGTTATATCATCTAACTAAAAACATATTTAAGATATGAAAAAAATATCTATTGCTACTGTTATTATCAAATTTTTAGTGCAAATTGCATATTCTCAAAACAATGGAACTTATGTAAAAAGTTTCAATTATCCTGATTATACAGGTGCTCATAGTGTATTTTTTACACAAGATGGGGGATTTATAATTGCCGGAGAATTTAAAACTACTATAGGTGGTCAATCAGATATGTTTGTGTATAAAGCAAGTGCTTGTGGGAATAATGATTGGTTTAGAAGTTTTGGTTCATCCACTAATGATAGGGCTAATAAAGTTAAGCAGCATGCTTCGGGTGGATATATTCTCACTGGATATTATGATGACAAAAATGGGACAGGAAGTAAACAAGAAATATCTATATTAAAAACGGATTTTTTTGGCAATACTATTTGGCATTCTACATTAAATAATGCAAATGCTAATGATGAGGACATTGGAAATGATGTGTTAGAATTAAGTTCTGGAAATTTTGTTGTTGTTGGTTCTACAAAGAATTTTCCTTGGTCTAATCGTAATGCAATCTTCTCTTCAATAGCAGGCAATTCAGGGGCTATGCTTTTCTCTAAAGCAATTGGTAATAATGGCATTGATGCATTTGAAAGTATAGTAAGTGGAAATTCAAATGATGTTTTTTTATGTGGATATACAAATTCTTTTGGGGCTGGACAATTTGATTTAATGTTAGCAAATTCAGATATTTTAGGTAACA
>Ga0308395_1001976_pt1 | contig 12437 bp, 14 predicted proteins | sample Hotspr20SampleP4_FD_202097 | JGI IMG/M metagenome (GOLD analysis project Ga0308395, IMG submission 202097) | Hot spring phototrophic mat microbial communities from Mushroom Spring, Yellowstone National Park, Wyoming, United States - 20050930_P4 ...
ATGGTCTTTCTTTAAATATTGAAAAACGCTGATGCTATTGATGATCACTACTGTTCCAAAAGAATAAAACAAAGCATCAAAATACGAAGACAAAACTAATTTCTTTTCAACAAAGATATTAAAACTTAATACTACCAACAAAAGCAGAGGTTGTAATACACTCAACCAATTGTATAATCTTATATTGTTTTTACCCAAATTGATAACCATAAAAAAAGTATTCAAAATAATCAATGTACTTACTATTACAAATTCCCATTCATAATTTGGTATTAAATACCCCAAATACCTAAATAACATTGAACCGATAGATATAATTAGTATTATCCATACTAACCCATATAAAAAAATTTTTTTCAGTGAAAATTTTGGAATAAAATGTACTAATGCATATCCTGTAAATATCTCACTAATCATTTGGATATTGGCGATGTTTAATAACAATAAACTTATCTCCCCTCTTGTTTCTACGCCTAAATAACGAGATGAAACAATAAGCACAAAAAAATTAATGATTGCTACTAATCCTCGTGTCAGTACGCTATATGAAAATTTTTTTAATAACATATTTATTTAATCCGAAAAATCTCTTTGGACTTTAATAAAATACCAATGAAAATGCAAGCCCAATGTTATCCAAGAGATATTAAACCGATTGTTCCACTTTGTGTAATCAACATATTTATCTAATGAAGCATGCGAAGGATTGAAAGTATTAAAATACATTGTATAATTGATAAATCCACCAAAACCTAAATTTTCTTCTACCATAAAGGTATAAGAAAAATGCGGTTGAATATAAGTAGTATAATATTCTGTAAGAGGTGTGGGCTTGCCGCTATCTACCTTCAATACCACATTTGTGTATTTGTTGTAACTGTAACCAATTCTTAATTCTATGCTACCAAATTGATTGGGCTTATCTTTATCTACTTCCACAGGCAAGAACGCACCAAGTATAAGATTGGTATTGTGTGTTCTCAAAAAAAAGTCGTGTGTTAATGTTACATTACCAATACGAAATTGAAAGTTATTAGAGGTCTTAAATAAGGCATAATTAAATCCTACTCCGCTATAAAACTTTGGAAAAATTCGGACGACAAATTGCCCACCTGTTTGAAACTCTCCCACAAAAGTATTCTTAAATGCTTGACTACTCAACACCGTAGGAATACCACCTTCTCCCTTAAAAGAAAATCGGGCTAATTTATTTTGTGCCAATAGCATAGAATAAGAAACAGTGCAAAACAATATCCAAAATAAAATTATTTGTTTTAGCACATTCATATTTATCTAACTCTTTTTATTCGCCCAAAAGTATTTAATTATTTTGGTACTTCTGATTAAATATAGCAATAAACCTTTCGCTCCCAATAAATATTCATCTTATTTTTCTTTACTTTATATTAAAAGAATGCACAATCTCTATTTTAATAAAAATTTATTTTTCAAAAATTTAAATAATTGATTTACAACGAAATGCATAAATGTACTTGTTTTATATCCATTTCTTTACTTACCTTTGTTTGGAATTATTCTAAATAAGAGGTTATGAAAATTTTAATTGCTGACAATCATTTTTTATCACGAATTGGATTAGAACATTTTGTTCAAAATTTTTTTCAAAGAGCAAAATACATATCTGTTTTAGTAGAAGGATACAAAGCATTGTCAGATAAGATTAAAAAACATTCTCCCGATATTGTCATAATGGATTATATTTCAACAAAAATAACGGCTGATGAATTAAACAAATTGCAAATAAAATATCCTGAAATAAAATTTGTTTTAATAACAGAATGGATGCCAAAGAGAGAATGGAAGAAGTATTTTCAAGTAGGCATTAAGTGGCACTTGCTCAAAGAATGCGATGCTGATGAAATCAAAGAATGTATAGAATATGCTTCTAATAATCAGGCGTTTTTTTGTAATAAACTGGTACAATTTATAAATTCTTCAACAGAAGAGTTATCCGTAAATGAAAGAACCTCTATGAATTGCAATGGTGTTATAATTACCCAAAGAGAGCGTGAAATTATTCAACTCATTGCAGAAGGATTGTCTAACAAACAAATAGCAGATAAGTTGAATTTGAGTATTCATACGGTTCTTACACATCGCAAAAACATTATGAAAAAAACAAGTGCTAATAACACTGCGGGATTGGTATTATTTGCATTAAAACATCAAATTATTACATCTAATAATCATTATCTTTTTGCTGATTATGCTTGAAATACTACTTAACTTTGCGATCCAAAAAAATGAAACAATTTCTTTATTCTATTATTTTTTTAATCTTCTCAATATCTATTTTTGCCCAAGACATCTATGAAGAATCTCGTTATCAATTAATGATAAATTACAAACTCAATGACAGATATTCTTTGAGTTTTCAGCCAGAAATGAGAGTGAATAATTTTACAGAAAAAACAACTATTACTTTATGGAGATTATTGTTTATTAGAAAATGGAATGAAAAAATACACTCTCACATTGGTGCCGATTGGTTTAATAATTGGTATAACTATGACGTTGTATCAAATGAATTAAGAGCCCATTTGGAAATAGGATTTAAAGATAAATATGGAAAATGGACGTATTCAAATCGTTATCGATTGGATTACAGAAATCATTATACATCTCAATGGGATTTTGAAAAATCTGTAGTTCGCATCAGATATATGATGAATTGGAGCAGGGATTTATATCACAACGAAAACAATGGACAAAAAATTACACTTTCATTAGCCGATGAAGTTTTCTTGAATATCGCGGGGACTTCCCACTTTGATATCTATGATCAAAATCGTTTAGGAGGTTATTTGGTTTACAAAATAAATTCATTGTTTAGTATTCGTAGTACCTATTGGTGGGAGTATAGAGGAAAAAACAAGTATAATCATCAGTGGTGGATACAATTGGGTTTTGATTTTTAAATTAATTGAGATTCTTCTTTCCAGCGAATTACTTCCACACCAAATTTTTTCAAAAACTCAACGCCTTCTTCTAAGCCTATTCCTTTGTATTCAGCATAACTATTTTTGTAAATTACTTTTTTAATACCCACACTAAATATCACACGTGCACAAGCAATACAAGGGGCTAAGGTTACATACAAAGTAGAACCTTCCATATCTACTTTATTTTTGGCGGCATAAAGAATAGCATTTTGTTCTGCGTGTAGAGCCAAAGAACAACTTCCTTTGCTATCTCTTGGGCATCCCGTGTCTGGCCATTCTTCATCGCAGTTGTGCGTACCTGCAGGTGGTCCATTGTATCCTAATGAAATAATGCGAGTATCTTTTGTAAGAACTGCACCTACTTGCATTTTTACACAATGAGAACGACGGGCTAATTGTTCCGCCAATTGCATATATATTTCATCAAACGAAGGACGTTTCATAAATTTTTGGCAAAGGTACTTATTTTGTTTGCATAATTAAAAAATGTACCTTAACTTCGTGCTAAACTTTAAACTTATGTTTGGAAAAGATAATAAATTAATACATCAACATATAGTAAATATCATTCAACATCATACGGTTATTAATGGAGATGTGAATTGTCAAGGTGATTTGAGATTAGATGGCATAATAAAAGGCAATGTGAAAGTTTCAGGACGATTAGTAATGGGACAAGATGCACATATAGAAGGGAATGTAGAGTGTGAAAATGCAGATATTTCGGGCAAAATAAATGGTATTATAAAAGTGAAAGAAAATTTGCACTTAAAAAAACATTGTATCATTGAAGGTGATATTTATACTAAAAGATTGATGGTAGAAGGTGATGCGATATTTAATGGAAAATGTATTATGAGAAAAATTGAAGATATGCACACAATAAGCGAAAAACTTGAAAAACATAAAACGGCTTCTGTGTGAATAATTACATTAAATATACTCAAATGGGCTTCCAAATGGCTATTATCATTACACTTGGTGCCTTTGGAGGAAAAAAATTAGACGCCTATTTTTCTTTACAAATGCCTGTTTTTACTATTATTTTATCGCTGTTATCAATTGCAGCGGCTTTGTATTTAGCACTTAAAGATTTTATTTTTCCCCCAAAAAAATGAATACCCAATTCCCCAAATATATGTCAATTCTTATCCTAGTGTTGCTAATTCTATTCTTTGCTTATACGGGCTATTTCTTTTCTCCCGGTTTTTTTAAAACTTATGATAAGCCCACTATTTTATTTTTATTGATAATGTATTTGATTTTTTATGCCATTCATTTTATTGTTGAAAAAAAATTAGATCCCCCAAAATTAGTAGGAAAAGATATGATATTTTTGGTATTAAAATTTATTATTCCTTTATTTTATGCACTAATTCGTCAATATCTTATAACAGATACGAAAGATAAGAAAAATTTTTTGTTTCATTTTTTAATATATGCAGTGTTGTTTATGATTTTAGACACTATTATCTATTATTCTCTAATAAATAAAAACAATGGACAATCCAATTGATAAAGATAAAGTAGCAGAAAATCCAGGACTTATAGATTTTCCGCATCATATAGGAAGTGCACCTATTATTAAAAACGATCCTGCACTCATTAAGAGTAAAGCAATGAGTGCAATGATTGAACAAACTAATGCACAATGGCAACAAATTCAACAACAATTAGAATTATTAAAACAACAAGCAGAAAAACTAAAAAGAAGAATAGAATTTTCTGAACGTGTCTATAACGCTCAAATGAATTTTGAACCCGTGATAGGACACATTTATTTTTTGTATCACAATCAAAAAAAGAATATTGACGTGCTAATGATGGTTCATCCTAAAGAGTGGCGTTCTATGCCCGATTATTTAGTATTTGAATGTGCTATTAAACTTTTAGCAGACCACACTTGGGAAGTATTAGATAATCATCAATTTTGAGTTGTGTAATTTAAAAACGAATTTGTTTGAAATTTTTTATTCTAAACTTTTTCTATTAAAAATAGGATAACCAAAATGAAAAAAGAACGTAAAGTTATTTTCAGCATTTTTGTAATAATTAATTGAAAAAGCCACAGGACCTAATGGACTATGAAATACTAAACTTCCACTCCCTGCTATATTTTGATACACCAATGGTTGGGCAAAATCGGCTTTGTAATTATTATTAATGATGGCTTGTATCGGTTGAAACCAATAGAGTTCTAATCTTGCATCCAAGCGGCTAAATAAAGTAGTTACAGATTTTCCACCTAAAACAAAATAGTGATATGCCCTAAAATTAGGCAAAAACAAAGTAGTGCTTTCTATTGTAGGATAAAAAGCAGGAGCAGAAAGGATAGTAGAGGTATAATTAGAAAAGAAATCTTGTGTAGAAAAAGCATATTCAAAATAATAACCTAATTTAATTTTCTTGATGGTTCGGACGTAGTTATCTGAAAAAAGTTTGATATACAGCCAATCTTTGTGAAACATATTAGTTACAGGCGTTTTATCAGGGGCTAAATTTCCAGGAACAAAATTTTCTTTCCCTTTAATGTATTTTAGTTTGATAAAAAGCCGAGATCCACTATTAGCATAAATTCTTCTGTTTTGATTATTAATATCAATATTGCTTTGAAAATAGTAATAATTAAAATTGGTAACATCGGCAGTATCTTTATTGGTAAAATTAATATCTTGATAATAAAAGTTTATCCAATTGGCAATACCTCCGCCCCAAGAAAATATACCTTTTGTACCAAGTGGTATTCCCATATTTAACTCTTGATAGTTATCTTCTTGAATTAAGTAAGAAGGTTTTTTAAACTCAAAAAATAAAGTACTACTCTTGTAAAAATCCCACCTTGAATAACAAGTTACTGCTTCTATAAAAAAAGGATTGTACGCAGGAATATCCAATTTTATTTTTCCTAATGCACCATTGTACAATCTACCTAAATACGCATTTCCATAAATACTCCATCCTACTTTACCTAAATGGTGATATTGTAAGGCAGTATAAAATTCATTGACAGGTCTATTAGATACAACGCCACCTATATCAAAATAAAAAGGTTTTTCGTGTTTTGCTAAAATATCAAGGCGAGCGGTATTGTTATCTAATGGGACAACTCTTGGATACATAAATTTTATTCTTTCATCAGAAGCAAGCCGATAGTAGCGTTTTTTAAATTCTGTAAATGGAATATTCTCTTTTGAAGAAATAAGCGATTTTCCAATAAAATGAGGAGATTGACGATTGAGCATTGTTATTTGCACGTCTTTTACAATAACTTCTTTGTGTTTTTCATTGTAATGTTTTCTTTTGAGTTGCAATTCATATTTATTTTGAAAGCGATGAATATGCTTTAATATCTCGGGTAATTTTCTAATAGTAGCAATATAACCACTATCAATAAGCGAACGAGCAGATTCAAAATCAAATATATTATTAGTGCTATAGGGCTTGATGGTTATTTCATTATCGCATTTTTTAGTAGTATCTTTTTTGGTCATCATCATATTTCTAATCTGTAAGTAGATATTATCATCTTCGGGAGGAATATGATTATCACTCACATCTGAACCAATAATAATATCAGGATAAAATTCTGAATAACAAACATCTGTAGGATAATTATCGTATAGGCCACCATCATAATAGAGTTTTCCATTAAGCGATAATGGTCGCAAATAAAAAGGATAACTCATAGATGCACGAATGGCGTCTGACAATGAACCATCTTTGAATATTACTTTTTGTTTGTTTTCAATATCCGCAGCAATACAACGAAACGGAACAAATAAACTATCAAAATTTTTTTTGAAATTACTATGTATAAATTTTTCTAATAAAAAGAAATCAATAGGTACAGAATTAATAACATTAACAGGAATATTTTTAATTAAATTATCTTTAATAGAAAAACGCAATCTCAGCCAAGATGCATACTCTTCGGGATGCTTTAAATAAAACACATATTTGTCCGGAATTTTTCCTTGACTGACTTGAATAAATTCTTCGTCGTCTAAAATTTTAGCAATATCATCGGGGGAATAGCCAGAAGCATACAATCCTCCAATAATCGCTCCCATTGAGGTGCCCGTAATATAATCAATAGGGATATTGTTGTCTTCTAATGCTTTTAATACACCTATGTGTACTAATCCTGCGGCACCGCCTCCACTTAGTACTACACCTACTTTTTGAGCAGATATTTTATTTAAAGCAATAATAAACAACAAACAAACTATAAGGGATATTCTGAACGATTTCATTTTATATTATAAAGATGAAAAACCAAATTTATCTCTTAATTGATTTATCACTTTTTCTACTCTTCGCATTTTTGTTTCTTCTTTTTTGGCTTCTTTTATCCACATTATGTATTCTTTTTTGTGTGAATAACTCATATTGTTGAAACTTTCTAATAATCCTGCATTTTCAAGAGCATCTTTTAAATAATAAGGAATATCAATGGTTTTGTTTTTAGTTTGATTGATTCGCAGTCCTTTGATGTTATTATCAATGGATTGTAGTAGATAATCTTTTATAATCGTTTCATTGATTTCAGAAACATTTGTATATTTAATATGTCTATTGTGTAAGTTATCTGAATGCGAACTCAATACAGCAAAATGATCATTAATCATAGCACCTTGGAAAAACACTAATGTAACGTGATCTTTGAATGCCCATATTCCGCACACCATTCCGTTGCAATAATAATGAGGATGATTCCACTTCCAATCTTCTTGAATTTGTTGAGATGCTGATAGTATGATTTCACGCAACTTTGAGCAAATGGCTTTGCTCCACTCAGGTAATTCATCTATGTAATTATTTACTAACTTTGTGGCTTCAGGATGAACTTTTGAGTGTGTCATTTTATTTAAGTTTAAAATGCTTAATTATTTTTTTGCAAACATAAATAAAAATTCACTTTTTGAGAAAAATGATTTTTTACTCTTGGCAATTAGCGGAGGTGTAGATTCTGTTGTATTGGCAGACCTTTTACACAAAGGCAATTTTAAGTGGGGAATGGCCCATTGTAACTTTTCTCTGAGAGGCAAAGATGCTGATGAAGACGAAGCATTTGTACATCAATTAGCCCAAAAATACAACGTTCAATGTTATTCAAGCAAATTTGATACTCAAAAATATGCTGAAAATAAAGGACTTTCTATTCAAATGGCTGCCCGAGAACTTCGTTATCAATGGTTTCAAGAACTCATTAACATCTATTCTTTCAACTATCTTCTTACCGCACATCATCTTGATGATTCTATTGAAACAATTTTTATTAATCTTTTGAGAGGCACAGGATTAAATGGACTTTTAGGAATTGAACCAAAATCCAATAATATCGTACGACCTTTATTGCCTTTTACCAAAGAACAAATTATTCAATACGCTCAACAACATCAATTGCCTTATCGTGAAGATTCATCTAATAATGAAGATAAATACCAAAGAAATTATTTACGACTAAGTATCCTTCCAAAATTAAAAACCATTCAACCTCAGTTACATTCTGTGTTTCAAAACACTATCTCTCATCTTAATGAAGCCCATAATTACATTCATTATCATATCTCAAAAGACCTTGAAAATTGCATTCAACAAAACGATTTTACAATTTCATTAAATATCCATCAACTTCTTCAAATCCCTAATCATTCTCAAATCACAAGTATTATTCAACATCTTTCATTATCAACTATTTCAGGCAAACATTTTGAATCAGAAAAATATGTATTATTACTAGATAGAAAATTTATCTACATTTACTTTAAAGAAAAATTACAATCATTAAATAAGTCAGAGTATATTGCTCACGATAGTGATGAACTTAATTTGTTTTCTCATCAATATAAATTTGAATTTATTGATAATAAAGGTAACATTAACTATGATTTAAAGAATGTCTCTTATTTATCTGCTGAAAATATTGAGTTTCCTTTGATATTAAGACATAGAAGAGATGGCGATAAGTTTCAATTATTAGGAACATCTTATCAAAAAAAAGTAAGCGATATTTTTATTGATAAAAAAGTGCCCTTGATATTAAAAGATGCTATTTGGTTTTTGTGTAATAAGAAAGGAGAGATAATGTGGATAAGTCATCTTAATTTAGTGAATGAAAAATATAAAGTAACACAACAAAGTCAAAGAATATTGAAAATTTCAACGAGTGAATAAGTATCTTTTATACGAAGAGAAACAATACATTGGTCAAAACAGATTAGGGCAAATACTGAGGTTAATCTTTGCTATGCTATGCTTTTTGGCATATTATTGGAGTGAAAATCCAAAGCCCATTAAAATTATTATTATCAAAATTGGTAGTTATCCTATTCAACATATCCCTCATTCGGGAACTATCTTTTTTTGGCTGGGTTGTTTTATTTTGCTTCTATCAGTAGTATTAAATTTTATCTACCATTTTCATTTACAGATATTTCCTGACAAGGTTTTGATAAAAGGACAACTTACTTCTCGTGAAGTTGAAATACCAATTAAAGAAATTAAACAAATTAAAGTAAAAAATATACGCTATCCATTTTTGCGAAACATCCGATTTAATTTGAGAATAAAAAACAAAAGACACTTTTATACATATGGTGATAAATTAGTAGAAATTGAACTACTTTCAGGAGAAAAATACGCAATAGGAACATCTAACGCTCGTTGGATTAAGAACATCATTCTTGAAATAAAGAAAAACACAAAGCCGCGATAAAGTGCTATCAATACTCGATTTTTATAGAACTTATCTCTAATTCTTGACCTATTAACTATTATCACAAATTTCCATTGCGATTGGCTTATTAAATGACGCCCCTTCGGGGCTTTAACTCATCCCCTTCCCTTCTCTTTTGAAAAAGAGAAGGGCGATTTGATGAATCCTTTTTCCAATCGTTCCCATTCTCTAATTCAATTAGAGAGGGGGAATTAAAGGGGGTGAGTGAAAATTGAAAAAAGAAAAGAGCGATAGTTATTAAAATTAAAACATTGTCCTCCTCTCTAACTTTTTAACTCATCCCCATCCCTTCTCTTTTGAAAAAGAGAAGGGCGATACGAAAATTTCCTCATACAATTGTTCCCCCTCTCTAATTCAATTAGAGAGGGGGAATTAAAGGGGGTGAGTAATTGGATTTTCCACTAATAAACCTCACTTATTCCCTACTTTCTTTTCAGCAGATAGAGTATTTATTAAGATATTCATTTTTTCTGCAAGGGCTTTTACTTCAGATTTTGTTTGAGTGTTTTCTGCTTTAATTTGAGCGTTTTCTGCCTGTAATTCTTGAATGATTTTTTGTTGTTCTTTAATGGCTTCTACAAGAATAGGTGTAAGTTTAGAATAATCAATGGACTTATAGCCGTCTTTATCGGTAAGTACTACTTGAGGATAAATTTTTTCTATTTCTTGGGCAATAAAACCAATTTGTTCGTCTTTTGAAAAATGCTTGTCGGGATATTCATCTACTTTCCAATTGTAAGTAACACCTTGAATTTTGAGAACATTATCAAGAGCATTTTGGATGGGTTTTATATTTGTTTTCCATCTTTGATCTGAACAAAGCGCAGTACTATTGCAATATACCAATCCAGTAGCAAAAACATTACCTATAACATGCAGTTTATGTCCTGGATTTGTCGTCCCGATGCCGACGTTGCCGGCTGTATTAATTAAGACTCTAATAAGATCATTAGTTCTGATAGCAAATGGAACATTATTTTGAGAACCAACAAAAGGAATCCCGCTTGTAGTGCCTAATAAAACTATTCCTGAGCCATCTCTGATTGTCATAAATGCATCCCCAGTTTTTGCTATTTGGAATAGCTCATTCGCATTAAGAATACTTTGAGGATTTGGACCTACTGTTAGCATTGCTGTTGGTACCGTCGTCCCGATGCCGACGTTGCCGTTATCTTGGATTGTCATCAACACCCCAGCAGTTCCAGAATTAAGTGGTCCGCCTACCGAATTTCGCGAACGACCAAAATGTAATTTCCATCCCGAGTTATCACCAAATCGAATTACTCCAGAATTTGGAGAGCCGGTCCCGGCTTCAAAACTCAAACCACTTACGTCGCTAACCAATTCTAATTTTCTATTCGGTGCTGTCGTACCGATGCCGACATTGCCGGTTTCAGTGATTCGGAAATACTCTGTTCCGAATTGTCCATCAGTAGTTCCGCCTTCTATGACCATAAGAGCATTATCTCTTGGTACCCACCATACATATTTATTAGTAGAATTATCTGGGTTATAATACCTAAGACCCAACATATTATGAGATGGTGCACCATTAAATTTCAAAAAGGGTGCAGTAGTAGGACTTGAAGGTGTCTGCTCAATTAGTATAGAACCGTCCTCAACATGCAATTTCTCTGCCGGGCTCGTCGTCCCGATGCCGACGTTGCCGCCAGCAGTTATTCGCATCTTTTCAGTATTATTCGTACGAAAAGCTAAATCCACATTATCCGTCGTTCCAACAAAGTGAGTAGCAGGGTTCGTCCCTGCATTCCCAAGAGTCAGCCAGGCATTGGAGGGGGTTCCGCCACTCAATAAACGCACCCAATTGGGAGAAGCCGGTGTGCCGGCATTGTAATAATACCCTGGCGTTAAGCCAGCTGATGGGTTATTAGTAGTATTATACACTAATAAGGAATTCGCGGGGGTGGAAATCGGTCCCGCACTAGTTGTACTTGTCAGTGCAATACGCGGTATCAGTACTCCTCTATCTGTAAAATTCACATCAAGTCCCGCAGAAGCATCTGGTGCTACACCTGTAGCACTAATACCTAAATTTTGAGCAAGTGTAGGGCTCGTTAGCCCAAGTAGTGCAGCCATCATCGTGGCTGCCATTTTTCCTTTTGTTTTCATAATTTTGTTTTTCATAATTTTTTAGTTTTTAAGGTTAATGATGAATTTTTCTAATAATAGAACGCAGATGACGCTGATTTAAATGATGATCGCTGATAATGAAATCATATCTTATCATAACCATCTGCGTTATCAGCGTTCCATTAAAATACAATAGAACGCAGAGGACGCTGATTAAACAGATGAATGCCGATAAATTAAGAGGAATCAAGAATAATTGAGAGATAAAGGAAGTAAGGAAAATATTTTTACGAACGGTTTGAAAGAAAAGAAAAAACGACTTTACTTTGTAGAGTTTAAAATGAACTAAGTTACTTGCGGATTGCGGATTGCGGATTGCGGATTGCGGATTGCGGATTGCGGATTGCGGATTGCGGTATGTTATGTTGAAATACATTATACATTATTTGTATTTTGTTTGTGTGCAAATATACTAAAAATATTTCATAGAAAAGAAAAATTTTTTGTTGTTGTTCTGCACTATTGTCCAAGATAATTGTTAATAAAAAATTAAAACATTGATTATCAATAAATTAAATTTTAAAATTTGATGGTTTGAAAAGGCACTCCCCCCTCTTTTTTTTTCATCTATTTAATTACCCATA
>Ga0308395_1001985_pt1 | contig 12376 bp, 8 predicted proteins | sample Hotspr20SampleP4_FD_202097 | JGI IMG/M metagenome (GOLD analysis project Ga0308395, IMG submission 202097) | Hot spring phototrophic mat microbial communities from Mushroom Spring, Yellowstone National Park, Wyoming, United States - 20050930_P4 ...
TCATCGCTTAAGACGTTATCTTTGCGACCCCCCGCGCCGCCGTCTTCAACATTCTACCTGGGTTAGAGCTCTTGCACTCCATTCCTCATTCCATGATTTCTGCCCTTAAGTTAGCGCATATGCCTGCGCCTCCCCCAATATCGCTTTCGCGATATTGGGGGAGGTGGGTGGGGGTCGTTTCGCCACAATTCAAGTTTCGATACAAAGTTTTAGGATTGTCAAGGAACTTTGAGAAAGCCATCGCTTTTTCAAAGTCGAAAACGGGCAGACGGCAGTCTGCAAGCGCTGACCAATGTCCGTTCGGGACAACCCATTTCCAAGTCAAACTGGAGATTGTCAGCCTCCTCGTGCACTTGCTTTGCCATATTGTGGGAAGGGGAAGGGGGTTGATTTCGCTACTTGTCCGTTTTTGCCGGTATGCCGATCTCAGGTTAATTCCACCCCAGAAAGTTATCTTTACCCATATTTTATGGGTATTTTTCCACAATCGCTCTATAATGCGATTAATCCATTTTCTATAGATTTGCCGGAAAAGTGCCTTTTGCACCCCCAAGCGCCCCTTGTTCTTGTGTTGCTCCTGCTGGTTTCAGGCGTGTTGTGCGTTTATCTGGCAGCCTGGGCACAGGCGCGCCGCCGCCAACCCGGGGCTTTAGAGTTCGGGCTGCTGGCCTGGGCAATCGCGATTTACTCGCTGGGTTATGCCGTCGAAATCAGCCGCACCAATCTGACGGATGTGCTTTGGGCGATTCGCATTGAATACCTTGGATTGGCTTTTCTGCCGGCTTTGATGCTCATCTTTACCCTGCGCTTCGTGAGAAACCGGCCGGTTCACCGTGCCGTTGTCAGCGGGCTGCTGGCGATTTCGTTCATCACACTGGGTTTGGTGTGGACAGTCGAACACCATTCGTTGTATTACATTTCCCCCCGTCTTGAGCCTGGGGATTATTTTCCCGTGCTGATCTTTGAACGCGGCTTGTGGTACAGGGTGCATCTTTCCTACATGCTGCTGACCGGCAGCATCTCACCCCTGCTCTTGTTCTGGTATGCCCGCCGGGTCGAGAGCCGCCGCCGCTCGCAGATGGCTCTGCTTGGGCTGGGCGCTCTCATCCCGATTGTGGTCACCTTCTTTTATGCTGCCGGTAAAACCCCCTACGGCATTGACTCTGGGCCGCTTGCCCTTTCAATTACCGTGCTGTTCTTTTGGCTTGCGCTCTTCCGCTTTGAGTTGTTTCAAATTGTCCCCGCTGCGCGTGAACTGGCGCTGGATGCGGTGCGGGATGCCTTTGTCGTACTGGATCATTCACTCCGAATTTTGGATATGAACCACGCCGCCCGCAACCTGCCGGAAGCAGCGGGGTGGAAAATCGGTCAGCCATTTCCGCGCCAGGGCAGTTTGGGTGAGTTTGCCCATTACAGCCTGCAAAGGCCGGGTGGGGAGTTGGAATTTTCAGCGGTGGATGAAAATGGCGGCTTGCGTCACTTTAAGGCGCGCTCGTATCCGCTAAAGAATGTCTTTGGACAAACCAGCGGCAGCGCAATCCTGATCAGCGATGTCAGCGAAACCACCCGCCTCATTCAGCATCTGGATGAACAGGCCAGCACCGACGAACTGACCGGTTTACTCAACCGCCGCTCTTTGATGCAATGGGGTGCAAAACTGGTGGAACAATCTGCCGCTTCCGGAGCGCCCCTCGGGGTGGTAATGCTCGACCTTGATCACTTCAAAGAAATCAACGATACCTTTGGACACAAAACCGGCGATGAAGTATTGCGCTGTGTGGCCCAATGCCTGCACAGCGGATTGCGTCAAGGCGATGTACTCGGCCGTTACGGCGGGGATGAGTTTGTCGTCTTCTTGCCGGGGGTGGAGTTCGGCGGTGCGATGCAGATCGCTGAGCGATTAAGAGCGCTGATCTGCGCCTGCCGGATGAGCGGGGAACTGTCCTCAATCACCATCAGCGCCAGTTGTGGTGTGTTCGTCAGCCAGGCAGGTCAAACGACCTGCGTGGATGACTTCTTACGCCAGGCTGATCTGGCCCTTTACCGCGCCAAAGGCGGTGGACGCAATCAAGCGGCAGTATGACAGAAACCTGCTGACACCGCTGCCCTTTGAGGACGTTTTTAAAACCGGAACAATTGTGCATTGAATGAGTTTACAATTTTCAAACCACCGCTTGTATTGTCCAGTTTTTGTGGTATCTTAAAGTAAAAGCCCCCTCAATCTCTTTCTAATTCAATGGATTTTCGTCGTTCAGGGCGGTTTTGACAAAGGCAGGCGAGACCCGGCAAAATGCACTGAAGGAAAGAACGGGGGCGGTGGAGAACAGGTCGAAAAGCATGAGCCGGGCATCCCGTAATCCTTCGTCTAAAACTGCCAATGTACCGCTCAGCGAGCTGCTGACGCTCTATCAGGAATTGCTGGAGCGCGAAGCGGCGCTGCGTGCCGTCCTTTACAGTATCGGGGACGGGGTCATCACCTGTGACCGGCAGGGGAAGGTAACCCTGCTCAACCCGGTTGCCGAAGCGTTGACCGGCTGGCAGGAAGCCGAAGCGCTCGGAAAACCGCTGGAAGAAGTCTTTCGCATCATCAACGAAGAAACCCGCCAGCCGGTAGAAAACCCGCTTCAACGGGTGTTGAGAGAAGGGATTGTGGTGGGGCTGGCCAATCACACCCTGCTCATCCGCCGGAATGGTGAAGAAATCCCAATTGCCGATTCGGGCGCTCCCATCCGCATCGAGGAGGATCGCATCAGCGGAGCAGTGCTGGTGTTCCGCGACCAGAGCGCCGACCGGGCCGCCCAAAGACAGGTAGACGAAGCGCGCCGCTTTGCCGAAGGGATTGTCGAAACCGTGCGTGAGCCGTTGATGGTGCTGGATGGCGACCTGCGCGTGGTGCGCGCCAACCCGGCTTTTTACCGCCTCTTTCAGACGACTCCTGAAGATACCGAAAATCGTCTGTTGTACGAACTGGGCAACGGCCAGTGGAATATCCCCGAATTGCGCCGCCTGCTGGAAGAAATTCTGCCGCTCAACACCCGTTTCAATGATTTTGAAGTGCGCCACGACTTTCCAAACATCGGCAGGCGTATCATGCTGCTGAATGCCCGCCGCATTTACCATGAAGACAACAAGACCCGTTTTATTCTGCTGGCCATCGAGGACGTGACCGAACGCCAGCAGGCGGTCGACTCCCTCAACCACAGCGAAGAACGCTACCGCGCCATTTCCGAGATGATTTCGGATTATGCGTATGCTTTTGAAGTAATGGAAGACGGCAGCCTGCGGCGGGAATGGGTTGCCGGCGGTTTTGAACACATCACCGGCTTCACGCCGGAAGAATCGCAGGCGCGCGGCGGCTGGCAGGCGCTCATCTTCCCGCCGGATATGCCCATTGCCCTGCGGCGTGCCGAACGGCTGATGAACGGTCAGCCGGATACCAGCGAATTCCGCATTGTGCGCAAGGATGGAACGGTGCGCTGGCTGCGCGACCACGGTTTTCCGGTTTGGGATGAACATCAAAAACGGGTCGTGCGGATTTACGGCGCTGCCCAGGATATTACCGACCAGAAGAAACGCCAGCTGGAACTGGAAGCGCAATCCCGCGTGGTGCACATTTTACAGCAGGAGGGCGAACTCCAGCCGCTGCTGGAACACCTGTTGGAAGCTGCCTGCCACGCCATTCCGGCTGCCGAAAAAGGCTCCATCCTGCTGGCAGATGCCGACGGGCGGCTGCACATGCGGGCTACCATCGGCTACCAGGACGAAAGGGTGATAGCCGCCTCCTTCCCAATCCAATCCGGCTATTCGGCAAAAGCGTTTCGTGAAAACCGGCCGTTGGTCATTGAGGATGCGCGCGGCCGGGATGAAACCCGCTACGACGGAGAAATTCACGAAATGGCGTGTGTGCAAAGCGCCATCGTTGCTCCGCTGCTGGCCGGCGGCAAGCCGATCGGCGTGCTGGCGCTGGATAATTGTACTCACAAGAAGGCATTTACCGATCAGGATTTACAGGTGCTGACCAGTTTTGCCGCCACCGCCGGGCTGCTCATCGAACGCACCCGGCTCTTTGAAGAAACCCGCCAGCGGCTGCAAGAACTGCAAACCCTGCAGCAGGTTTCCGCCGCGCTTTCCCAATCCGATTCTGTGGTCGAAATGATTCACATTTTTGTGGAACACGCCGTCCGTTCGGTTGGCGCGCAGGCCGGTTCAATTTACCTGCTGGATGAAAGCCTCAGTGAACTGGCAGCCCACGCCTGGTTCAACCCGCAGGGCGAATGGATTGAGGGATTGGAAAAGGTCTTTCACCAGCGTTTGGGGGAAGGGGTTGTTGGCACAGTCGCTGTCAGCGGTGAGGCGTACACCTTTGAAGACTGGCGCGAGGACCCGGTTACGGTGCTCAAGCCGGGCGAGGAGGAATTGCTGCAGCCCTTGCAGGGTGGGATTGCTCTGCCGTTGCGCGCCGGCAGCGGCGTGATTGGGGTGATGAACATCTGGTTCGCTCAGCGGCGCACGGCCAGCCAGGCCGAACAGCGCCTGCTGACAGCCATTGCCGATATGGCCGGCAATGCCCTGCAGCGCGCCCGTTTGAACGAACAAACCCGCCAGCGGCTGGCGGAGTTGAGTGTGCTCCATTTGGTCAGTCAAACCCTGTTGACAACTCGGCTGGATGCCGAGCAGGTTTACCAAACCATTCACCAGGCGGTTGCCCAGCTGATGCCCTGCGAGGCATTTGCGATTGTGCTGGAAGACCCGCAGCAAACGGGCTACATCACGGTCTATCTGTATGACCGCGGCGGGCATTATCCGCCCAAACGGGTAGCAAAAGGTGCCGGTTTAAGCGCGCAGGTAATTGAACGGAAAAAATCTCTCTTAATCGAGGATCTGACCCAATCCAGCGTTCCCACGGTACATTTTGGTGACTCGCAAAGCGTACGCGCCGTACTGGCCGTTCCGCTGCGGCAGGGAGAGCGGGTGATGGGGATGATCTCGGCCCAAAGTTATCAGCCGGGCGTATATACCACCGCCCACTGTCGCCTGCTGGAAACGCTGGCGGCCCAATTTGCCACCACCGTTGAAAATGTGCGCCTGTTCGAGGAAACCCGCCAGCGGCTGCGCGAGCTGGAATTGATTGCCCGCCTGAGCGCGGAATTACGCAAAGCCGCCACCCGCAGCGAATTGCTGCCGGTATTGCTGGAACAGATCATGACTCAAATGGAAGTGGATGGCGTGGTGCTGGAAACGGTGAACCCCATCAGCGGAGATGTCACCATTGAATTGGGGGTTGGGATTTGGGAAACCCTAACCGGCGAAATCATCCCGGCTGGCGAGGGTTTGAGCGCTTTTATCCTGCAAAGCGGGTTAACCTATTTGACCAATGATGCCCGCCACGACCCGCGCGTGTATTTTCCTGAGCAGTTAGGCGAATGCAATTCGATTGCCGGCGTGCCGCTGCGCGCGGACGACACCATCAACGGGCTGTTGTGGATTGGCAGCTTCCGCCCTCTGGGTGAAGATGACTTGCGTCTGCTGCGCTCGGTGGCGGATATGGCTGCCAGCGCCTTAATGCGTATGCAACTGCACGATGAAACCCGCCGGCGGGTGGAGCAGTTGCAGGCGCTGCAAGCCATTGACCGGGTGATTACCACCAGCCTGGATTTACGTTTTTCACTGGATGCTTTATTGGAGCAAACTCTGCTGCACTTGAAAATGGATGCAGCCGGGGTGCTGCTGCTCAATCCCAACACGCTGGTGCTCGAATATGCTGCCGGGCGCGGATTCAACACCCGGTATTACCAGAAAGCCCGTCTGCATCTGGGAGAAAGTCAGGCCGGGCTGGCGGCCCTGGAAAGGCGGATGGTACATTGCGGCGATTTGAATAAGGCCGAACCGCCCTTCCTGCATCCGCAATGGATTGAAGAAGAAGGTTTCGTTTCCTACTGCGGTGTGCCGTTGATTGCAAAGGGGCAGGTCAAGGGGGTGCTGGAGGTATTCAGCCGTTCCCCCTTTGAACCTCAGGAGGATTGGTTAACCTTTTTCGAAGCCCTTTCGCGCCAGGCAGCAATTGCCATTGAAAACGCACAGCTGTTCGAGAATTTGCAGCGAACCAACCTTGACCTTTCCCTGGCTTATGAGGCAACCATCGAGGGCTGGTCGCGCGCGTTGGATTTGCGGGATAAGGAAACCGAAGGCCACACCCAACGGGTGGTCAACCTGACCCTGCTGATGGCCAGCCGGATGGGACTGAGTTCCGAGCAGATGGCGCATATCCGGCGCGGCGCGTTGCTGCATGACATCGGTAAAATGGGCATCCCCGATGCCGTTTTACTCAAGCCCGGGCCGCTCACGGATGAGGAATGGGAAATTATGCGCAAACATCCGCGTTATGCGTATGAGATGCTCACCCCCATCCAATACCTGCGCTCCGCCCTGGACATCCCTTACGGCCATCATGAAAAATGGGACGGCAGCGGCTATCCGCGCGGGCTGAAAGGGGAAGAAATCCCGCTGGCAGCACGCATCTTTGCGGTGGCGGATGTATGGGATGCACTGACCAGCGACCGCCCCTACCGCCCGGCCTGGACGAAAGCCCGAGCACTCGAGTACATCCGCGAACAGGCCGGCAAGCACTTTGACCCGCAGGTGGTCAAGGTGTTCTTTGAAGTGATTGAGGAATATCTGGCGGAGGAAAGCGGCGAGTGAAAATCCGCCTGTTGAGCGAAACGGAACAGCGCATGTTCAGACGCATTCACACCGGCGAGGATGTGCTGGCTGTGGAAGAGGGCAAAATCCGGCGTGAAAAAGGGCTTTATGTCAACCTGCGGCGGCAGGCTAAAGCCCACCTGAAAGAGCGATTGAAGAAAATAGGCCGGGCAATCGGCGAGGAGGAGTGGACGGAAGAAGAGACAGATCAGGTCGAACATCGCGCCGTTCGTGTGTACCGCAATGCCCGCCGTCACAAGCAGCGTTTGCGCGGCTTACAATTTATTGAAGAGGATTGAATAAACAAAAAAGGGTGATTTTGAAACTCCCCCTTGAATTTTGTACAGAAGGTTGTATCATAACATGAGTTCGGGATAAGATGAAAACCTGGCAGGCAATGCCAATGACCCCCACTTGCACCTCCCCCCAAAATCGCAGGGGCGATTTTGGGGGGGCGGGAGGGGGACGAAAAATTCGAAAGTTGATGTAAAAATGATTTATCCCGGATTGATGTTAACAAGCGAAAAATTCTCCTCCAATGATTGAGGGGGATTTTCAATATCAAGCCAAAAGAGGAGAAAAAGCATGGTGCGTCGCAAATGGTTGATCTTTTTGGGGCTGTTGATGCTGGTATTGTCAACGGTTGCCTGTGAATTCAGCGCCAGCACGGCCAATATTGGCGATGCGTGGCTTTCGGACAGCGAGGACGGCGGCACACGGGTAACCACCTTCGCTCAGGATGCAGTCTTTTATGCCTTCGTTGACCTGAAAAATGCGCCCGAGGATACCACCCTGAAAGCCGTCTGGATTGCGGTAGATGCGGAAGGGGTGGATCCTAATTTTGTCATCAATGAAACCGAGTTCACCAGCGGCAGCAATGTGGTGACCTTCAACCTTTCCAACAATAACCTGTGGCCGGTGGGCAAGTACCGCGTCGAAATCTACCTGAACGGCAAACTGGATAAGACCCTCGACTTCAAGGTGCGCTGAACTGCATGAGGTGTTCCACCAATGGCTGATTTTACCCGATACGCAAGCCGATAGATGGGTTAAAGCGGTGTATGATCCTGTGCTGGAACAAATGAGTGAGCGGATTGAGCGCTGGCAGCGGACCAATGACCGGCGCGCAATCTTTTTAAGCTGTTATCAAATGATGACGGCGAACATGCTGGAGGCTATCCGGCGTGAGGAATTTTCCGACGGGGTTTGGGTGAATCACCTGCTGCACCGTTTTGCGGATTATTATTTTATGGCCCTGCAAGCCTATGAAGAGCGGCAGGAAAACATCCCTGCCGTCTGGCAGGTCGCATTCCAGGCAGCCAACCAAATGAATTATTCGCCGCTGCAAAACTTGCTGTTGGGGGTCAACGCCCACATCAACTACGACCTGGTGTTGACGCTGGAAGAACTGCTGCAGCCCGAGTGGCAGGCATTGAGTTCTGCCCGGCGGGCGATGCGCCGCACCGATCATAACCGCGTCAACCACGTCATTGCCGCAACCATTGATGCCGTGCAGGATCAAATTCTGGAACCGGCCATGCCGGTCATGCAGGTTGTGGATGTCATCCTGGGGCGAATGGATGAAGGACTGATCTCCGGCACAATTACCCGCTGGCGGGGCAAAGTGTGGCAGCATGCCGTGTATCTGGTGGAAGCCTCGTCAGAGGATGAGCGCAAGGAATGGGTGCAGCGGGTGGAGCATGATGCACTCCAGACTGCCCGCTGGATTGGTTGGAGGGAATGAGCAAGGTCACAGGCTCAAGCCGGGCGATTCCTTGACATGCCTTTGGGTTGATTTTATAATAAGGGCACGTTCCTCGATAGCTCAATCGGCAGAGCGGGCGGCTGTTAACCGCTAGGTTCCAGGTTCGAGTCCTGGTCGAGGAGCCTTTCAATCGTCGCCCCCGTGGAGGGGCGTTTTTTGTTCATGAGGTGAGCAGGCCATGCAGCCACCCAGCAGGCATGCCCTGGCAGCCGTTCGCGTTCTTTCTCCGCAAGGGCCGGGTCGTCGAAGCGCACCCACCCGTCAATCAGGGTCATCTGACAGCGCAGCGCCATTTTTCCAAAATAGGGGCGCGTTCCAGCGTGCCGCCAACCCACCACAACCCCGTCATCAGGCTGATCAGCAGCAAAGCAGCCAGGAAAGGTTGGAAGGGACGATCGGGAAACGAAAAGCCGTCCGGCAGCCCGAAGGCTGGCGTTAGCCGCTGGTAGGCAGGCTGGGAATTCGGCTTGGGAGCAGAAAAAACTCAGCGCAGAAACATATTCAAAACTACAATTGTGCATGTATCAATAAATAATCCATCTTTTTACTGAATAGTCAATTATTTTTTTATTTAGGAAGGGAACACCCAACGGTTGGTGTTAGCAGCAGCAACGGGGCAGGCAAGACACCTTCGCCTAAAAACTACTTTACTGGCTCGCGGCGCATACCCGCAACGGTGTTAGCGACCGTCATTGCTATCCGAAACCAAGTCGTATATCAACACCTCATCCGTTCCGTGAGTTGATTCTGCCAGAATTTTGCCATTTGCATTTACTATCATAGCTCCGCCAAATGATGCTTCTGGTTCTGATGAGTTCTCCAGCAAATTGACAATTAATCCAGTGACTCCAACCTTCTTGATTTCATCCGCATAGGCTTGTCGTTCTTCTTTCAGCCATCTTTCCAAATCGGGTGATTTCCCATCAAAACTTCTCGCTAGCGGAAGTATCAAATAGTTCAACCGTTTGTCGAGTTTGGCTTTTACTTCATCTTCAAATAAATCACCGCACAGAAGAACAGACAAGCGTCCTAATTCAGTATCAATTGCTTTTACTTCACTGCCATTTATGAAGGGTGGCTGTTCGCAGATTTTTCTATGAACAAAAACAATCTCACCTGCTTTGTTAATCAGGACGGCGGAACTATAAACGCCTTCAGGCGCTTTTTCCAACACACCAAAACAAATATAGCAGTGATGTTCTCTTGCCAATGAGGAAACTACCGAAGTAGTTTGCCCTGGAATTGGTTCGGCAAACTTTTGAAAATCCTGTTCGTTGTAAAGATAGCCTGTGAAAGCGCATTCAGGTAAACAAACAATATCGGGTTGCCATTGCGACACTTCCTTTAGCCTTTGTTGGAAATGTTGCAAATTTGCAGTTGGATTTCTGACTTCAATTCGTAATGGTATGAGACAAACGCGCATAGTATTTTGCAAGAAAGGTGGCTAACGGCCTGCGCTTCACCCGCACGCGGAGCGAAGCGGAACGTGTCGGGTGCAAGCGCGTGTCGGGCGGCATCTGCTACTATGCCGATGGAGGAAAACTTCTTTGAGCGATTTCTCCTTGCATCGTGTTGCACTTAGTACTGCTGTTTCGGGATTCGATATGAAAGCTCTACCATCCGAAATATGCCAGGTTGTCAAGCAGTCTACATTCTACTTTATGACGGCATGGAACCCGAACTGCGCTTCAAAGGGCAAGGAATCGGAGAAGGTGACGGTAATGGGAGTCGTCGGCTCATACGATTCCGGAGGAATAGCAGTAATCGTGTATTCTTGTTTAATACAAGCGCCGGGTGACCAGATCGAGATGCTGTACCAGCCCTTCCCTTTGCTGGAATCGGGATCGGGACCCCATTTCTGTGCAAATATGCCCCGCAGGTCGAACTGGACACCTTCCAGGGGCGGCTCAGATACGTCCCACCGGCCATCTCCATTGAGATCTTGCCAAGCGGCAACCTTGAACGATTGAAAACAATCTGATATCACTTCAGGGGTGGGTGCCACCGTACCAACCGTACCACATGAACTCAACAACAGCACAACTATTGTCACATGGATGATTGATGTCAACCTTCTTGTGTTCACCTTCTTCTCTCCTGTCTTGCGAAAACCGCCCAACTATTAATTATACAGACTTCGGATATACCGCATGTTTACCGCGAATTGCCTCAATAAGAATCTAACTTTAGGGGATAACGTTGGCTCAAAAGTAATGTTACCCTAGAGCGGATCACGAAGTCCGCAGAGGGAGCCTATGATGAGTCAACGCAGTAAAAAAGAGCTGGTCGAAGTAGTCTGGCCGCGATACTTGAAAGCCAATCGAGCCCAGAAAACCCAAATCCTGAATGAATTTGTGGCAGCAACCGGTTACCATCGTAAATACGCCATCCGACTGCTCGAGCATGGACCAAAGCCAAAGGGACGGAAGAAAACCGGGCGCAGAAAGATTTATCACGGCGAGGTGGTCAGGGTGTTGGAGCATATCTGGGAAATCTGCGGGCGGATTTGCTCGAAAAGGTTGAAGCCCTTTCTGCCCGAGATCGTGACCGTGTTGGAACGGCATCAGGAGGTATTGTTGTCGGCAGAAACCAAAGCCCTGTTGCTAGGGATGAGCCGGGCAACCATAGACCGCTGTCTGCAAGGGGCGCGCTTTGTGAAACGACGGGGATTATCTACGACCAAACCAGGGACCCTGCTCAAGAATGCCATCGCTGTGCGAAAATGGAATGAGTGGGATGATGCCCGGCCTGGTTTTGTCGAGGTGGATTTGGTGGCGCATTGCGGCGAGAGTGTGGAGGGGGTCTACCTCAACACCTTGACGGCGACAGATATTTCCACCAGTTGGACCGAGTGTTTTGCCCTGCCCAATAAGACCCAGGCAGCGGTTTCTCAAGCGATCAGCGAGTTGCGCCTGCGGCTACCTTTCCCTTTGCTGGGTATCGATTCAGACAATGGCAGTGAGTTCATCAACGAGACGCTCCTTCGCTATTGCCTGGACGAACAAATCACTTTCACTCGCTCCCGGCCGTACCAAAAGAATGACCAGGCTCACGTGGAACAAAAGAATTGGTCGGTCGTGCGCCATACGGTCGGCTATGACCGTCGGGAAACTCCTGAAGAGCGCGACCTGCTGGCCGCCATCTATGCCGACTTGCGCCTGTATGTCAATTTCTTCCAGCCCGTACTCAAATTGATTGGTAAGGTTCAGGTTGACGGCAGAACCATCAAACAGTATGATCAGGCCAGTACCCCTTTTCGTCGGGTTCTTGTAGCGGATCAGGTTTCAGTAGCAGATAAGCTTAGCTTGACGAACCAGTTTGTCCACCTTAATCCTGTCCAACTACGCAGGCAGATTGACCAAAACTTGGCAAAATTATGGAAAATCGTTCGGTAACATTTTCATTTGAGCCATCGATCCCTCTAAAGTAACATTTTCTTTTGAGGCATTACGACCGTACAGCCAGCCCCAGAAGGAAAGCTACACTGTGATTATTCTGAATTATCTCAAACCTTCATCAGAAAACAAACCTTAAGAAAATTATACATTCGTCTTTAGAATAATCATACGTCTGAGTGATCAATCCCAATTCCAAAGATAACACCTTCGCCAATTTCGTTACTGGCTTTACGGAGTGTCACATATGGGTATTGTCCGATTGAAGTGCCGCCAGATATGGTGAAAAAGGTCGTTGTTCAGATTTTGGCGAACGTATTGTTAGATGGTAAATAATTTATAATAAAGAGAACCAACGATTTTATTGAATTTCGAGAAATTTGAAACTCAATTACAGTAGTTTTGCACTTTTAACAATTGGAGAGTGAGAAGGCCGGGGAAAGCGCTTGCTTGATGACCGCTGGCTTAACACCTTGCTTTGCCAAGTGGCAGATCCAGTCCAGTTGTCGGTCTTCAT
>Ga0308395_1001987_pt1 | contig 12366 bp, 10 predicted proteins | sample Hotspr20SampleP4_FD_202097 | JGI IMG/M metagenome (GOLD analysis project Ga0308395, IMG submission 202097) | Hot spring phototrophic mat microbial communities from Mushroom Spring, Yellowstone National Park, Wyoming, United States - 20050930_P4 ...
CAGACCGGAGTCGTACCTGAGCGCCTTTGCCGAGGATATGCGCCTGGCCATTCAGGACCAGCAGGCGGTCCCGACGGACGTGGTGGTACCCGCCGGTGTATCCTCGGTGGATTCAACCGATCAGGCGGAGGATGCGCCTGCTGCCGGTGGTTCCGTCGACCTGCCGACGTCGGAATCCGCCGGGAGCGGCGGGGGAGAAGAGGACATTCTCCGCAAACTCACGTCCCTGCTGTTCCCGCAGGTGATCAGTTCATCCGTTAGCAAGCCCGAAGAGGACACCGAAGACGTCGAGATCTGGCGTATCTACGGGTCCTTGGGCAAGCCGGAGGCATAACAAGGAGGTAAGGACGCAGGGGTTTCCGGACAGGTTACTCCTGCAGCAACATCGATGGCAAACTACGGTGTTGAGGTATTTAGGGGTCGCCGCTGGCCGACCCAGATGAAGATTTCGGGCATCAACGCGCCCGCCGAGACCTGGGCGGTCGACCCCGCGCTGCCGCCACTGGGATCCGATCCCCGTTATCCCACTTCGGACCTGATCGTGATCCCGCGCGGGCGGTTGCTGTCGGTGCGACCGGACTCGCACACCAACTCCCAGCTGCAGTACAGCGATGAGGCCTATCTAACCATTGCGGATGGCGTGAACAACAAGCCCGTCGGGTATACCGAGAGCAACATTTTCCGCAAATGGCCTCAGCGCATCCAGATCCGTCCGCTGGTCAGCAAGCAGGAGTTCATCGCGCTGCCCTATCTGACCACCATCAACGACGTGTACGGCGCGCTGACTCCCGGCGACAAGATCACTGCGTACTACGGCGCGTACAACAGCACCACACCGAACCCGATGGAGAGGGGTCGTATCGTGAAGTGGGTCGGACGGCGCGGCTATGTGCAGCATGTCGGTACGGCGGCGAACATCGTTGTGTTGAGCGAGGCGAACCTGTCGCCGTTCGCGCCGAAGGTGTTGGCGGCATGGAGTGCTACCGGTGCGTTGGTATGGCCGGAGGGCAACGCGGCGACCGTTTCCTGGAACTCCGGTTCTGGCGCGTGGCAGGTGGACCTGCCCGGTAACACCATTACCGCCAGTGTGGTGCTCTACGAGTGGGGTCAGGGCCCCGAGCAGATCGCCGGTGAGGTGGTGCGCATCCAGAGGATCGATGCCAACCACCTGATGCACGGTTGGTTACAGTGGGTAACGGACAACTTCGCGCAGTGGGACTATCCGCCAATGGCGATGCGCGTGCCCGTTACCGACGTCACCAACGAGACCAACACGGACCTGACTGTGATCGTGGCGGGTCAGACCTATCGGTTGAAGCATCGGCCGGTGGCCTTCTGGAGACCCATCAAGGTGGAGGTCAAGGACTGTGTGATCACCACCGAGAGCGGTACCACCATCAGCCTAGACAACTCGACCTGGTACGAGTTGCCGCTGGCGGATGTGCCCTACGCCAACTGGACGATGGGCAAGTGGCACAGCATCGATCCGTTCACCGGCGTACTGAGCTTCTCCGGCAACATCGTCTTCAACAACCCCGGTCAGGCGCGTGAGGACATCCGCGTGAGCTACTCGTACGAGACGAGCTACCGCGACGGTCGCCTGTGGGCATCCGGTCAGATGGGTCTGACCGACGGTTCCGGTGGTTCCGGAATTGTGGGTATGCCCGCCCATCTGGACGTGCCCGGTGTTGCCGGTGAGCTGCGTGTGATCATCTACTGATGCCGGTGCCATTCGGTTACCAATCGGTTCTATTCCAGGGCGGTTGGGTGCGTTGGGCATCCGCCGCCCGCTCCCGACGGAGGTGTGAGGGGGCGTTCCCTGGTTGGACAGGCAGGCGCCCCGCTAAGAACGGATGAATGAATATACCTTCTCGCAGGTTGTTGGTCGCTCGGTGATCAACGAGGCACAGGATCTCGCCCGCAAATTACGGGTGGACACGGGCGACCCCGAGAAGATCAGCTCCATGCTGGAGGAGCACAAGCAGCAGGTGGAGCTGATCAAGCGGTTGCTGACCACCACATCGGCCTCGAAGGATCTGCCGAGAATCCCGATCACGGAGGCGTTGCACAGCGCAGACGCATCCATCCTGTTCCCCAAGGCGATCAGCGACGTGTTGCTCCGCCCGCGCGAGCCGATGATGATCGGTCAGCAGTACCTGGCGAGGACTATCCAGGTGGATAACGTGCGGTCGTTGGAGTTCCCGGTCATGGGCGCCATCCGTGCGTTCGACATGTCGGAGACTCAGGAGTATCCCGAGCAGTCTGCGGCGTTCGCCCAGCACTTCACCGAAGTGAAGGTGAACAAGGTCGGTCTGCGCATCGACATCGCCGAAGAGGTCATCCGCGATTCGATGTGGGACGTGCTGGGTCTGTATATCGAGGCGGCGGGCTTCGCCATGATGCGCCACAAGGAAGAGAAGATCTTCAACACGGCGCTGGACTTCGGTCATGTCGTCTACGATAACAACGTGAACGATCCGAACTTCTGGACGCACGGTATGGGTGCGGACGGCAACTACAACTACACCGTCACCTTCGACGATCTGCTGGATGCGCTCGGGGCGCTGGTTGCACATGAGTACGTGCCCACCGACATCATCATGCACCCGTTGGGCTGGGTTGTGTGGGCAAAGGATCCCGTGCTCCGCGCCCAGTTCCTGACAGGCGGTCAGATCGGTCAGACGGTGTGGTCCTCGCTGCCCCAGTTCGACCAGAGCATGAACATGCCTTGGAATATCAACTACGTGGTGACTCCGTTCACCAACATCAGCCTGAATACCAAGCTGAGCGGGCACACCGGGAACGCTGCGAATAAATATGCCAACCCGAACAACCTGCCGAACGCGCACCTGACCGATATCATCATCATCGACCGCAACTCGGCGATTGTGGTGCTCCAGCGCGACCCGATGGAGATGGATAACTTCGAGGAGTGGCGCCGCGACACCCGCGCTATTAAGGTACGCGAGCGCTACGGCGTGGCGGCGCTCAACCAGGGTCGCTCCATCTCGCTCATCAAGAACATCCGCCTGGATACCAACTACGCGCCGATCATGACGGTACGTACCATCTCGCCTTCGTAGGCGCGGTGTCCATCCGCCGCCGGTGCGAGACCGGCGGCTCCGTCACGTCTGGTCGGGTGTTCGCTGCGGGTGCGTCGTTCGGCGGCACCCGACCGCAACTAACTGCTTCTGCCGGGCGGTGTCTGCCCGCCTGAAGGAGAGGAGATCCTCTTGGATCTGTCACGGTTCCTGCCCACTCTGGTGCGTTCCAACCCGGCGGATGGGAGTCGCGGCGTCTCGCTCAGGCCGACCATCCAGCTCTGGTTCAGTGTGGATTTGCACTCGGACGTCTTCGACCAGACGGAGATCGTCAAGCACCTGACGCTGGCGGAGGCGGTAACCGGTGCCCCGCTGACGTTCACACTGCTTCCCCAGAGCGCGGACAGACCCAACTACAAGCTCGTGCAGATCCGGCCGACGGAGCCGCTAGAGCCCAGTACGGACTACCTGCTGCTGATACTGCCTACCCTACCGGCTGCCAGCGGTCGCACCGCCGGCGTGGTAACCACCATCCGGTTCCGCACCACCGAGCCCGGACTGGAGATTCCCGTCCCGCTCCCGCTTGCTCCGCCACATAACGCGCGGGTGAGCGCCCTACCGGTTACCCTGCGGTGGCAGCCCTGGTCCTCTCCTCCGAGTGGGTACCAGCTGCTCTATCGTGTCGAGCTGGCGCGGGACGAGCGCTTCGTGGATGATGTCTGGTACTCTGTGGGCGATGCCTCGCAGGTCGTTGTACCAGGCGCCTACACCAACCGTCAGGGCTATTACTACTGGCGGGTTCGGATCCAGCTGGTGAAGAACGCCACGCAGGAGGTCACGGTAGGCGAGTGGAGCCCGTTGGTGGGCTTCACGCTTGCCCCGGAGGGCACGTCACCGTTGGGACCGCCGGAGCAAGGTATCGTGAGCTCGCTGGACGGCGGACTGGACGGCCAGCTGCGCGAGTGGCCCTTGATGATATTGCAGCTGGTGCCGGGCGATGCCGCCGTCCGGCTGGACCGCAGGGACGCCGACGGATATCCCAGCTGGGAGTGGTATTCCGTGCCGGTAACGCTGACCCCGGTGGATCACCGCCCATCGGACCGCATCATCGATCGGCTGGCGGTCACACCCAACGAGGAGATAAGGGTGAACCAGCTCTACCGGTTACGGGTAGTGGATACGGATCTGGGGACGGTGCTCTGGGAGAAGATGTTCTACTCGTGGTTCACGCCGTGCTACTCCCACCCGGACGCCATCCGCGCCCGCATGGGCGAGCTGCTTCCGTATCTTCAAATGGACGAGCAGGACCTGTATTTCCTGATATACCGCAAATCGCTGGAGGCGAACCGTCACTACCTGTGGTGGTATTTCCACCCGCGGTTCGGCGGCCCGCCGGAGAGTTCGGTGCGGTCGGTGCAGGTGGGTCATTTCTTCTCGGTGCAGCGTTGGGTAGAGGCGCAGGTGGGCATCGAGATCCTGACCCGCCAGATCATGCGTATGACCGGCGCTTTGGGCAACCAGCAACGTCTGGGTGACTACTCCGAAGATGTGCAGGCGGCGGCACTGGCGGAGATGCGGGAGCTTCGGCGCCAGCTCCAGCGCGAGTCCGGGCTGTGGGCGGCGGAGTTCAGCAAGCTCTACACGGCGGCGGCATCCGGCTCCAAGTCGTCGTTGAACCCCGCCTACCAGCGTGGTGGTAGCCACGAGTGGCCCAGCAGGGACTGGCGCACGGTAGACCACGCATGGAGTGATAGCCCGTGGCGCCGCTGATCCCACAGCCACTGGAAGGCGGTTCCGGAGCCCGTCGCATCCGATGGCGGGTGACCCAATTCATCCACCGTGAGCCGATGTGGATGCTGTATGTGCGCCGGTTGACGGAGCGGCGGTGCAGCTGCTACGAAACGCAATCGGCGGGACGCGGGGTCTGGCATCCGGACTGTCTAGGACTGGGTTACGAGCTCTCCTTAGAGAAGTTTCCCGGTCGACGCATGGCGCGACCTACCGAAGAGCGCGATATCGCCGTCTTCGGTCAGATTTCGCAGACCCACCCGATCATCTTCATGCCCTATTACATGGAGCCACAGGAGAACGATCTGGTGGTGGAGGTGCTGCACTGGCAGGGAACACGCCCCGTTTCGGTGTTTCGGGTCTATACCGTTATGATCGCGCTTCCGATGTCCCAGTCGGAAGTGAGTTTCTTCGCGTGTGGGTGCAACCCCTACGATCTCGACAAGACCAGGCTGTTGGAGGCCATTGAGGAGATGCCGGTACGGCTGCGCACTGCCTAGTGGTGATCCGATGCCCGATCCGGGCGGTGACAGCGCAGTCGGTGGGTGGTGCACACACGGAGGAACGGAACGAAGATGCTACTCAGCCTAATCGGTGGGTTGCTGGTGGGTTTCGCCATGGGTTATTCGTATGCGATGACAGAGGTATTTGGTAATCCGGAGGGGTCGGAGCGGGCATGCGAGGGTACCGACTCCGTAGGGGAGACAGAGTAGTCGACGATGGCTCTGTTTGGCGGCAATACGGTACCGTCGGGTTGGTCGTCAGGCACCGCGCTGGACTGCACCGTGGACACCTCCCGACTGCTGGCGCCGGTACGGCGGGAGATTCTGGGGGTGAGTTTGCGATCGCTGCAGAAGCATGGGGACTACCCGTTCCAGCGCACGTTGTTCCGTTATAACCTGCCCATGCCGGTACAGCGGGACATCCGCGGATTGGGGCTGACCGCCACTGCTATCGGTGCCGGACTGGACGACGTGTTGGATGCCGGTGAGGCGGATACCGTCGCCGACAGCTACGATATCCTGTCCGCGCTGTGGGAAATACCACCGGCGCAGACGGTGATCTGTGTGGGTTCGGAGGACCCAGGTCTGTACTGGCAGACGCCGGAGGAGTTGGTGGACCGTATTGCGGGTCTGGTGGACCGGGGTTACCGGATATTCGAGATAGAGAGCGAGCCGTATCGCGCCGTCTGGGGTCAGGACAGCAGGTTCTCTTACTCTCAGGCCGGAGAGGCGGAATACATCTCCTACCTCCGGGAAGTCTACCTGCTGGTGAAGCGGAAGTGTCCACAGGCGCAGGTGCTTATCAGCGTGCTGGATTCCAACGCACAGTGGTGGGGTAAGGACATGCTTTCCCGCGCTGCCGGATACTACGACGGTATCGCCCTGCACGCCTACCAGCGTGGCACCCAGCGAGCCAACGCCTATGATGGAATGGGGTTCCTACAGTGGGTGATTTCCGAGCCGGTATCCATCCACACGCGGTTGCTCGAGCTGACACCGTATGCTCCTGTTTATCTCACACGCTGGGGCTCGGACAGTTTGGGCGCGCCGGACCCGCCGGTACGGGATGGGAACATCTACGCGGTGATGGCGGCCGCCTACCGGATTCTGCTGATGCTGGAGGAGCCACGTATCCGCTACGCCGGCCACTGGAGTCTGATCGACCACTGGTGGGGAGGCAAGCCGGAGTGCGGCAAGTTCCTGTTCGTGCGGGCGCAGGAGCCCAACAAGCGCGGCTTCCTCTACTGGCTGTATTATTATCTGCAGCGGTACCTGGGTCGCTACCAGCTGGATGTAGGTGGCACTGCGCCGGTATCGATGCTGGAGGACTCCCTCGACGAAGAGAGAGTGGCACTGGTTACACCGGTGTTCGCCAGCATCAGCACGGGCATGGATCACCTGCTGGTGGTTATCCTCAACGGGAGCTGGAGTAGCCAGTACTCCGCCAGCATCCGTCTGAGCAACGGGATATTTACCGGCGGTAGCGGTGTGACCATCATGCATGGGGATGCCGACCACAGCGGGGTGGTGACCGATGCTCCATCGGAGCTGGTGGCGCCGACGCAGCCGACGGTACGTTGGAATATGGTCACACTGGGACTGTTGCCGCGCAGCGTGACGTTGTTAGACCTATCGGTGAGTATTTAGCGGTATTTGGCGGGGTGGGTGATGGTGTGTTTCAGGGTATAGAGTTGCTGTATCGGGAGTGGAGTGCCATGCGGTGGCGCCGGTGTTGGCGGCAGGCGGTCTGGGTGGTCGTATGGTTGGCACTGCTGGTCACGGCGGTGTTGGGTCAGCCGGTCCGGCGGATGCCGCTGGTGCGGTATGTCAGCTTCTCCCAGTATCCGAAGGTGGTTCAGCAGGGTCAGACGGCAACGTATACTGTCAAGGTGAGGTTCCAGCTGACCGCCACCTCGTTGTCGTTGCAGGCTTCGGTGGTCTATTACGACGCGAGTAACAACCAGTATATCGGCGATTCGAACACGTTGACGCTGCAAATAGATACCAATTACTACCATCGGATACGTGTGGTGGTGCCCATCCCGGCCGGGTACAGCTATGTGAACGGCAGCTTGAGATACGATGGTCAGACTATCACCCCGTCCTCGGTGAGCAGCAGGGCGGTGTACTGCTGGGTGGAGGTTCGCGCGGACGGGCAGGACCACTCCATCACCGCTACCATCCAGAAGAACTGACGCGATATGGCAAATCTCGTGTTGCCAACCGATACTCCGGGTCTCTATGCCGGTCGCTGGCAGGTTCAGCGGCTGGTAGACATGCCCGTTGCCCTCTATCTGGTCGGGTCCGCCTATGACGGTCCGGACAACGAGGCGGTGCTGTGTCGCAGTGTGGATGAGGTAGACCGTGTCTTCGGTACCACTCTCCGCTATCGGTTCCAGTTGGCGGAGCGGCAGACCTATGTGACGCTACCACTACCATGCGCCACGAATGGGCTGGTCTCCACCTCTCTTCCGCTCGAGGGTGTGCGGGTGCTGCAGCGCCGGATGCTGATGTTCCACCCGTCTCGGGTAAGCGGTCCCTGCGTGGTGGAGTATGTGCTCTACCCGGATGTGGATGGGTATCTGCCGGCGGCGGCGCGATTCCTGTTCCATCTCGGCGCGCCGGAGGTGGTGTGCTGCCGTCTGCCCGGACTGGTTGCCAGCGCCGATTGGAATGGTTGGAAGTTCTCCAGCCGCTTCAGTGGTCATCGGTATAACGGGTGCACCGTCCGTATCCGGGATGGGGTGATTCGCTTTGTGGGTCTGGACGGCGAGACCAGAACACTGACGGTAGAGAAGCCGTACAGCGATTTCTTCCGCTGGCTGGAGAGCGGCGCCGATTTCCCGCTGGTGGTGCGTCCGCCTTCCTATCCGGTGAGGAGAGTGCCGGACACGCCGGAGCTGACGCTCTCCGGTGGGTTGGCGGCGGCGTACACACAGGAATCGCTGGTAGAGTGGTCCGGGCTATTCCACCCAACCTGGCCGGGCGTGGTCGTGCCTGCTGGCAGTGTGGGCGAAGAGGCGGCGATTGCGCTCTACGCCATGCGCGCCTCCGCGCCGGTACCGCTGTTGTTCAGTTTCCATCTTGCCGGTAGGTACTGGCTGGAGCCGCTGCGGCAGGCGGCTCCGGTGGTATTTGGCGACCGTAGCGTAGTCGGTGGCGAGCTTTTCCAGGAGCGGTGCATTGCTGGTGAGGGTACCGTCTTCGTGCGCTTGAGCGGTCTGAGGGACTACGCCCGAGCGGCGACTCCGCAGACGGAGTGCCCACCGCTACCGCAGGGCTGGAGCGCGGACCGGTCGGTCATTATTGACAAGACAGAACCGTACCGGTGGGAATTGGACGGCGCGGTGGACACCTCCGGCGGGTGGCGGTTCACTCACGGCTCCGGTTCGATCCGTCTGACCTATTCCGTTCCGTTCCGGCATCTGCGAATCCGACACCACCTATCCGTATCCGGTCGCGACAACGTGCTTCCTCGTGTTGCCCGATACGAGCTGCTCGGCTGGTGGGGTGTGGTTTTCCGATGGGGGCCGTTTTGTGCCGGCTGGTGTTGGGTGCAGCTGGATTCGCCGAACCGACCTGGTGCGGTGACAGAGGGATACGCGCTGGTGCTGTATCGCGTTGGCGGCCCCATACAGCTGGTGTTCCCAGATGCAGCGCCGTCGGATAGGCGCGTCTATCTGGACATCACCAGGAACGATAGCATCTTCACCGTGCAGGTGCTGGACGCCCTCTCACGGAGACCAGTGACCACGCAGGCCGGCATCGACTTCGGGAGCAACCCCCCCGACGTCTCATACGAGATCCGATGGCAGGGTAGCACCCGCGGTTCCGTAGGTTCCACGTCGGACGCGTTGACGGTATCTCGTATCACGTCGGATCTGTTGACCGAAGGAAGCAAGGCTGTGGAGGTGTCCACTCCCGTACTGGATCTCCGCTACTTCGGCGGTGCGCGTATCGAGCTGGTGCCGGATCCGTCGGTATCCGGCGGTATTCAGGTGGCGGCCCGATGGAGTGACCAACCCTTCCATGCCGGTGGTACTTACCCGGCATGGGGAAGCGATGACGTATCAATACGGGCAAGGTACTGGCAGTTCCGGGTAAGGGTTCCTGTCAATCTGGTAGTGGAGCGTATCCGGGTGGTGCCTGAGGAGAGGAGTGGCGGATAGTGCAGGAAATGGAGACGCCATCGGGTCATCTCTCTGCTGCGCACCAGGTATGCGCGGCGGATCGGACCTGTACCGATATCCTGCTGGTGAAGCAAATGGTGAGATCCTTCGAGGAGCGGTTGAGTTATATCGAGAACACGCTATTTCGTTCGTGCAACGGTAAGAGTGTGACCACTCGATTGGCGCTGACGGAGCAGTCCATCGACCGACTGGACGATATCGTGCGGAGGTTGGAGGACCTAGAGGAGTCCTACCGTTCCCGGCAGTGGCAGTTGATTGTGGCCATCCTGATGTCGGTAGCTGGCTTCACCTTCAGTCTACTGACCAGAGTGATATTCCGTGGTTAATGGATAGACAGGGCGGTGGTTTCGCATGGCGGTGATTCGTGGTCAGTCGTATGTATATGTCTATGTGGCGTGGGACACGGCGGGCAACACCAGGAGGACGGGTGACGCGGCGAACCACACGGTATATATCAGCAAGGACGGTGGGAACTACGTGCAGGCGTCCAACGCGCCGTCGGAGATTCTGTTACCGAACAACAATCCGACGGGCACGTATCGGGTGACGTTGACCGCTTCGGAGATGGATGCGAACACGGTAGTGGTGTATGTGGTTTCGTCCACGTCGGGAGTGACCATTCCGGTAGGTGAGATTCTCACCGAGCGGGGGCGGGTGGACACGACGGTTTCCAGTCGCGCTACCGCCGGCGAGGTGTGGTCGTATACCAGCCGCACGCTGACGGATCCGGTGACCGTCGGTGATTACTCCACAGGGAGGTCGCCCGCCGAGCAGATCCTCATCAACACCAGCTATAAGATCAACACAGATATTAACGGCAACGTCTATCTGTCCGATCAAGACCACCAGGCGTTCGCCGGGGATGTGGTCTCCGGGCTGGAGTATCTGGGGTATACCGATACCCGTGCGGGCTACCTGGACCAGCTCGGGCCGGGCGGTATGGTGTACTCCAAGCTAGGCCAGCTCCAGTATAGCGGCAGTCTGGTACGGGCGGTTGCCGAGTCGGTGACGGATAAGACAGGGTATGCACTGAGTGCATCGGCGCGAGCGGAAGTGGCGGAGCAGGTATGGAGCACCACGCGTGGCACGGGGCGCCAGTCCGGCACGTTTGGTTACTATCTGGATGCACCCGTTTCTTCGGCGGGTGGTACGGGTGGTAGCGGTTCCTCGGACTGGACCACCGACGAGCGTGCCATGATCCGCTACGTGCTCGGTATCGACGGTACCCAGCAGGCGCCGAGCGGCAACACCCCCGGCTGGATCAAGGACATCAGGACCATCGTAAGCAGATTCGGCTTCGATGACAGTGACCGTGTCTACGCGAGCGCGCAGGTGGTCGGAGATAAGACCGGGTATACGCTCACTACAGGAGAGCACTCGGCCATCTCTGCGGATGTACAGACCGGTCTGAACGCGCAGGGATATACTTCCACCCGTGCGTCCTATCTCGATGCTGCCATCTCCACACGACTGGCGAGCTCGCAGTACACCGCTCCGGATAACGCCTCCATCGGTGCCATCAAGGCGAAGACGGATGCGCTCTCGTTCAGTGGGGGCAACGTCAACGCGCGGGCGGTTGTGGTGGCAGACAAGAGCGATTACGCACTTGCCAGTAGCGAGCGCACCAATATCGCCCAGGCAGTGATGACCTACGTGGTGGAGGGCACCTGGACTCTGGTGAAGCTGGTTCGCCTGATGGCCAGTGCGCTGCTGGGACTGGTCTCCGGATCCGGAACCGGTCAGGTCAAGTTCCGCGATTTGGGCAACACGAAGGACCGCATCACAGCGACGGTGGATTCCTCAGGGAACCGGCTCAGCATCTCGCTGGACGGCGACTAGTACCTGGGTTCGATCCGGATGGGCAGATATTTCAACGAATATTTCCACGCGATGGGCGGGTTCTTCTTCGGTGCACCGGTCATCCGGCTGGTACCGCAGACGGTGTACTACTACGTGCCTGCGCGGGATTCGAATCTGGTGATCGGTCGGATCGATGCCGGCACCGGTTATCTCTTCTGGCAGGTGACCGACGGTGGCGCCACCCGCGGTCTGACGCGGCTGGACCGCAGCCTGGGCGAGGACGACTATCTCCGCTGGTCCGTGCCGGACACCAACTGCCCACCGCTGCCGCAGCCGAGCACTCCGCTGGACTCTGGGCAGGCAGACGAAGCCGAACCGAACCGGTGGCATACCTCTGGTGATGCGATAGCGACAACGAGCGGCGAGTGGCGATTTCCGGCTTTTCCCGTATCGGTGACCACCACGTACGCTTGCTACGAGAGCGGTACGCCGTTCATGGTGGAGGCGTATGTGCATCACTCCGTCGTTGGAGACAGTGGAATACTTGTCGGTCCCATGACGGTTACCGGCCCCTGGCCGGTGGGTGCCTTCTGGGACCTGGTCTATCTGCGGTTCGGTCAGGTATGGGTCGGCGCCGGCTATGCCACCGATATCCGGCGCCAGACCGTATCCGACGGCTACACCTTCTTCATCCTGCGTCGGTACGGTTGGGTAGCGGCGGCGATGGATGCGAGTGGCCAGGTGCGCACGGTGGGGTTTGGGGTCAACGCTCCCCAACCGGCGCCCATGCCGAGGCTGATACTGGAGCGTAACAGCAGCGGTCAGATGACCGCCGCCTTCGATCGGGGTGGCACATACGATCCGTTCTCCGTCCCGCTGGGGTCATACCAGCCGGGTGGCGAGGTGGAGGTCGGTCGTCGGTTGCTGGTTATCGACGGGAACATGCCTTCTGAGGAGCAGCGGCGGTTGGTGTTGTTGGGCGGTACGGCGTCGGTGCGTTCGATCCGCACCGTCCGTTACGGCGACACGCCGGTGCGCTGGGAG
>Ga0308395_1001994_pt1 | contig 12336 bp, 10 predicted proteins | sample Hotspr20SampleP4_FD_202097 | JGI IMG/M metagenome (GOLD analysis project Ga0308395, IMG submission 202097) | Hot spring phototrophic mat microbial communities from Mushroom Spring, Yellowstone National Park, Wyoming, United States - 20050930_P4 ...
AACGCGGTTGCTCCATGCGCCCGAAGACAGTGGAGACGTTCGGCGCTGTCTTATAACCGGAGATGTGTACGAACCACACATCCGGGAACTCTTGGGCAACGGCGATGGTTGGATCCATATAGCCAAAGGAGGTGGTGAAGATCAGCTTGTAGCCTTTGCGGGCGAAATCGCGGATGACGCGCTCCGCCTCCGGACCTTCTGGCACATTCTCGATATAGGCGGTCTCAACCTTGTCACCCAGTTCCTTCTCGACATACAGGCGTCCCTGGTCGTGCGCCCAGGTCCAGCCCAAATCGCCAATAGGTGCCACATACACAAAGGCGATCTTGAGCTTCTCCTGTGCCTGGGCCCTTTCGGGCAACGCGACCAAAGCGCCTATCATGCTGAAGATCACCAAAAACACTAGAACCGCTGAGATACCTCTGGTGTTCATCTTCTCGTGCCCCCTTTCTGCGCTCTACAGATGGATTTGATCGGTGCAGACCAGCTTGGACGACCTCTACTCCCCTGATCATTCGACTCGAACCGGGCAATCACCTCCTCTCCATAAGTACACAACACCGTTGCCTTCCATTTGTCACTCTTATGGTCCCTAGTTTTGCTTTTCTTTTCTCAAGCACCAGAGCTCGGGTTGGGAGTGGCGCCGGACAATCTGCGTTATTCGGCGAATAAGGATACCACCTCATTGCGTTCCACGTCCACTAGGCCGTGGTCGGTCAGCTTGAGCGCCGGGATGACGGGCAATGCCAGGAAGCTAAGCGTCATAAATGGATCGTGCAGCCGGCAACCCAGCTTGCGTGCCGCATCGGTCACCTCGTCCATCTGGCGGCGCACCGTCTCGAAGGGCTGATCGCTCATCAGGCCGGCGATCGGCAGGGGCAGCTGCGCCAGCACGGTGTTGCCGGAAGCGACGGTAAGCCCCCCTTGAGTGGCGACAGTTGCCTGGATGGCGGTCATCATGCTGAGATCATCCACCCCCGTCACGACGATATTGTGGTGGTCATGGGCCACGCTGCTGGCGACCGCCCCCTCGCGCAGCCCCAGGCCCTTGACAAATCCCAGCCCCACCCGGCCGGTTGCGAGATGGCGTTCGATCACCGCCAGCTTCAGGATATCCCGCTCCACATCGGGGATGATTTCCCCATCATGGTTGGGCATCTCCTCGATGAGGTGCTCGGTCACAATCTGCCCGGGGATGATTCCCAACACACGCACCCGCCGGCCGTTGGCGGGGACGCGCAAATTGGTCTTGGCCCAGTTGATATTGATCGAGCTGCGTAGCACGGGACGTGGTTTGGGGCGCACCCAGGGGATTACCTGACCATCACGCGCTACCAATTTGCCGTTTCGGAAAACCATCTCGGCACGCGGCGCCTTCAGGTCGGAAAACACCACCAAATCGGCGCGACGGGCTGGTGCTACGGCCCCGCGGTCGTGCAGCTGAAAGTACTCGCTGGGGTTCAGCGTGGCCATGCGAATCGCCGTGACCGGATCCACTCCGCCGTCAATCGCTACACGTATCATATGATCAATGTGCCCTTCGTCCATCAGATCGGCCGGCACGCGATCGTCCGAGCAGAAGCACAAGCGACGACTGGTGTGTTCATTCACTATTGGGAGCAGATCGCGCAGGTTGCGCGCCGTGGTCGCCTCGCGTAAGAAGATGAACATGCCCAGCTCCAGTTTGCGGAGCGCCTCCTCGGGCGTGATGCATTCGTGGTCCGAGCCGATGTTGGCAGCGGCATAGGCCATCAGCCCTTTGCCCTGCAAGCCAGGAGCATGGCCATCCTTGATACGACCCTGAAAGGCGCGCAAGCGGTCGAGCACCTCCGGCTGACCGTTGACCACGCCGTGGTAGTTCATCATCTCGCCCAGTCCCAGCACGTATTCCTCGTGCAACAACGTTTGCAGGTCGTACCAGTAGAGGGCGGCGCCGGTAGTCTCCTTGTCGGTGGAGGGCACACACGAGGGCGCCATAATATATACGCTGAGTGGATTATACTTGGCCATATCCAGCATGTAGCGGATGCCTTCCAGCCCCAGCACATTGGCGATCTCATGGGGGTCAGCCACCACGGTGGTGGTGCCGCGCGGCACTACCATGCGCGCATACTCGTTGGGAGGCACCATAGCGCTCTCGATGTGCACGTGGGCATCAATGAAACCTGGACACACATAACGCCCCCCCAGGTCGATCTCCTCGCGGCCATGATAGTCGCCCAGCCCCACGATGCGCGTCTCCAGGATGGCAAGGTGCGTTTCCTGGATCTGGCCGGTGAACACATTCACCACGCGCGCATTTTTGAGCAGCAGGTCAGCCGGGGCGTCACCGCGTGCCACTTTGATAAACTCTGCCAGCTCCATGCGATGGTCCTCCCCAACGCTCGCACAGGCACCCACCACTCACACGGTCAGCAATGCGTCACGCACGCATAGGGTGCCCGTTTGAGATACTCCCCCCGCCCAGGACGGCCGACAAATTGACCGTCGCGCACGATGACCTCACCGCGGCTCAGCACCATACGAGGCCAACCGGTCACCGTCCAGCCCTCAAAAGGGGTGTAATCGCAATTCTGGTGCAACGTCGTCGCCGACAACGTGACCGAACGCTCCGGATCGAACAGCACCAGATCCGCATCCGCACCGGGCATCAGTGAACCCTTGCGCGGATAGAGGCCGAACCGGCGCGCGACAGCGGTGCTGGTGCACGCCACAAACTGGGGAAGCGACAGGCGCCCCGTGCGCACCCCGAAATGATACAGCAGGGGCAGACGCGTCTCGATGCCCGGTGCGCCGCCGGGCACTTGATCAAAGGAGGGCGTGTGCTCTGCCCATGGCGATTCGGGCTCCATGGCCTGTACGCTGCCGTCAGGCAGCCGTCGAAACTCGGGGGTGCGCCGCATCCCTCGCTTCTGCGCCAGGGTGAAGGGGCAATGGTCGGTCACCACGCAGTCGAGCAAACCCTCCTGCAAAGCTTGCCACAGAGCACCATTGTCCGCTGCGCTGCGCAACGGTGGCGACATCACATAACGCATCGCTACCTCGTCCGGTTGGTCATACAGCGCCTCGGTGAGCAATAGGTGCTGCGGACACACTTCGCCGCTGACCTGGTGACCGCGCGCCCGAAATTCGCGCAGCACTTCGAGCACCCGTGCCGCGCTGACGTGGGCAATGTGCACAGGAATGTCCAGCTGCGCGGCCAGTGTCAAGATCCGATAGGTGGCCTCGGCCTCGCCAGCGGCCGGATGCACGTACGGGTGCCAGCGCACCTCCGTGTGGCCGGCAGCGTGATGCACGCGCGTCAGGTAACGGATCAGCGCGTGATTCTCGGCATGCACGAGCGGCAGCGCACCGGAGGCTTTGAGCTGTTCCAGGGCACGCAGGATGCCCTCGTCCTCGAGCCGGATGCCCTCATAGGCCATGTAAATCTTGAAACTGGAGATGCCCGCCTCAATGACAGATTTCACCGCCTGCAGACTGCGTTCATCCACCCGGTTGAAGGCCATGTGGAAACCATAATCAATCACCGCTTGTGGGGCTGCCTCGGCGAGACGCGCTTCAAACGCTTGCATCCATGTTTGATCGGGCAGCGCTTCGACGAAGTCAATGATGGTGGTGGTGCCGCCATGAGCGGCTGCCACCGTGCCGGTCAACCAGTCATCGCTGGAGACGACACGGTGTGGTCCCTGCGGGTATTGCAGATGTACATGGGAATCAACCCCCCCCGGCATAACCAGCAAGCCGCACGCATCGATCTCAAAGGCATCATCCGTGTGGATTCCCTGGCCGACCGCACTGATCTTGCCCGCTCGGATGAGCAGGTCAGAATGAAACGTTTCACTTGCAGTGACTAGCAATCCGTTGCGGATCACCAGGTCGGGATGTTTGGAAGCCATCACGTCCGTCAATCGATCTGGTTCAGGAAACGTTCGATGCGGTCCAATGCCTTTTCGATATTCTCCATACTGGTGGCATACGAGAGGCGCATATACGCATCCGCGCCGAACTCGCAGCCAGGCACAGTTGCCACCTTCTCGTGCTCCAGCAACAGACGACAAAAGCTCATCGAACCTTCAATTCTTTCGCCCCGATAGGTGCGCCCAAAGGTTTCCGCGATGCGCGGGAATGCATAGAAAGCGCCTTGTGGCCACGTGCAGGTCATAAAGGGCATCGCCTGCAGGCGTTCAACCATGTAGCGGCGGCGGCGATCGAATTCCTGACGCATCATCTCCACCGTGCTTTGGTCGCCTTGCAATGCGATCAAGGAGGCATATTGCGCCACCGAGTTGGGGTTGCTGGTGGAGTGGCTCTGGATGCGTGCGGCGGCTGCGATGATCTCGGCCGGCCCGACGGCACAGCCAATGCGCCAGCCGGTCATCGCATAGGTCTTGGACATCGCCGCCACGATGATCGTCAACCGATAGATGTCCTCGCCCAACGAGGCGATGCTGGTGAAGGGAACGTCATAGACCAACGCATCATAGACCTCATCGGACAGGACGGGCACCTGTTTCTCCACCAGTACCTCGGCCAACCCCTTCAGTTCGTCGCGCGTGTAGACCGACCCGGTGGGGTTGGAAGGCGAATTCAGGATGAAGAGGCACGTACGCTCGGTGATGGCGCGGCGCAGCATGTCTGGGGTGACCTTGAACTCATGTTCTGGGGTGGTCTCGATAATGACCGGCATACCTCCCACCGAGCGCACCTGCTCCGGATAGCTCACCCAGTAAGGCGCCGGAATAATCACCTCATCACCCGGGTTGACCAGGGCGTAGATGATGTTCCAGATCGCTTGCTTGCCGCCGGCGGTGATGATGATCTGATCTGGCCGGTAGGTCACTCCACGTTGCTGGCCGATATGCTGCGCCCAGGCAGCGCGCAGCTCAGGAGTGCCAGCGGCGGGGGTGTAACGGGTGAACCCGGCGTCAATCGCTTCCTTGGCAGCTGTCGCAATGTGTGCGGGGGTGGCGAAGTCAGGTTCTCCGGCCGCCATCGCGATGACGTCTTCGCCGGCGCGTTTCATCGCGGCAGCGCGGGCACTGATCGCCATCGTAGCGGATTCCTGGATGCTGCAGACGCGGTCGCTGAGTCGATACATAGCGGTTCCAATCCCCTCCGGGCGGAAGCTCGGCTGTGCCGCCATTATAACCTGCTGCCTGGGTTTGTACAAAAGTTGGAAACAAAGGCGGAAAAGCCCTTGTATGTGGCCTCCTAGACCAGAAAGGTGGCAAAAGCTGAGGCTCGGGTATAGTGAAAAGACCAATTTTAATCTCGAGTGTTCATAACACGATCACCATTCTATCAGCACCCTCCTCACGCGGAGCTTGACAACTTCCGCTAAACGTTGTATAATTTGGCTAAACAAGCGAACAGGGTTGAAGGTGGAATTTAAAGGGTTAGGGCAAACGATCCGTAACCTGCGGCTCCAACGCCAGGTGACAGGCAGCGAGCTGGCGCGACGTTGCAACGTCACTCGGGGGCTCATCTCCCAAATCGAACGCGGCAGCACGGTGCCCTCGTTGGACGTGCTGGTGCGCATCGCCAACGCCCTGGAAGTTCCGGTCGGCCAGCTGCTCGATTCATCCGCCGCTCAACCCACGCAAGGGGTGTCCAATGTAGCCGAGCTGGACTACTATCCGGTGGTGCGGCGTAAGGAGCGCCGGCGCATCACCTTTCCCAAGGAGAATCAGGTCTACGAAAGCCTGACCCCCACCCTGTCAGGACAGTTGGAGTTCAGCATCCTGCGCATCGGGCCCCTGGAGCTGGAAAACAGCCCGGTCTATAGCCATCCGGGCGAGGAAGCGCTCCTGGTGCTGGAAGGAAGTCTCACCGTGTATCTCAACGACGTACCTTATCACCTGGAGAAAGGGGATAGCATGCGCTATCCGGCGACGATCCCCCACCGTTACGTCTGCCGGGGCAACAAGCCGGCCGTCGTGGTGATGGCCGAGACCCCTGTAGCGTTCTTTAACGTCCTCACCCGCCATCTTAGCACGAGCAATCATTTGTCCAATCATTCGAAAGAGAGAAAGGAGAGTAAAGAATGACACAGAAACTGGCAATTGATGGAGGTCCTCGCGCTGTTCCGGAGAATGCGATTAAACCATGGCCACCGATCGACGACACCGATCGCGAGGCGCTGTTGCGTGTCTTCGACAACCAGATTTTGTGCGGGGCCGGCGGGCCCGAGACGGTGGCCCTCCAGAAAGAATGGGCGGAGTACATCGGTCGTAAGCACTGCCTGGCCACCAACAGCGGCACTGCTGCGCTGCATATGTCCTTGGCAGCTGCCGGCATTGGGCCCGGCGATGAGGTGATCGTGCCCGCCTACACCTTTCTGGCCTCCGCTTCTTGCGTGCTCCACGCCAATGCCATCCCGGTTTTTGTCGACATTGATGAGCGTACTTACACCATTGACCCTAATCTGATCGAGGAAAAGATCACCGAGCGCACCAAGGCGATCATCCCGGTGCATTTGCATGGCCTGCCCGCCGATATGGATGCGATCATGGCCATCGCGCGCAAGCACAACTTGATCGTCATCGAAGACGCCTGTCAGGCACACGGCGCCACGTATAAGGGCAAAAAGGTCGGTTCCATCGGGGATTTCGCCGCCTTCAGCCTGAATAGCTCCAAGAATCTGTGTGGCGGTGAAGGTGGTTTCTTTATGACGGATAACGACTACTGGGCGATGCGTGGCGATATGTTGCGTATGTTCGGCGACGAAATCGACGACGAGACCAAACTGCGCGTCTACAATGCCTCGATCCTTGGTTTCATGTATCGCATGCAAGAGTTCACCGCAGCTTTCACGCGCGCGCAGCTCAAGCGCCTGGATGCCAACAACGCCATTCGCCAGAGAAACTGTGAGTACCTGACCGAGATCCTGAAAGAGTATGAATGGGTGACAACGCCTTATGTGCCCCCCGACCGCACCCATGTCTACTGGATGTACGTCGTGCGCTTTGATCCCAAGAAGGCGGGCGTCAACCTCTCGCCACGCGAGTTCCGCATCGCGCTGGAGAAGGCGTTGCACATGGAAGGTGTGGGCGTGGGGCAATGGCAGATCATGCCAGTGCCGGCGCAGGACCTCTTCCAGACCAAGATGGGCTATGGTTCGCGCGGCTGCCCGTGGACGTGCCATTTCTACGGCAAGGAGATCACCTACCGCGGTGAGGATTATCCGGTGGCTTCACGGCTGTGCGAGGACTACACGGTCATCGTCGGCACCAACCCACCCAATGACACCCAGCTGCTCGACATGTATGCCGAAGCGTTCCGCAAGGTGTTTAACAACCTCGATGTAGTGGTGAAGCACAAGGATGATCCGATCGTAGCGCACTACCGAGGCTCCATTTTTATGGCCGCCTGAGAGGTTCGATCTATGGAGATGGGGAGCTTGCCCCTGCTGCTCACGCATATCACTGGCGAGCTCCCTCACGATGATCTTCTGGGAAAGGAGCACCGACATGAAAGCAATTTTTGCCAAGAAGCTGTTCAACTTTGACATCCGCGATCTGGAGATCCCCAAGCCCGGCGAGGGAGAGGTCCTTGTCAAGATCCATGCCTGCGGGTTATGCGGCACCGACATGCACTTTGCCCAGGATTGGGAGGAGGATTTCATGCCGCTCGGCCACGAAATCGCTGCCGAGGTAGTGGAGCTGGGCAAGGGGGTCACGAACTATCAGCTCGGCGACAAGGTCATTGTGGAAGATGTCGGCATGTGCGGCGTCTGCGAGCACTGCAAGAACGGTGAGGCATATCGTTGTCGCAACAACTACAACTTAAAGGGCCAGCCTGGTATGGCCGAGTATATGGCGATAAGCGAACATCTGCTGAATCGCTTCGACGGCATGGATTATGTCACCGCCTCGCTGACCGAACCGCTGGCCGTGGCACTCAACACCGTGCTCAACAGCGAGATCCCGTTGGGCGGCAACGTGGTAGTCTACGGGCCTGGCCCGATTGGGCTGATGTGCGTGCGCGTGGCGCGCCTGCAAGGCGCTGCCAAAGTGGCGTTGGTGGGACACTCGGCCCAACGCCCCCGCGAGGTAGCACGCATGAACGCCGGCGCCGACCTGGGAGCCGACTACTTGATCTATGCGGCGGACAACGATCCCGTGGAAAAAGTACGCGCGATATTTCCTAATGGCGCTGACCGCGTCATCGTCACCTCACCACCCCAGACCTTGCCCTCAGCGGTGAAGATGACCGCTTTTGGTGGTATTGTCTCCTTCATCGGCATCAATCTGGGCGGTCAAAGCACCGTCGAGCTGGATGTGAACGAGCTGATCTTCAACAAGGTGACCTTGCGGCCCACCTTCGCCGAGCCGGGCATTAAGTTCCCGGTCGCCATCCGGCTGCTCCGCGAGGGGCTGGTAGACGCTTCCAAGCTGATCACGCATACCTTCAGCTTCGCCGACGCCGAGCGCATCTTCCGCATGAACGCGGACGGCAACGAGAAGGTCATCAAGGCAGTGCTGGTGCCTTGAGGGCAGCACCAGAGTGCCTCCGCTGCGAGCGCGAGATGGCAGCGGAGGTTCTCCTTGTTTTGTGGATAAGGCCACCTTTCGGCAGGGCATGCGAGGTGGATGGCGAATGCTTATCAAGAATGGCGCAGTGTTGCTTGACGGTCAGCTGCAACAGCGCTGTGTGCAGCTCGAGGGCAACCGTATCACCGAGATTGCACCGGGTGTTCGCGAGCGACCCGGCGAGACGGTCATCGACGCGGCCGATTACTATGTCCTGCCCGGCTTCATAGACCTGCACACGCACGGTCTCCAGGACGCCATGCCCCAGCGGGGGGATTGGCTACGCTACGCCCGCTTGCAGCTGGAACAGGGTGTCACAGCATGTGTGCCCACGCTCTTCGCTGCACCGGAAGATCTCATCCACAGCATGCGCCGTGGTCTTGAGGAAACTGACCGCTTCCGACGTACCCCTAACCTTCTGGGCTTTCGCCTGGAGTTTCCCTACGTGGCGAAAGCAGGGGCAGGATTAACCTCTGCCCTGCGCCCCATCACGCCGGAGACCACCCAGGCGCTCTTTGAGGCAGGTGAGGGATTCATCCGCATCTGGGATGTCTCCCCAGAGCTGCCGGGCGCTGAAGCGTTTGTGCGTTGGGCGTGCGATCACGGCATCGTCACCAGCTTGGCACACAGCTCCGCTACCATTGAAGAGGCACGCCAGGTTGTGGAAGCGGGACTTCAGCTGGTGACCCACTTCTACGACACCTTTGATGTGCCCACAATGACCGATCCGGGTGTCTACCCTGCCGGCCTCACTGATTATATTCTGGTAGAGGACCGCCTGACGGTGGAGATCATACCGGACGGCGTACATGTGCATCCCTTATTGGTGGAAAAGACCGTACGTTGCAAGGGGTTGGAACGTGTTGCGTTTGTCACCGACAGTGTGCTGGGTGCCGGCAGCCCGCCCGGCGTCTATGACGGATTGTACGAAGGAGCCCGGGTGGAAGTGACCCCGGATCGCGGAGTGCGACGCATCCCCGATGATGCACTCTCGGGCAGCGCGATGACCCAGCTGCGCTGCTTTCAGCAAGCGGTGCGCCGATTCGGCCGCTCCATCCCAGAAGCTGCCGCGCTATGCTCGCGCACACCGGCACGTGTCCTCGGCCTGAATGACCAGGGCGTTCTTGATCGCGGCATGCGGGCCAACATCATCCTGTTGGACCGCGAGCTCAACCTCAAGATGACCATTCTGGATGGAGAGATCGTCTATCGAGCGGATGAACCACAGCGTTGAGGGGAGATTCTGAAATGGAGCACATGACATCGCCTGAGCGTGTGTGGCGTGTGCTGGCAGGAGAGCTGCCGGATCGTGTGCCGGTGATGGCACAAAATTTCCAAAACACTGCTTATCTCGCCGGATTTTCCCTGGACGAGTTCTGTCGCAATCCGCGGCTGATGTCCGATGCACAGATTGCCGCCTGGGAGCGCTTCCGCTATGACATTGTGGATGTCGAGAACGGCACGGTAGCGGCAGCCGGCGCGCTGGGGTGCGCGGTCGAATACCCCAAAGATCAGCCGCCGCGCCTGCTCGGGCCGGCAATTCAGCGATTGGAGGATGTGAGCAAGCTTGAGCCCATAGACCCGACCCGTGATGGGACTTTGCCGGCTCTCCTAGAGGCGACGCGCCTGATCGCGCAAGCACTCAAAGGACGCGCATGCGTGCTGGGCGAGGCGGATCAGGGGCCCTTCAACTTGGCTGCGATGCTGGTGGGCATGGAGAACTTTCTGTTGGCAACGGTGGATCCGGAGCAATGGGATGCAGTGCATCGCCTGCTGGAATTCACCACCGAACAATGCCGTCGCCTGGCACTCGCCCAGGCGGATGCCGGTGCCGATTTCACCCAGATCGGGGAACCCCTGGCCGGGCCGGATCTCTCATCGCCGCGCGTTTATCGGCAATTTGCCTTTCCTTAGGAGAAACGCTTGGTGGAGGACTTGAAAGCACGTGGCATTCCTTTGTGCATTCATGTATGCGGCAATGCCACGCGTATCATGGGCGATCTGGCGGACACAGGGGCCGCTATGCTCCAGGCGGACTCCAAGGTGGACATGGCGCGCTGTCGTGAAGTCACCATGGGACGCAGCGTGTTGATCGGGAATGTGGACACGACCCTGATGGCGACCGGCACGCCTGAGGAGGTAGAGCGCGCGGCACGCCGGGCCATCCAGGTGATGGGTCGGCATGGCTGGTTCATCTTGAGTTCCGGATGCACCCTCGGCGCCACTACACCGGCCGCCAGCACCGAGGCGCTGGTGGCAGCGGCCGAACGATACGGTCGCTATGACGAACATGGATTGGTGGATGGAGAGGAAACCGAGGACTTTCACGGGTAGGTTCTTGGAAATGGTGGCCATCTGAAACCAGGTACAAGAAAGGAGATAAAACAACGTGAACAGCGATGTCGGATTCCGTGCCGGCGCAGCCAAGGTGGACATCACGCCACCGGTGGGATGCTGGCTGGAGGGCATTCCGCGCGACCAGCCATCAAATGCCATCCACGACCCCTTGTATGCACGCGCATTGGTGATCGAACAGGGGAAAGAGCGCATCTGTCTGGTGACGTGCGACCTGATCGGCATGAGCAACGAGTATGCACGCGACGTCCGCACGCGCATTGCCGAAGCTATTGGCAGCCATCTCGAGTGCGTGGTGGTCGCATGCAGCCACACCCACTCCGGGCCCACGATGCTCGGCCTGTTTGACCCGGTGGAACGGATAGACCGGCAATATCTGCGCGACCTGTCCGACCGCCTGGTGCAGGTGAGTCGGCAGGCGGCACAGCAGCTGCAGCCAGCACAGATGGGAGTGGGCCGTGGCGAGGAGACGACCATCAGCCAATATCGCCGTTTGTGGACGCGCGATGGGCGCATTGTGATGAACTGGGAGGAATTCCCGGCAGACCAGATCGTGGGTCCTGCCGAGGAGGGGGATCCGGAACTCGGGGTGGTGCGCATCGATGCAACCCGTGACGGCACGATTGCAGTGATTTTTAATTACGCCTGCCACCCGAACTCACTTCCCGGCGATAATTTCACCATCACGGCGGACTTTCCCGGCTATGCGGCCGATATGATCGAGAGGACTTTGGGCGGCATCGCCCTGTTCACCAACGGGGCTCAGGGGAGTGTAGACATTGAGGGGTTTCAGGACCGCGACTTCGTCGGTGTAGAGCGGCGTGGACGTGCGCTGGGCAAGGCCGTCTTACAAATTTGCGAGGGCATCAAGGAAATGGAGCGGAATCCTGTGATTCGCAGCGCCCGTCATACCTTCCTTATGCCCTATCGCAAGGTGGCGCCAGAGCTGGTGGCTTGGGCAAAAGAGATTGTCGCTCGTGCACCACGCGAGGCGGTCACGTTGCGCGATGGCATCTCCGACGAGATCAAGGCAGAGTTCATCCTGAAGCACGTAAACCGTAACGAGCCCGGCGTTGATTTTGAGCTGGTGGGCCTTCGCCTGGGCAAAGCGGTTTTCGTCACCATCCCGGGTGAACCGTTCACCGAGATCGGGCGGCGGATGAAGGCGCTCGCGCCTGACCTGCAACTTTATGTCATTGCACTGGCAAATGGCTATCTCGGTTACATCCCGACGGCAAAGGCAAGCGTAGAGGGCGGCTACGCCACCGATGTGGCATCTGGGGCCCCCTTCACGGAAAACGCCGAAGATTTGATCTGTGAGAATACCACTACTCTATTGACACGACTGCGGTAAAAATGTTATACTAGGGATAAATTTATTCCACGGTGAAAGGAGGTGATTCGGTCCTCAGTTTATCGGGCGATTTCGTTGCATATGATGTGGTGGTCG
>Ga0308395_1001996_pt1 | contig 12331 bp, 11 predicted proteins | sample Hotspr20SampleP4_FD_202097 | JGI IMG/M metagenome (GOLD analysis project Ga0308395, IMG submission 202097) | Hot spring phototrophic mat microbial communities from Mushroom Spring, Yellowstone National Park, Wyoming, United States - 20050930_P4 ...
AAAAGCGTCTGTAAAAACGCCCGAAATTGGCTGTTGCACCCCCTTCGATCCGCTTGTGGATACTGAAAGGATACTATAACTGTCCGGTGGGTAGGCCACAAGGATGGTTGCACCCCCTTCGATCCGCTTGTGGATACTGAAAGAAAGGGATTGCGGATGTTTGCGGTCTGGATGTCAATGTTGCACCCCCTTCGATCCGCTTGTGGATACTGAAAGGTTTTTGAAGCTCCGCAACCCACGCATAGGCCACTAAGTTGCACCCCCTTCGATCCGCTTGTGGATACTGAAAGGTGAGCAATTATCGTCGCGGTAGTATGGGCTAAAATCAGTTGCACCCCCTTCGATCCGCTTGTGGATACTGAAAGCGGCGCAGCTTACCAGCATCATGATGTCGGACGATTGTTGCACCCCCTTCGATCCGCTTGTGGATACTGAAAGTTGACACGCGCAAGACGCCTAATCATCCACAGGTTCTGTTGCACCCCCTTCGATCCGCTTGTGGATACTGAAAGATTAGCGGTCCCCATCAAAGACCACGTTCTAGCGACGGTTGCACCCCCTTCGATCCGCTTGTGGATACTGAAAGTCCGCAAATCAAAATGCTCAACACGGAAAGAATCTGTTGCACCCCCTTCGATCCGCTTGTGGATACTGAAAGTAGATTAACACTTACGAACATTTATTCTACCACATAGTTGCACCCCCTTCGATCCGCTTGTGGATACTGAAAGGTTGAATGCACATGAGGGCGGTGTCGTAATCGCCCTGTTGCACCCCCTTCGATCCGCTTGTGGATACTGAAAGCTATTTTTCTGCTTTTTGCGGATCGCGGCAAGCTAAGTTGCACCCCCTTCGATCCGCTTGTGGATACTGAAAGATGGCTGGATATCGAACCGCGCATGTCTCCAACCGGGTTGCACCCCCTTCGATCCGCTTGTGGATACTGAAAGCCGCATACGGTACTGCGCAGAATTTTGATTTTCATGTTGCACCCCCTTCGATCCGCTTGTGGATACTGAAAGCGCGCAGCAGCCTGTCCTGTGCCATGCCCAGCCGGCTGTTGCACCCCCTTCGATCCGCTTGTGGATACTGAAAGGCATGATCAACACGCTGTTTGCTTTCGAAAGCCTCGGTTGCACCCCCTTCGATCCGCTTGTGGATACTGAAAGGCGGCATGGGAGAGCGTGCAAATGCTGGTTGCGATGTTGCACCCCCTTCGATCCGCTTGTGGATACTGAAAGGGGCTACATCACTGCAACGCCCGGCAACGTGATTGAGTTGCACCCCCTTCGATCCGCTTGTGGATACTGAAAGTTTGCAAACCGTATTCTTCCCGGATCGGAAACGGTAGTTGCACCCCCTTCGATCCGCTTGTGGATACTGAAAGGGTTGTTACACGCAGTGTAAAGCATCCCGGCATGGCGTTGCACCCCCTTCGATCCGCTTGTGGATACTGAAAGCCGGGTTGCAGCGGAAGGCCGGGGGGTATCTTTCAAAGGTTGCACCCCCTTCGATCCGCTTGTGGATACTGAAAGTCTTGATACTGAGTATCGGGGGATAAAGCCTTACGAGAGTTGCACCCCCTTCGATCCGCTTGTGGATACTGAAAGGAACTTCAATTAGCGTTCCGTCAACAAGTTTTTGAAGTTGCACCCCCTTCGATCCGCTTGTGGATACTGAAAGAAGTAATAACCCAAAATCAACAAAAACGCATTTGTAGTTGCACCCCCTTCGATCCGCTTGTGGATACTGAAAGTTTGCACATCTCGAAATGGCAGCAAATACGAAATTCCGTTGCACCCCCTTCGATCCGCTTGTGGATACTGAAAGTATGGCGCTTGCGCTGTGTCAAGGGTAAAGTCGCTTGTTGCACCCCCTTCGATCCGCTTGTGGATACTGAAAGGTTGTCGCGCTGATAGCTGCAATTGGTTTGTTGATTGGTTGCACCCCCTTCGATCCGCTTGTGGATACTGAAAGGCTCGTTCGCCATTCTGGTCGTACTCTCCCCACTGCGTTGCACCCCCTTCGATCCGCTTGTGGATACTGAAAGTTTCCATCGCCATCCTCCCCTTCCCCATCACGCGAAGTTGCACCCCCTTCGATCCGCTTGTGGATACTGAAAGGATCCAATCTTTTGAATTCGGATTCTTGCCCATTTTTGGTTGCACCCCCTTCGATCCGCTTGTGGATACTGAAAGTAGGTGGGAGTGATTGGGATTGCAGGGATTGTTCCCTGTTGCACCCCCTTCGATCCGCTTGTGGATACTGAAAGTGTTTCCTTTCAGCGATTTCAGAACACCGGTTTGTGCCGTTGCACCCCCTTCGATCCGCTTGTGGATACTGAAAGACAATCCAAGAACTGGTGAAGCGTTGGGTCTGTCCAAGTTGCACCCCCTTCGATCCGCTTGTGGATACTGAAAGTACTCCACACTTCGATGAGACAATAACTGTTTGTTTCGTTGCACCCCCTTCGATCCGCTTGTGGATACTGAAAGGCACAGCTGGCGATGGCGCGCTTTGGCGCGCTGGTTGTTGCACCCCCTTCGATCCGCTTGTGGATACTGAAAGATTGTTGAAATTGCCGTTGACAACGCGCCGCCTATCAGTTGCACCCCCTTCGATCCGCTTGTGGATACTGAAAGGTGTTGTTTTTGGCAGAATGGCAGATGATGTGCTGAGTTGCACCCCCTTCGATCCGCTTGTGGATACTGAAAGAGACGTTCTCTGGTTCGTACTTTACAAACACTTGATGGTTGCACCCCCTTCGATCCGCTTGTGGATACTGAAAGTGCAATATCCTTTGCTTCCTCATCGCTTTCGCAGTGAGTTGCACCCCCTTCGATCCGCTTGTGGATACTGAAAGGCCGAGAAACGCGGCGTCGACCTGACCGCCGACGAGGTTGCACCCCCTTCGATCCGCTTGTGGATACTGAAAGTTGGTCAAATCACTGCGCACCTGATTGGTCACATACGGTTGCACCCCCTTCGATCCGCTTGTGGATACTGAAAGGTGAAGAAACCGCCAAGCGTCTTGGACGCGACCCGCAGGTTGCACCCCCTTCGATCCGCTTGTGGATACTGAAAGTTCTGGCAGGTGCTACAGTGTGGCTGGCAAGGCGCACAGTTGCACCCCCTTCGATCCGCTTGTGGATACTGAAAGCGTCAATGAGCTCAAATATTTCCATGTCCAGCCGCTCGTTGCACCCCCTTCGATCCGCTTGTGGATACTGAAAGCTCCTCGCGGGTTGAGGCAGGGATCTTTTGGGGATCGTTGCACCCCCTTCGATCCGCTTGTGGATACTGAAAGAACCCCGGAAAGAGGGAGAGAATCAATCCGCGCACCAGTTGCACCCCCTTCGATCCGCTTGTGGATACTGAAAGATGATTGGAGGCATTTGATGAATGCCTCAAGGTCAGGTTGCACCCCCTTCGATCCGCTTGTGGATACTGAAAGCTTTAATAAGAGGCTGAACAAGCGAGAGCGGCACATTGTTGCACCCCCTTCGATCCGCTTGTGGATACTGAAAGATGCCGAACTTTAATAAAGTCGCCCCCGTGAATGGGCGGTTGCACCCCCTTCGATCCGCTTGTGGATACTGAAAGGCATCATATTTGGCTTTGGTCATCGGATTACTCAGTGTTGCACCCCCTTCGATCCGCTTGTGGATACTGAAAGGCTCAGGCTTCGCACCTGAGCGCCGCGTTTACGGTCGTTGCACCCCCTTCGATCCGCTTGTGGATACTGAAAGTTGAGGAAGGGCAATACCTTTCAAACATTACGCAAATTGTTGCACCCCCTTCGATCCGCTTGTGGATACTGAAAGATGATACATTCAGGCGCAGGGTCAAGGACTTCGTAAGTTGCACCCCCTTCGATCCGCTTGTGGATACTGAAAGCAAGAGACCCGTAGGCTAAACTTGAGCTGGAACTTGGTTGCACCCCCTTCGATCCGCTTGTGGATACTGAAAGTGCATATATTTCAACTCCGCTGTGCGGAGTAGGACTTGTTGCACCCCCTTCGATCCGCTTGTGGATACTGAAAGTTGCTCATAATCACGCCGTGACCAGATGAATAAATGGTTGCACCCCCTTCGATCCGCTTGTGGATACTGAAAGCGCAGTCATGCAGACAATCAGGACGACGTAGTTCCTTGTTGCACCCCCTTCGATCCGCTTGTGGATACTGAAAGTGTTGAGGACAAAATTTCTGCGGATGTGACGCTGAGTTGCACCCCCTTCGATCCGCTTGTGGATACTGAAAGACCGGTTTTGTCTTTCCGAGATACCAGACGTCCAGGATGTTGCACCCCCTTCGATCCGCTTGTGGATACTGAAAGAATATCACGGCCGCCAAAGGTACGGCGGCAACCGGCGTTGCACCCCCTTCGATCCGCTTGTGGATACTGAAAGCCGTCTTGGTTTCCGGTTTCGTTTGTTTTTGGGCCTTGTTGCACCCCCTTCGATCCGCTTGTGGATACTGAAAGATGAAGTTCCTTCGTGAGATGACACCTGCTCATGGTGGTTGCACCCCCTTCGATCCGCTTGTGGATACTGAAAGGCACGGGGCAACATCCCTGCCCCGTGCGGTCTTTTTTGTTGCACCCCCTTCGATCCGCTTGTGGATACTGAAAGAGCATTTTGGCGAAGGCGGCGGCGCTCGCCGCCTCAGTTGCACCCCCTTCGATCCGCTTGTGGATACTGAAAGTCAGATACAACCCGTTTTGCCACTTGATTCCGCCAAGTTGCACCCCCTTCGATCCGCTTGTGGATACTGAAAGGCGCTGGCTTATCAGGTCATCAGCGAGTCACGTGACTGTTGCACCCCCTTCGATCCGCTTGTGGATACTGAAAGGCGCCTGCGCAATGGTTTGCGGATAGGCCGGGAACGGTTGCACCCCCTTCGATCCGCTTGTGGATACTGAAAGGATAATTGCTGTAAGTGTTATCCGCCGTCAGCGTGCGTTGCACCCCCTTCGATCCGCTTGTGGATACTGAAAGGGTCTTTGCGATGCGGAAAGGCCTGGCGCACCAGGGGTTGCACCCCCTTCGATCCGCTTGTGGATACTGAAAGTACTTTACAAATACTCGATGTATTGTTTTGTACGATGTTGCACCCCCTTCGATCCGCTTGTGGATACTGAAAGTGTTGAGGACAAAATTTCTGCGGATGTGACGCTGAGTTGCACCCCCTTCGATCCGCTTGTGGATACTGAAAGAACTATCCGCCGCACCTGGCTGGAGTGTTGCCGAGGTTGCACCCCCTTCGATCCGCTTGTGGATACTGAAAGGGCGCAAGATTGATGAGCACGATGCGAGAATACAAAGTTGCACCCCCTTCGATCCGCTTGTGGATACTGAAAGTTTATTTTATTATGTAGGTAACTGTTACTTCCGGCAGTTGCACCCCCTTCGATCCGCTTGTGGATACTGAAAGGCTCATGATACTCACTTTTTATCATGACCAGCCAGTGTTGCACCCCCTTCGATCCGCTTGTGGATACTGAAAGAAAGTACTCCTTTGACCCCGTCCACAGTAACAAAATGTTGCACCCCCTTCGATCCGCTTGTGGATACTGAAAGGAGCGCATCGAAAATCTTAGCGGCTTCATGAAAGCCGGTTGCACCCCCTTCGATCCGCTTGTGGATACTGAAAGAAAATTTGAACCCTTTAATATATAAAATATTTGAAAGGTTGCACCCCCTTCGATCCGCTTGTGGATACTGAAAGTAGGACAGAGCCTGATGAAATATAGGCTCTGCCCAAAGTTGCACCCCCTTCGATCCGCTTGTGGATACTGAAAGATGCTAAGAGGGCTGATGTCAAATTGAATGTAGAACGGTTGCACCCCCTTCGATCCGCTTGTGGATACTGAAAGGTATTTAGTTCCATAACCGAGGACATTTCGTCCTCGGGTTGCACCCCCTTCGATCCGCTTGTGGATACTGAAAGATCTGGTAGGAAATCTCAAAACCCTGTCCGTCTTTAGTTGCACCCCCTTCGATCCGCTTGTGGATACTGAAAGCGATTTCGCTCTCTGTTACCTCAACCACCACATGGTGGTTGCACCCCCTTCGATCCGCTTGTGGATACTGAAAGATTTTATTATTCAAATACAAACGATAAGATAATCTCAGTTGCACCCCCTTCGATCCGCTTGTGGATACTGAAAGGGCATCCTCGACATTCGAGATGTCTACATACATAGACGTTGCACCCCCTTCGATCCGCTTGTGGATACTGAAAGAAAATGTTGCGCAGATGGATTCTGTTGCTGAAACATGTTGCACCCCCTTCGATCCGCTTGTGGATACTGAAAGCTGTCTCGAGTTTGACAATGTGATCCCATGTCGGAGGTTGCACCCCCTTCGATCCGCTTGTGGATACTGAAAGCTGGTAACATCATTGGCGGCGTGCTGATGTGTAGATGTTGCACCCCCTTCGATCCGCTTGTGGATACTGAAAGTTTCTCAAGTTGGCGGCGGAGCAAGAAGCGTGCAGAGTTGCACCCCCTTCGATCCGCTTGTGGATACTGAAAGCTAACACTTTTACGAACGGTAGATCATGCCCATATTGGTTGCACCCCCTTCGATCCGCTTGTGGATACTGAAAGCGCAGCGCGCTCCGGGCGGCGTCATACACACCGGACGGTTGCACCTCCTTCGATCCGCTTGTGGATACTGAAAGGGTAGAACAAAGTTTGCAGGCTGTTATTCGCCTGGTGTTGCACCCCCTTCGATCCGCTTGTGGATACTGAAAGTCGATACCGCGTCGTTTTAACCACTCAATCGCCCCCTGTTGCACCCCCTTCGATCCGCTTGTGGATACTGAAAGTTGTAGTAGTTGAGATCAATCTGTTTGCTCTGCACGCGTTGCACCCCCTTCGATCCGCTTGTGGATACTGAAAGTTTGCAACTGCGTAAGCCTCAACGCTTGCCTGTCTCAGTTGCACCCCCTTCGATCCGCTTGTGGATACTGAAAGTGCAGATGACGAACTTCAATCATTCCAGCCATGCTGGTTGCACCCCCTTCGATCCGCTTGTGGATACTGAAAGGCGCCAGCACGGTCGCCAGATCGCGTCGCACAAATGGTTGCACCCCCTTCGATCCGCTTGTGGATACTGAAAGATCCTGGCAGCCTGCTGAGCAGCGTTGCGGGCAGCAGTTGCACCCCCTTCGATCCGCTTGTGGATACTGAAAGGCATTTTCATAATGGTTGTCATGCCGGCAGTAATATGTTGCACCCCCTTCGATCCGCTTGTGGATACTGAAAGGCACAAAAACAACAATCGAAATTGAGAATGACCATAGGTTGCACCCCCTTCGATCCGCTTGTGGATACTGAAAGTTGGCTACCGCTCTCCGCTGCGCTGTGGTTACGTAGTTGCACCCCCTTCGATCCGCTTGTGGATACTGAAAGAGTATGGTACAGGGGGGTGGGACGCCCTCCTCGTTCTGTTGCACCCCCTTCGATCCGCTTGTGGATACTGAAAGGCTGGTTGAAATGGGGCTGACGTTTGACCTGACCAGGTTGCACCCCCTTCGATCCGCTTGTGGATACTGAAAGATTGTCCAATGCGGGCTGTGGTTGTGGTTGGAGATTGGTTGCACCCCCTTCGATCCGCTTGTGGATACTGAAAGGGTATTCACGCACCAGGCAAGACCGGGATAGACGGTGTTGCACCCCCTTCGATCCGCTTGTGGATACTGAAAGTATATTCATGAATACGTCTGGCATTCAACCTCCTTGGTTGCACCCCCTTCGATCCGCTTGTGGATACTGAAAGATATTGGCGACCTGGACGAAGTAGCCAGACTGATCGGTTGCACCCCCTTCGATCCGCTTGTGGATACTGAAAGGGCAACGGCAATGGCAGTAGCAAGGGCACTGTTGAAGGTTGCACCCCCTTCGATCCGCTTGTGGATACTGAAAGCGTATCAATCTACTGGACATCGCCTTATGCGACTTTGTTGCACCCCCTTCGATCCGCTTGTGGATACTGAAAGGTGATTTACCGGTTCGTATTGAGGCACTGTCTGATAGTTGCACCCCCTTCGATCCGCTTGTGGATACTGAAAGCGAAAGCAATGTCCAGCACGCCATCAACATCGAAGGTTGCACCCCCTTCGATCCGCTTGTGGATACTGAAAGTTTACGTTGGCCCGGAACAACATCCGGCAGGAAGAGATGTTGCACCCCCTTCGATCCGCTTGTGGATACTGAAAGGAGTACGCGTCACTGTCTTGGCATTATCCGACACATTGTTGCACCCCCTTCGATCCGCTTGTGGATACTGAAAGATTCGCTTTCAGTGTCTACTTCTGTCGTATGAGGTCGTTGCACCCCCTTCGATCCGCTTGTGGATACTGAAAGGACATCCTCGACATTGGAGATGTCTGTGTACACAGACAGTTGCACCCCCTTCGATCCGCTTGTGGATACTGAAAGTTTATAGAATGGCGACATCAGTTTGCTGATGTCGTCAGTTGCACCCCCTTCGATCCGCTTGTGGATACTGAAAGCTGCTCCGTGCAGTCTTTTTTGGGCGGTTATCTGCCCGTTGCACCCCCTTCGATCCGCTTGTGGATACTGAAAGTCGTAGCGAATTAATGCGTCCGCATCTAACTCCTCTTGTTGCACCCCCTTCGATCCGCTTGTGGATACTGAAAGTCTTTCAGACGGAAGACGGGCTAATTATTTCGGAGGGGTTGCACCCCCTTCGATCCGCTTGTGGATACTGAAAGTTTGCTGCTGGTTGTGCAGTTGTTGGCAGGGCGGGTGTTGCACCCCCTTCGATCCGCTTGTGGATACTGAAAGGGCAGAAAAGCACCTGAGAAAACGCGAACTGGTAGAGTTGCACCCCCTTCGATCCGCTTGTGGATACTGAAAGAACAAAGGAATGACATTTTGATTAACTGTAAAGTTCGTTGCACCCCCTTCGATCCGCTTGTGGATACTGAAAGAAAACAATCAAAGTCCGAACCCAAATCAGTCAAACCTGTTGCACCCCCTTCGATCCGCTTGTGGATACTGAAAGTAACTCGGAAAAAGGTGCAATTATGACCCTTCTATCCGTTGCACCCCCTTCGATCCGCTTGTGGATACTGAAAGTCTCGACATCCAGCTCATCGACCCCCTCTTCCGGCGTTGCACCCCCTTCGATCCGCTTGTGGATACTGAAAGCTCATTTGTTGATTTTCGGTTATACCGACATCTTCAAGTTGCACCCCCTTCGATCCGCTTGTGGATACTGAAAGGCTGAACATGATGCCGACCGGTACGCCTGCCGGACAGGGTTGCACCCCCTTCGATCCGCTTGTGGATACTGAAAGTGACAACAGCCGCTTTGAATATGTCATTCAATTTAGGTTGCACCCCCTTCGATCCGCTTGTGGATACTGAAAGAGGTACTTGTTGAAGGCAAGCCCGAAGGCTTGCTCAGTTGCACCCCCTTCGATCCGCTTGTGGATACTGAAAGAACCGGTTGACGACATCTTGTCTGCATATGAAAAGGTCTGTTGCACCCCCTTCGATCCGCTTGTGGATACTGAAAGCGTGTAAAATCGCGCCGCGGCTGGCCGGATTTCGAGTTGCACCCCCTTCGATCCGCTTGTGGATACTGAAAGGTTCACTTTTGATATTTAGTTTTTGGACAGCAGCCGGTTGCACCCCCTTCGATCCGCTTGTGGATACTGAAAGACCCGGTCGGCGACTGCGGCCAGGTGCATTGGCAGGGTTGCACCCCCTTCGATCCGCTTGTGGATACTGAAAGTGTCAACCACGTGCACGTAAGCGCGAATGGTTTTCTGTTGCACCCCCTTCGATCCGCTTGTGGATACTGAAAGTCCCGCTGCCTATGAGCCGGGCGGTAGCCAGGGCAAGTTGCACCCCCTTCGATCCGCTTGTGGATACTGAAAGCTTTTGCACTAACCGGCATTGGCATTCTTTGCGGAAAGTTGCACCCCCTTCGATCCGCTTGTGGATACTGAAAGGCGCGCTGGTCTTCATCTTCCGGCCAGATCATGGCTGCGTTGCACCCCCTTCGATCCGCTTGTGGATACTGAAAGGGACTGGGTTGAAGCGCTCGCCAACGGGAATCCCGAGTTGCACCCCCTTCGATCCGCTTGTGGATACTGAAAGCATACTGGGCCGGGCAGATGTCTACAAAACGGTTATGTTGCACCCCCTTCGATCCGCTTGTGGATACTGAAAGGCTCAGAAAATTAGCATGTGCCTGGTTATCGAAAACGTTGCACCCCCTTCGATCCGCTTGTGGATACTGAAAGTGTTGAGGACAAAATTTCTGCGGATGTGACGCTGAAAGTTGCACCCCCTTCGATCCGCTTGTGGATACTGAAAGGGAATATGCACCCCCGCCCATTGAGGATGTATCAGGTTGCACCCCCTTCGATCCGCTTGTGGATACTGAAAGGATTTATGCGGATACTATTCGTGCATGGTACTCAGTTGCACCCCCTTCGATCCGCTTGTGGATACTGAAAGTTTCTTTTTTCTTTTCCGTTGTTCAAAGTTACCCATTGGTTGCACCCCCTTCGATCCGCTTGTGGATACTGAAAGGAATTCAATGGCACGGAAGGGCCGCGGCGGTATCAGGTTGCACCCCCTTCGATCCGCTTGTGGATACTGAAAGAACGATGCGGAAGTTTTGCGCTACATGCACGCCTGGGTTGCACCCCCTTCGATCCGCTTGTGGATACTGAAAGTCGTCAATGAAAATGGGTTTCATGGTTGGTCTCCTTTGTTGCACCCCCTTCGATCCGCTTGTGGATACTGAAAGTTTATGGTTTTGAATTTTTAGCGCCCTTTTTGAACGTTGCACCCCCTTCGATCCGCTTGTGGATACTGAAAGTATCCACGAGCTCCACATAGTTATTATCGCTGCCATGTTGCACCCCCTTCGATCCGCTTGTGGATACTGAAAGATTTCTACAATCGGATTAGGAAACTTCAACTCTGAAAGTTGCACCCCCTTCGATCCGCTTGTGGATACTGAAAGTATAAACAATTACCGGCTGGTGCAGTGCAAGATACAGGTTGCACCCCCTTCGATCCGCTTGTGGATACTGAAAGCATTGAGAACATATTGCACGGGTGCGAGCGCGAATGGTTGCACCCCCTTCGATCCGCTTGTGGATACTGAAAGAGGCGCAGATCAGTGCATGATGTCAGCGTACTGCGCGTTGCACCCCCTTCGATCCGCTTGTGGATACTGAAAGACGCAGTTGCAAACAGCATCGCGAAGGCTGGCGAGAAGTTGCACCCCCTTCGATCCGCTTGTGGATACTGAAAGGCTTCGGGCGATTCCCACCAGGGCGTAGTCGGTTTGGTTGCACCCCCTTCGATCCGCTTGTGGATACTGAAAGGGCAAGGCAGGCGCGGCAGGGCGAGGCTTAGCACGGCGTTGCACCCCCTTCGATCCGCTTGTGGATACTGAAAGTTTGGTATATGTCAAGGTAAACCATGTATTGATGGTCGTTGCACCCCCTTCGATCCGCTTGTGGATACTGAAAGGACATTCAACGGGGGGTATCACGGGTTGATGTTTCCGTTGCACCCCCTTCGATCCGCTTGTGGATACTGAAAGAGGTACTTGTTGAAGGCAAGCCCGTAGGCTTGCTCATCGTTGCACCCCCTTCGATCCGCTTGTGGATACTGAAAGGCTTCGGGCGATTCCCACCAGGGCGTAGTCGGTTTGGTTGCACCCCCTTCGATCCGCTTGTGGATACTGAAAGATTCCTGGCTTGTAATACTGCCAGAACAGGTCGTACGTTGCACCCCCTTCGATCCGCTTGTGGATACTGAAACTGGAATACTCTTGTATATCTTCAAAGCGTCTCCTCAATCTATCCTTCTCGTTTGCATGGAACGACACGAAAAGACCGCCTGCCGGAGGTATGCAGGCGGTCTTTGTTTGGCTCGTGTGGCAGGCATACGGCTACCTGATCCACTGGTCGAGCCTTTTGTCCAGCGCATACTGCCCGCTGGCGATGTACGCTATCGCCCACACCGTGCGGACGATGAACGCCAGCCCAAACAGTGCGCCTGTGACCAGCAGGACGGTATCCACGGCGGCGGTGTCGAGGCCCAAAATAGCCTCGAAGTCAACACCGCCAAAATACAATCCCGCTCCGACCAATGCGAACAAAATCAAGGTTTTCACGGCTGCTCTCCTTTTTCGAGTGGTTTTTGGCTGGGGTCAGCCCGCTGGCTGCCCTCTGTCAGACCACCCGCCGGATGACCTGACAGAGAAGGCAGCCAGCCGCCGCCCGCATCCCAACACGCTGCGGGTAAGCGTGCAGGGAGTGCGGAG
>Ga0308395_1002004_pt1 | contig 12284 bp, 11 predicted proteins | sample Hotspr20SampleP4_FD_202097 | JGI IMG/M metagenome (GOLD analysis project Ga0308395, IMG submission 202097) | Hot spring phototrophic mat microbial communities from Mushroom Spring, Yellowstone National Park, Wyoming, United States - 20050930_P4 ...
TCCGGGATGGCCAGTGGGCTGATGGTGGCGGGAGTGGGTGTGGCATAGATACTCTGCTGGAGAACAGGGGGGAATATTCGACCCTGCTCCTTTCTCTATTTCACCAACCATTCTTGGGACAAACACACGTTGTAACCCTCCTTGACAAAGGCATTGATATTTTTCTCGTAATCGGCACTATCGGTTGTTTCAATGAAACTGTAGCATTGCTCTGATAGGCCAATAGCCTTCGCTCCTTCTTGAACCCCTGTCCAACTAGCTTGGTTGAAGGATTGATCGTTGATTTTGCCCACATCACTAACATAACCAATCTTCAATGGACAGGTGACCTCGCTACTCGTTGTGCTCTCCGTGGAGGTTACACTTTGCGTGGGGGTGCTAACTAATGTGCTTCCCTCACTCGTTGCGGGCTGTGGGCTGGCGGTCTCTGCAGGTGTTGACGAAGGAGCACATGCACCTAGCAGAACACTCAAAATGAGCAATACAACCAACAATGTAAAGCGAATCTTGTATTTCATAATCAATCTCCTTTCATTTATTGAAAATATGGGATTTTTTTGATTCATGACCGCAACATACCCAGAAACAGTTCAAATTTACTTAATACTTAGGAGCGTACCGTCGCTCCAGGTTGTATTCAGGTGTGAGCTGGAGTGAGGCAGTCTCATATCGATGGGTTTCATAAATATAAATGGCCTCCAACGCTATCTCAATCGCTCGTTCCCAACCCATAACCAGACCAGGATTCGGAGCATCATAAATGACTTCGCCAGTGAGTAAATTACCAGACACCGCACATACCACACCAGCCTTAAGTCCACGCATGGTTGCGATTGTAAAAATCGCAGATGCTTCCATCTCGACACTAAGAATTCGATGATCGCTGAGCATTTGAAGCAATTCTGGCGTTTCTCCGTAAAAAGCATCGGAAGAAGCAATAAGCCCCAGAAATATATTGAAATCTTTTTCCTTTTTTGATACGGCTGCTTCTAATAGGGCCTTGGTCAGAAAATAATCGGGGACTGCTGGAAATCCATCATGGGCATAATATCGCGTGGTTCCATCTAATCGCATGGCACCAGTGCTAATTACAATATCCCCAATTTGCATTCCCTTTTGCAAAGCGCCAGTGCTGCCAACACGGATAAAATGTGTTGCTCCAACGTTCGCTAATTCCTCAACTGCTATTGCCGCTGAAGGGCAACCCATTCCCGTAGAGGTTGCACTTACAGTGATTCCCTTGTACGTTCCTGTCCATGTCCGATGCTCACGATGAAAGGCAATTTCTCGTGCGTTTTCCAAATACCGCGCAATTCGTAATACCCGATCAGGATCTCCTGGTAATAATACATACCGTCCCACATCCCCGGGTTTCACATGGACATGATATTGCAACCGCCCAGCGGTCTTTTCAATCTTATCGATGGAAATTGATTCCGCCATATTTTTACCTCTTGGTAAGTTTTTGCACGAGTTTCCCCTAAATGACTTATACCTATAATATCAAGTGCGAGAAAAATTCTCTATCACAAAAATTGGGATTTTAATCCCTCATGCAACGATTATTCAACCCTTTTTCTGTAAAATTGAGTCAGAAGTAACCACAGTTCTTTAACATGCGATCAGCTTGGTAGCGCGGAATCGCTTACCGCTCTGCCATTCTTCACTGATCTCCATCAATAGGGCAGGAATCAGCCTCAGGCAGGATTCCTCGTTTGGGAAGATATCAGCAACTCCAGTCCTGCGCCGAATCTCCTTGTTGACCTGCTCCAGACTGTTGGTCGTGCGACTGTTGGTCGTGCGGATGTGGCGGCGGTGTTCCAAGGGAAAGTCGAATACCGTAGAACCATCCGGCAAGTTGTCTTCCAGCCAGGCGGACAAGCGCGGGGGGCAGTCAGCGCATACTTTTGAATGACCGTCTGCAGCAGTTCCTCGGCTGTTTTGCGGTCAGTGGCAGCGAGACAATTCAATCGGGATGAACTTGAATGGCTTTTCTCATGGCAATTTCGGATAAGTCGCTGGCGATCTTTTCCAAATTTATATCGTTTGCCTCGATAACCTTTTGATAAGTTTCGGGGCTTAATTTTTCTATGCCAGCAAAGGTCCCTGTGATTGCCCCAGTAATCGTTGAGGTCGTGTCAGCATCTCCGCCCATGTTCACAGAACCAATAATTCCCAGATTCGGATCTCCTCTTGAAGCTAAAAACACCCCTATTGCAAAAGGTACCGCTTCTATGATAGGTAAACCGCAACCAATCACGCTTGCAAGCTTCTCGCAGATTGTGAAGAAATCCTCCTTCCCTATTGCAATTTCAGCCGCAAGATTAATCCGTGATACCATCGAGGGACTTCTCAATACAATGGATTGTTTCTTGCCGATATCGTATCCTTTCTTTGCGCCATACCTCGCAGCATCAAGAACAGATAAAAGATTTGAATTCGGATTTAACCCCTCTGAAATTGCAGCGGCGACTGCCCCGGCTCCTGCAAAAGCCACATCAGCATTGTGGGTAGGAATGCATAAAACGACCGCATCCTCAACTGCTTTGTCTAAATCAACGGGATTTAGCCATCCAGCCGGAGCGATTTTCATTGCAGCGCCGTTGGATATTCCCATCCCCATTTTTTCTGCGATTCCTGTTTTATAGGGATCGTGTCCCGCTCTGAGTAATTCGATTGCCTTTTTTGTTGTTGGTCCGGCAAATCGGCTAAACAATTCATCTTCTTTTGCCCATTCCAAAAGCTGCCTGGAAACCAGTTCAACCGATATGTTGCCATTATTTTCAATAATTGCATGAATTATTTTTAGCATTTGGGAAGTATCATCTGTTATTTGCCCAGCCTTTCTGCCAGAGGCAAAAGTTCCTTCACCGGGACTATAAAAGTCGGTAACTCTCCCGCCAAACCGTGAATTGATCTCTTCTAGAGTTAACGTTTCTGTGGCACTACCCATCGCATCCCCAATGAGTGCGCCTGCAAGACCACCAAGAATATGATTGAAAATAAAATCTTTATTCATTACTTTCTCCTTTTGCTAACCATGTGATAATTTGCTTCCAAAGCAGACGATAACCTTCCCATTTTATGAACTCCTCCGGACACCAGTGTGGGCCGATGTCAGAAGCCCAAGCCAATGTTCTTCCTTTTCCATATGTTTTAGTTACAAGGAGAGGTTTGTCTTGAACCGTAGCAATGAGGTGTGAGTCTGGTTTCAAGGAGAGTTCGTTATAGCCCAATAAATATGGCCAAGGTTCTGGAAGATTGTTGACAATAGAATGTGTGGAGTCAATTATGACCGGATCAACTCCCTGAGGACACTCAACTCGATCATCAAAAGTGAGAATATTGACCGGTAAGATTTCCTCAATGGGTGTTCGATAATATTTTGCACTGGCATAAATACCGGCAAAGGAGTAATAGCCTCCACACATTGCGAAACCACCACCCTGCGAAACCCATTCCTTAATTAGATGTAATCGATTTACCGATCTTTTTCCTCGAAGCCATACGTCAGAAGGTAAAAGTAAAGTGTTTGAACCTATATCACTCAAGATTAAAACGTGGTATGAGTTCATTTCCTCAAGGGTTGAAGGAAAATGATCCGCGACAAGGTGACCGGGTAGGTGAACTAATTCAATATTCGTTCCTTCGAGAGATTCTTTTAGATATTGAATTCCAACTTCATAAACGGTACTTGAAAAGAAATCCCAACCCTTGTAATGGGTGCTGTTTGAAACCCATGATTCTCCAGCAAGCAATACCCTAATTTTATGGTGCATTTTTTGCCTCCTTACTTTGCGGTCAAGGTGAAAGTCCAGACTGTTTAGCTTTTACAGAGAAAATTAACTGGTTGATTGAAACTGCACCAAGAAGAATAAAGCCCAGAACAGCTAATTGCCAGATGGCATTTATTCCTGCTAATTGAAGTCCTGATGCTACAAGTGTCACAATTAAGACAGCCAACAAGGGGCCAACCAGGCTTCCAGATCCGCCAAATATGTTCGTACCTCCAAGCACCGTTACAGTGATCGATTGAAGTTCCATGCCACTACCTACATCTGGTCTGGCTGCCATCAGCCATGAAGCCATAACAACTGCCCCAATACCAGCCAAGATTCCATTCAGTGTATAAAGAGAAAAACGTACCCTTGTAACCGGAATGCCGGAAAATTTGGCTGCAGTTTCATTAACACCAATGAGATACACCCAACGACCAAAATATGTCCAATTCAAAAAGAAATAGATGATTGCAAAAACAGGCAACGCAACTAATAAAATTTGTGTGGGAATGCCAAGAATTCTTCCATCGCCAATGAAAGCAAATTCTCTTGGAAAGTTTGAGATCGGAATGCCGTTCGTGATAACCAGGGCTAATGCCCCAAAAGCCCACATTGATCCAAGCGTGCCAATCAGTGGAGGAAGACCCCAAATTGCAACCGTGAAACCGTTTATTGAACCAAGTAAACCTCCAAACAGGATTGTCAATAAAGCTGCAATCCAAATATCAACCCCGGACCGTGAAAGGACTCCCAAGAAAACACCCGAAAGACTTAACATTGCTCCAACCGAAAGGTCTATACCCGCGCCACCTGCAAGAATTACCAAGGTCTGACCAATAGAGAGCAAGAGGAGAACAGTTCCCATTCGTAAGATATCGAGAATTGTTCTGGTATTGAGAAAATACGGACTGATCAATGACAAAATAATCAGTACAATGATCAACAATACGATCAAAAAATAAACTCGATTGCTCAATAAAGCAGGGAAAGACTGCTTCAGTAATCTTTCTACCATGATACTATGCTTCTCCTATACTTGGCTGTCTGATTTTGAAACGAAGATATTTTGAAATCGTCTGTTGCTTATTGATCAGTAAATCAACGCCAACCGAAAATATGATCAAGAAACCAATTACAGCACGTTCCCATAATGATGGTATACCCAATAAGAGCAAGCCATTTTTCATGAACGCCATGAAAAACACACCAGCCAAAGTTCCAATGATAGACCCGCGTCCACCAAACACCGATGCTCCACCAATAACGACTGCAGCAATTGCAGAGATTGGTAAATCAATGCCCACGGTAATTTCTACGCTTCCCAGCCTGCCTACATACAACAACGAAGAAAAGCCAACCAAGGAACCAAGCAGCATGTAACCAATAATTCTGGTTTTTCTTACGTCAATTCCTGAAAGCTTCGCGGCTTCCAGATTATTTCCTGTGGCATAGATGTGCCTTCCAATCGGTAGAAAAGTCAATAAAATCCAAAAAACCAGATAAAAGATAAATATTACAATAATTGAGGCGGGTATTCCAAAATATTGTCCCTGAACCAGGGGACTAAATACAGGTGGTAGACCGGTTATCCAGCGGCCGCCAAGCATACCAAACACTGCTGCTCGAAGAATGTTTGACATTCCAAGTGTTGCGATGATATCTGGTATTCTGCCAAAGGTGATCAAGGAACCATTGATAAACCCAATCGTGGTACCAACGAGAATTGCAACCAACCCAATTACAAGTGGATGAATTTCTGCTTGAATTAACCAACCAACAATAATGGCGACAACTCCCAAGGCTGAACCGACTGAAATATCAATTCCACCCATCAAAATGACAATTGTCATACCTATACTGACCAATGACAATTCTGTCGCATTCCGTAGTATTGACCGGAGGTTCGAACTGTTGAGAAAATTTTCTGAAATTATTGAAAAAATCACAACTTCAAGAAGTACCAATCCGATCGTGAACAAATCCCGACGACTCAATCCAGGAATGAATGTTTTCACCCTACCACTCCTATTTCTATTTAGGATAATCTTGTTATGCCACACCAATTCATTACAATCACAGCCAGAACTTTGGTGGCAGTGATAAGATCTTCCTCATTGAGAGATTCATCGCTTTGGTGGGCAACCGAAGGTTTGCCCGGGCCGAAGTTGATGGTTGGTATACCGACATTAACAAACCAGCCCATGTCAGTGTGACTACCGATGCCCTGAAGAACTACATTGTTCGTAACCTGTAAAAGCGATGCTTTGCAGGTCTCCACAAAAGGATGATCGGCTGGGGTTTCGGCACAATCAGCGTCAATTAACCATTCAATTTTTGGTGGATTTTGGATCAGCCATTCATCTTTTTGAGAAACGGAATAAATAAAATCTTCAATCTCCTTCTTGACTTTCCCACCGAGGAAATTATTATCTCTTTCGGCTGGAAGATACTGGGCATTGAATACAAGTTCTGCCTGACCGGCAAATGTTGTTGGGTATTCACCAGCGTTGAATTGAGCAACATATACTTGACAAGGGATAGGTAGCAACGGATGAATTTTTCTGGCAGCCCAGTCTGAATTCAAAACATCAATTTGATCGAGAAAAAAGCGAGATAGGCGGATTGCGTCAACTGCTCCTCCATCACGCCAATCTGCTTGAGGTAATTCAATATGTCCACTGCGGCCTTTTATCGTGAGTTTACCCCACAGGATCCCCCTACAGAGAGGAGCAATAGTTAAATCGGTCGGTTCTGTGAGGATACATCCTTCAGCTCTGTAACCACGATCCACCAAGGCTAAAGTGCCCATTCCACCTGCTTCTTCATCCACAACCGTGGCAATGCAAATATCACCGGCATTCTTCAATCCGACGGAGTAAATTGCCCTTAAAGCAGAAATCATGGCGGTGATTCCGCCTTTCATGTCTACAACACCTCGACCGATAATCCTTCCGTCTTTCCGAATGGCACCGAAAGGCTCAACACTCCAACCAGAACCGGCTTTTACAACATCAACATGCCCGGTGAGTAAAAGTGACTTCCCTTCTCCACTACCCCTGATGATTCCTGCCTGATTTGGTCTTCCCTCAAAATTATGATCAGGATAATAACCGGGTTTTCCTTGATACTTTGACAACTGTTGAGGATCAGGTTCCCAACGATCAATTGTTGCTCCAAAAAATCTTAATTCTTCAGCGATCAGGTCCTGTACCTGTTCTTCAAACCTTTCTCCTGGTTCTTCCAAGAACCACGGATTGACACTGGGAACTCGAACGAGCCTTTGCAGAAGACCGATGATTTCTTCTCGATGATCATCAATCCACGATAAAACTCGAGAAATATCATTCATTGTGGGTTTGAAGAGCGATTTTGGGGATATTAAGTTCATCTTTTCTCCTGTTGTTTCCATTGATACCTAGGGCTAGGCGGAGGATCAATTCTTCAGTGGCTTCTTGTCTGTCTAAAATACCCATCAACTGCCCTTCGTGCATGACCACGAAAGTATCAGCAAGGGACAATGCTTCGGGTAAATCGGATGTAATCAATATGATGGCGATTTCTTGATTAGCCAATTCAAATATAAGTTTATGGAATTCATTTTTCGTTCCCACATCAATTCCATGAGTTGGTTCATCCAGTATCAATAATTTTGGCTTCAGAGTTAGATTTCGTCCCAGAACTACTTTTTGTTGATTTCCGCCGCTAAGACTTGAAACGGATATCTCTATATTGGGTGCTTTGATGGCAAGCTTTTGGAAAATCTGAGAAACAACTGAATTTTCAAGGCTTGAATTTATCTTTCCAATTAAAGAAGAAATATTTTGTAAAATTGAAGCGCTTATATTATCTTTGATAGAGCGAATTAGAAAAAGTCCTTGGGATCTTCGATCCTCGGGTAAGTAGACAATACCATGACCGATGGATTCTCGAATGCTCCTTGGTCTGATAGGGCGGCCTTCGAAAAAAATTTCTCCGGAGTCGGCTTGCATTTCACCAATTATGGTTTTAGCGACCTCTGAACGACCGGCACCAACCAGACCATAAAAAGCAAGAATCTGCTTTCGCTTAATGGAAAAACTGATGTTCCTATAAAATCCCTCGCAAGATAAGTTGTGAACAGAAAGTAAAGGTTCTTGATGATGAAACTCTCTTGGAAAATAGATTTCTGTCGAAATTTTTCGACCGGTCATTGCATTGATTAAATCGTTTTCATTTGTGTCCGAAACTTTTGAATCCATGACAACGTAACCATCCCGCAAGACGGTAACGTAATCTGCAATCTCAAATATTTCTGCGAGACGGTGGGAAATGTACAAAATTGAAACATTATTTTCTTTGAGGTTTTGAATTGTTTGAAACAAAATCTCTGTTTCCCGGTGACTTAATATTGCCGTAGGTTCATCGAGGATCAGTAAACGAGCATTTCTGTGGACTGCTCTGGCGATAAGAACCAGCTGCTTTACACCCAAAGAGAGATCACTCATCGGTTTTCCGATAATCTCAGCGGGCAAGCCGATACGTTTGAGCGCACCTACCCCCATTTCGGTCATACTCTTCCAGTCTAATGTACCATTCGGTTTTTTGATCTCTTCCCCCAAAAACAGGTTTTCGACCACCGATAAATCATTAAAAAATAATGGTTCTTGGTAAACAATGGCTATTCCCAGTTTTGATGCATCCCTCGGCTCCTGGAATGTGTATTCGATTCCATTCCACAAAATTTGACCAGAATCGGGACGGAGAGCCCCCGCAATAATTTTCATCAAGGTGGATTTTCCTGCACCATTCTCTCCAACAACTGCGTGAACTTCACCGCTATGAGCAGTCAGACTCACACCAGACAGAGCTTTAACACCACCAAAGGATTTATAAATGTTGGTTAGTCTCAGTAAGGGGGTACTTTCCATGTGGGGTCTCCGTCCCATTTCTTTAGTAGATTCTAGAAGTCAAAATTATCAACGTTGTTGGCATCAATCACCAATGGAGGGCCGAGCAACAGAATCTTGGTGTCGGGGAAGTACTTCACAGGGTCGGGCAAGCCAGGTACGATATTCTCTTCCTGGAATGGTTTTCCTTCAAGCAACTGTATACCCGCCCAAACATTCAGATACCCCAGTGCTCTTGGATTCCACAAAACGGATTCTTTCATTACACCGCTCTTGATAAATGGTCTGACGGTATTGGGGGAACCATAGCCGATCACGGCCACCTGTCCGATCTTTCCAGCATTTTCAACCGCTTTTGCCACACCGGGCACGGTTGTGGAAGCAACAGCGATCAACCCCTTCAGGTCAGGATAACGGGTCATCAATTCTTCGGCCTGTCTGAGGGCATCCTCCGAAGAACCTCCTTGTGTGTACCGAATATCCACAATCTCAATATTCGGGTATTTGGTTGCTACGGCTTCTTTCATGAATTCGATCCATGTATTGAGGTTAGTCGCAGTTGACTCTCCCGAAATGATCCCGATTTGCCCTGCTTCACCGATTTGCATAGCCAATCGGTCAATCAGAGTGTACCCCAAGTCTTTATCAAGGGCCTGAGCAACATACACTCTTCGGACACTATTGGGGCTATCCGAGTCAGAGGTATAAACTATGATCCCTGCTTGTTCAGCTCGCTCCATAACCGGGTTCAGGGAAGCGGAATCCAGAACAGAAATGGAAATGGCATCTACCCGCTGCTGGATCAGATTTTCCATCAAACGAACCTGCTCAGCCGCACTCGCAGTAGGGGAACCAACATTCAGGTATGTTACACCAAAGGCTTTAGCTGCATCATTGCCGCCTTCTTCCATGGCCGTAAAGTAAGGAATACCAACCAATTGGGGAATAAAGGCGATTTTCCAATTTGTTGATGCTTTACCCTCTTGTGGTTGCCCACCATCGCTTGGGGGTGCTTGTGTAGCTTGAGCAGGTGGTGGAGCACTGGTATTTGTAGGTGCAGGGGTTGGTGTAGTGCACCCCCAAACAACCACAGCAATCAATATCAAGAGAATCCAAACACGCAAACTTTTCATTTTTTCCTCCTCAGGAATATGCTTGATGTAAATTTGGTCTACAAACTTACCTTCTACACGCTTATTCACGAAGGATCGTTACCATCTCCAACCTCCTTTCTTGTCAACAGAAATTGTTCAACTTCAGCTTGCCAGGGTAAGGATGAAATGGCTCCAATTTTTGTGTTGGCTAAAGCACCACAGGCATTAGCAAATCGGATCCTTTCTTCGGGTTTCCACGCTTTTAAGGTCCCATACACAAACCCGGCAATGAAAGCATCTCCCGCAGCGGTTGTATCAACCACGGTGATCGGAAAAGCCGGTATGTGAAATTGTTGATTCGATTGACTAAAGATTGCACCTGCTGAACCTAATGTGATGATGACTTCATCAATTCCATTATTATTGAGTTGATTCGCAACTTCAAAGGCGCTGGTCAGATCGGTAATTTTAAGACCGCTGATAATCTCGGCTTCTCCCTGATTGATAATCAAATAGTCTATCAATTTGAATAGCTCCTCACGCAAAGGAAAAGCGGGCGCCGGGTTGACTAATACCTTTTTGTTTTTACCTTTTGCCAGTCTTAAAACATATGGCAAAACTGGATGGAGTCTTCCAAAGTGACAGACAACCAGGTCGGCTTTTTCAAACTCTTCCGCGGCATGGTCAAGATCGGCTGGTGCGATTCGATAGTTTGAACCTTGAGCAACAACGATGCGGTTTTCCCCCGAATCCTCGAGAATGATCATTGCAATGCTGGTCAACTCATTTTCATCTTGGGAAATAAAGGAAGTGTTGATATTCTCTTTTTCCAATTCCTGTATCAGGAAGTTTCCGAAATAATCCTTTCCTACGCGTCCAATTAGAGTAACATCTAACCCCAAGCGCGCCATTCCTACAGCTTGATTTGCACCCTTGCCGCCAGGAATAATGAAAAATTCCTCGGCATTCACCGTTTCACCGGCCGCCGGGGCATGATTTGTTCTTGCAATGAGATCAATGTTCAAACTTCCAACAACAACGACTTTATGCATGGATGAAAAATTTATCCTTAGAAATGAATTGACGAAATGCCAGTTGTTAGTTATTATTCTAAAAATTACAACTTATACTGTCAACCGGACAACAGGACAACTTGTATGCTCGACTCAATCAATTTACCCCTCAATCAAGCCGATCATGTACCTCTGTATTTTCAGATAAAAAATGTGATTGCAGAGCAAATTCGGGAAGGCAAACTGACCAGTGGTGAATTATTGCCTTCTGAATATACGCTAATGCAAATGTTCAATGTCAGTCGCGCAACCATTCGACAGGCACTTGGCGAATTGGAAATTGAAGGTTTGATTGAACGCAAGCAGGGAGTGGGCACTTTTGTCAAAGCCAAAAAGATTGATCCGGAGATCATTAAGTTGACCAGTTTCAGCGAGGATATTAAGTCGAGGGGGTTGAAACCCGGTTCTAAAACAATTGAAGTGGAAAATATTGTGCCTAATGCACAGGTTATGAAATATCTGGGGTTGTCCGTAAAAGCACCAATATGGATTGTTCGGCGGCTTCGTTTTGCTAATGACGAACCAATCGGGCTTCAGTATCTTTACATTCCTCCCTGGTTAAAAGTTGATCCCGAAGAATTGATGAATTTACAATCCTATTACGAGTTGTTAAAACGGAAAGGCATCCACCTGGCTCATGCCACTGAGCTGTTAATTGCTCGAAACGCCACAAAACGGGAAGCAGAATTGTTGAATATAAAAGCGGGCAGATCACTCCTCGTGGCGGATCGGGTTACTTATGACACACGCAATGTCTGCGTAGAGTATGTTCAGTTCATTTATCGGGCTGACCGTTACCAGTACCGCTTGACGCTTTATGCATAAACCTTTGGAACTTATGGCTACTGTCCTTGGTGATTGAAATGATCATTTAAAATGTGCCCTCAAAGGTTGTCTATCTGTTGCCAGATCGAAAGACTAGCTCGGTCAACATCTCTTAGCCCTAGACCACATTTTTAGTTACCTGGAACTGCTGCAAGACCTTGAAGCGGAAGGAGTACACTTTGTCATCCGCCTAAAATTAAATAGTCAAGCGCCAAATTTTTGGGGTGCCAGTGAAGGAAGTCATTCTAACCGTCTGCCATGGGGAGGCCATCTGTCACTTTCATGTTATGTTCAAGGGCAAAGATACCCGCTGCCGGTTAGTAAGAGACGAGTATCCTTACAAATGCTTTGAAAACCTTCTCTGATATACTTCAGCCTGCTTTCTAAATTATGAAATTTAGAATGTAACTGTCCCAAAGCTGGTGGGATTTGAAAAAAGAGCAAGCCCAGAGTAAGATAAATTCACCAAAACCCACCTTACTCGAGGGCTTGCCATGTCTATTGTCACGCTAAAACTTCCAGAAGTCAAGTACTGCCAGGAAAACCGACCGGAAAAGTGCCCGTATTGTGGCGGGGAGACGTTTCAGCGCTGGGGTGGGGTGGCGAAGCCAGTGAAAGACCCCCATT
>Ga0308395_1002005_pt1 | contig 12276 bp, 15 predicted proteins | sample Hotspr20SampleP4_FD_202097 | JGI IMG/M metagenome (GOLD analysis project Ga0308395, IMG submission 202097) | Hot spring phototrophic mat microbial communities from Mushroom Spring, Yellowstone National Park, Wyoming, United States - 20050930_P4 ...
ACCCCGCGCTCGATTGAGGAATTTTCGGCTCGCTGAAGAGCACTGAAACACGGTGCGGATATTCTCGCGTTTGCGAAACGGACGTATTGAGGAATTTTCGGCTCGCTGAAGAGCACTGAAACAGCAGCGCCGACGGGCTATCTGAGCGCGGCGCGTCCGGATTGAGGAATTTTCGGCTCGCTGAAGAGCACTGAAACGCGTTCCAGTTTTGCAACGTAATTCCGCCGGAAGCCGAATTGAGGAATTTTCGGCTCGCTGAAGAGCACTGAAACGCGTCCTTCATCGCCTGCCCCATCTCGTTGTAGCCCGATTGAGGAATTTTCGGCTCGCTGAAGAGCACTGAAACCTTGACCGAGAGGCGATGGTGTGCATCGATCCAAAAATTGAGGAATTTTCGGCTCGCTGAAGAGCACTGAAACAGCGCCGTCGCCCGCGCTACTCGTTTCCCTCGTCGCATTGAGGAATTTTCGGCTCGCTGAAGAGCACTGAAACTCCGCACCAACCGCGCAACGACCGGCGCGGTCAACTATTGAGGAATTTTCGGCTCGCTGAAGAGCACTGAAACACGTTGTGGAGTATGAACTGCACATCAAACGTAAGATTGAGGAATTTTCGGCTCGCTGAAGAGCACTGAAACCGCGAAACGCACGCAGAGATGACGCTGGATGAGTACAATTGAGGAATTTTCGGCTCGCTGAAGAGCACTGAAACCCTGTGCGGTGATTGATTACTGTGTCTCTATCATACATTGAGGAATTTTCGGCTCGCTGAAGAGCACTGAAACGATCGCTCGGGTCAAGCGTGCTCAGTGTGACGTTGGATTGAGGAATTTTCGGCTCGCTGAAGAGCACTGAAACGCAACGTCACTTCTCGGTACCCGCCCGCCACTTCCATTGAGGAATTTTCGGCTCGCTGAAGAGCACTGAAACGCTTATTTTTACACAACACAGCATCAGCGCCGCGAATTGAGGAATTTTCGGCTCGCTGAAGAGCACTGAAACGATTTCTACATCGACAACGGCAAAACTACGGAAGATAATTGAGGAATTTTCGGCTCGCTGAAGAGCACTGAAACGTGCGCCGGGGGGCGCGCGCTTCCGCTACGCGGGCGGGCATTGAGGAATTTTCGGCTCGCTGAAGAGCACTGAAACGGTTCGCGATCCGTATTCGAAGCGGGCTTGGTGACGATTGAGGAATTTTCGGCTCGCTGAAGAGCACTGAAACTGGGCGCGGGTTGCGCGTATGGTGCTCTTGACGGTAAATTGAGGAATTTTCGGCTCGCTGAAGAGCACTGAAACACAAAAATCTTGTTTTCGCCGCGAAAACCGTAATACATTGAGGAATTTTCGGCTCGCTGAAGAGCACTGAAACTGTTTTGAGTGATGTTCCGTAGCGTCATAGTGATACATTGAGGAATTTTCGGCTCGCTGAAGAGCACTGAAACTAGTGATCATAGTTCGATTGCTATAGGAACAATTTTGAATTGAGGAATTTTCGGCTCGCTGAAGAGCACTGAAACCTTTCCGCTGTTTTGTTGTACACGCGCAATCTAATATTGAGGAATTTTCGGCTCGCTGAAGAGCACTGAAACACTTCTAACATTAGATTGCGCGTGTACAACAAAACAATTGAGGAATTTTCGGCTCGCTGAAGAGCACTGAAACGATTCGCTGTGCGCGTGCGTTCCGGGCTGGGCGGCGATTGAGGAATTTTCGGCTCGCTGAAGAGCACTGAAACGTATACGGACCGCGTCGTAGACACGCAGCGGCGTCGATTGAGGAATTTTCGGCTCGCTGAAGAGCACTGAAACCACGTACTTTGGTCCACTTGCGGAACAAGACACTGAGATTGAGGAATTTTCGGCTCGCTGAAGAGCACTGAAACGCGAAAGAAAGGGGGTGAAGTTATGGCATTAGTTCCCGAATTGAGGAATTTTCGGCTCGCTGAAGAGCACTGAAACATAACGTCGAGATCGTATGAATTACTCCCACAGGAATTGAGGAATTTTCGGCTCGCTGAAGAGCACTGAAACATCCCTGACGGTCAGCGTAATCCAGTCTATTTTCCACATTGAGGAATTTTCGGCTCGCTGAAGAGCACTGAAACAATCAAGATCGCTGTCCTCATCCCAGTACGGCGCGTCTATTGAGGAATTTTCGGCTCGCTGAAGAGCACTGAAACAAGAACCGGAAGCCTGATACATGAGCATGCCATTGTATTGAGGAATTTTCGGCTCGCTGAAGAGCACTGAAACCTGTTCACGTACTGCCAGAACCACAAGTGCGGTGGATTATTGAGGAATTTTCGGCTCGCTGAAGAGCACTGAAACACTGTGCTTTCTGTGTTACTCATCTGACCGGGCTTGTATTGAGGAATTTTCGGCTCGCTGAAGAGCACTGAAACCGATCAGGTAGTAATCATCCGTGTCGTCTGGATACATTGAGGAATTTTCGGCTCGCTGAAGAGCACTGAAACTAGTTGCACTGGTGATGAGACATTGACACGCATATAGATTGAGGAATTTTCGGCTCGCTGAAGAGCACTGAAACCCGATTATGGGTTGAGAACGAGCAAATAAGGCAAGGTATATTGAGGAATTTTCGGCTCGCTGAAGAGCACTGAAACTTTCCCAAACAGCAGAAGGTACGGAGAGCGGATTAAGATTGAGGAATTTTCGGCTCGCTGAAGAGCACTGAAACTGTAACTCAACTTTTGTAGGGGATCGAACACTATACATTGAGGAATTTTCGGCTCGCTGAAGAGCACTGAAACCCAAAGCATTGTTTTGTGCCGTTGGTGGGGCAACATTGAGGAATTTTCGGCTCGCTGAAGAGCACTGAAACCAACGCCCGCGTATACCCACGCAGCATTAGGATCAGTAATCATTGAGGAATTTTCGGCTCGCTGAAGAGCACTGAAACCGTATTGCTCAACTTTGCCATCAACCTTCCTGAAGATTGAGGAATTTTCGGCTCGCTGAAGAGCACTGAAACCTCAATTCGATACGATACTGAAGCCGATAAACCGGAATTGAGGAATTTTCGGCTCGCTGAAGAGCACTGAAACTGTCAAGGTAGTCAGGGCGCACCGCAAACAGTTTTTTATTGAGGAATTTTCGGCTCGCTGAAGAGCACTGAAACTCATTACGACATTCTATCGCGCGATCTGGACACGTTTTATTGAGGAATTTTCGGCTCGCTGAAGAGCACTGAAACGCTCCTGTGCTTCAAGCCAATCAGACGCGCTGCCTGCTATTGAGGAATTTTCGGCTCGCTGAAGAGCACTGAAACCAACTATCGTATTCAATTCAGGATCGAATTGAGCGGCATTGAGGAATTTTCGGCTCGCTGAAGAGCACTGAAACTTTTTTTGCGCTTGCGCTATGCTGTGCTCACTGTAATTGAGGAATTTTCGGCTCGCTGAAGAGCACTGAAACAATTCCATTGAGTTTTGGGAGTTTGATACGTCCAATGGTGATTGAGGAATTTTCGGCTCGCTGAAGAGCACTGAAACCCCCTCTCGACGCACCAAATCCAGGAATCCCAAAAATTGAGGAATTTTCGGCTCGCTGAAGAGCACTGAAACGATTACGGATACGCCACGTACACGCTCAACGAGTCATTGAGGAATTTTCGGCTCGCTGAAGAGCACTGAAACACGGGCGCCGCAGGTTGACAAGCAGTGCCAATCCCATTGAGGAATTTTCGGCTCGCTGAAGAGCACTGAAACATTAACGATAAGGTTCGCCGCCGATTCTGGATCGATAATTGAGGAATTTTCGGCTCGCTGAAGAGCACTGAAACCGGTTTTGGGTGGGCGTACTGGAAGCGCGCTGCCTCCATTGAGGAATTTTCGGCTCGCTGAAGAGCACTGAAACGAAACCAGACGAAGCGCGCTCAATGACGCTATCGCATTGAGGAATTTTCGGCTCGCTGAAGAGCACTGAAACTGAGGACGTTTTCCGCCTTGCGAACGCGCTGCAAATTGAGGAATTTTCGGCTCGCTGAAGAGCACTGAAACGTTCAAGCGCGTCTCGCATATACATCAGATTGCGAATTGAGGAATTTTCGGCTCGCTGAAGAGCACTGAAACATCGACGTGATAAAGGGCCTGCAACCCGCGTACTGGAATTGAGGAATTTTCGGCTCGCTGAAGAGCACTGAAACGGCACGTAGTGCCAGGCAAAATCATAGTTGCCCCAATTGAGGAATTTTCGGCTCGCTGAAGAGCACTGAAACATCACTGACAGTGTTTTATGTCGCTGGTGGGGCAACTACGATTTTGCGATTGAGGAATTTTCGGCTCGCTGAAGAGCACTGAAACGCTCCTGTGCTTCAAGCCAATCAGACGCGCTGCCTGCTATTGAGGAATTTTCGGCTCGCTGAAGAGCACTGAAACCAACTATCGTATTCAATTCAGGATCGAATTGAGCGGCATTGAGGAATTTTCGGCTCGCTGAAGAGCACTGAAACTTTTTTTGCGCTTGCGCTATGCTGTGCTCACTGTAATTGAGGAATTTTCGGCTCGCTGAAGAGCACTGAAACAATTCCATTGAGTTTTGGGAGTTTGATACGTCCAATGGTGATTGAGGAATTTTCGGCTCGCTGAAGAGCACTGAAACCCCCTCTCGACGCACCAAATCCAGGAATCCCAAAAATTGAGGAATTTTCGGCTCGCTGAAGAGCACTGAAACGATTACGGATACGCCACGTACACGCTCAACGAGTCATTGAGGAATTTTCGGCTCGCTGAAGAGCACTGAAACACGGGCGCCGCAGGTTGACAAGCAGTGCCAATCCCATTGAGGAATTTTCGGCTCGCTGAAGAGCACTGAAACATTAACGATAAGGTTCGCCGCCGATTCTGGATCGATAATTGAGGAATTTTCGGCTCGCTGAAGAGCACTGAAACCGGTTTTGGGTGGGCGTACTGGAAGCGCGCTGCCTCCATTGAGGAATTTTCGGCTCGCTGAAGAGCACTGAAACGAAACCAGACGAAGCGCGCTCAATGACGCTATCGCATTGAGGAATTTTCGGCTCGCTGAAGAGCACTGAAACTGAGGACGTTTTCCGCCTTGCGAACGCGCTGCAAATTGAGGAATTTTCGGCTCGCTGAAGAGCACTGAAACGTTCAAGCGCGTCTCGCATATACATCAGATTGCGAATTGAGGAATTTTCGGCTCGCTGAAGAGCACTGAAACATCGACGTGATAAAGGGCCTGCAACCCGCGTACTGGAATTGAGGAATTTTCGGCTCGCTGAAGAGCACTGAAACGGCACGTAGTGCCAGGCAAAATCATAGTTGCCCCAATTGAGGAATTTTCGGCTCGCTGAAGAGCACTGAAACATCACTGACAGAGCGGATACGACGCTCACAGCATAATTGAGGAATTTTCGGCTCGCTGAAGAGCACTGAAACTGTTGAAGAAGCGAGAGACTACCACGTGCTCCCAGATTGAGGAATTTTCGGCTCGCTGAAGAGCACTGAAACTGCTGCAGTTCGGGAAGCCCCCAGGAGCCGCCCCGACGATTGAGGAATTTTCGGCTCGCTGAAGAGCACTGAAACCGATACTTCACCGCGTCGTGCGTTAGTCCAGACGCTGATTGAGGAATTTTCGGCTCGCTGAAGAGCACTGAAACCAGGGAAGAGATCGGGGTATTGCGGTTCTCGTTCACCGAAATTGAGGAATTTTCGGCTCGCTGAAGAGCACTGAAACATACTTTCGTTGAGTTACATATGCGCTACTCTTCAATTGAGGAATTTTCGGCTCGCTGAAGAGCACTGAAACGCCGTAATGAGAACAGGTTGCTCATCACGAAGCACCATTGAGGAATTTTCGGCTCGCTGAAGAGCACTGAAACTAAAGATTGAATGGCAGTGAAATAAAAGATGTTGGGTATTGAGGAATTTTCGGCTCGCTGAAGAGCACTGAAACCGCGACATCGGGAACCGGTTGAAAAGCCATAACCCCAATTGAGGAATTTTCGGCTCGCTGAAGAGCACTGAAACTGCGGTTGCTCTTGCGATCGAGGTGTGCTGGTACAATTGAGGAATTTTCGGCTCGCTGAAGAGCACTGAAACCGTCAAGCAGATCGACGTGCACAATCTCATCCACCGGCATTGAGGAATTTTCGGCTCGCTGAAGAGCACTGAAACACGATCTTGTGATTATTGACGAAATCGAACAAGTGTTGATTGAGGAATTTTCGGCTCGCTGAAGAGCACTGAAACCGTTTCGCTGGTACGGCAGAGTGCGGCGCGCCTCAAATTGAGGAATTTTCGGCTCGCTGAAGAGCACTGAAACCTTCGCTCAGCGCGTCGTTCCAGTGGCGGTGGATGATTGAGGAATTTTCGGCTCGCTGAAGAGCACTGAAACCGCCGCCGACGCGCCGGGGAGCAAGCAGCGGGCGGCGGGATTGAGGAATTTTCGGCTCGCTGAAGAGCACTGAAACGCCAGCCGCAGCGCCGTTCTCGGATCGAGACCGGCAATTGAGGAATTTTCGGCTCGCTGAAGAGCACTGAAACTGCGAGACGCAGTTGCGTTTCGACGCCCGCTTGGATATTGAGGAATTTTCGGCTCGCTGAAGAGCACTGAAACGGGCGCACCGGGTCGTTGTTGTACGTTTCACTCACAGATTGAGGAATTTTCGGCTCGCTGAAGAGCACTGAAACTCTCAACGCACCCCGGGAACGCTTCTCTCAACAGCGATTGAGGAATTTTCGGCTCGCTGAAGAGCACTGAAACTTCGACGCAGAGCGATTGGCGGCGCTCATTCGCTGCATTGAGGAATTTTCGGCTCGCTGAAGAGCACTGAAACGACCTAAGAGCCAGCGTTTGATGTGTGTCGCTTTTCATTGAGGAATTTTCGGCTCGCTGAAGAGCACTGAAACGTCGGCGAGGGGATTATGGCGGGCAGTGGGTACGATTAATTGAGGAATTTTCGGCTCGCTGAAGAGCACTGAAACCTGGTTTACGCTGCCGAAGCCAAACGCGCCGAACAACGAATTGAGGAATTTTCGGCTCGCTGAAGAGCACTGAAACGTCTGTCAAGAGTCAAACCTCAACCAAAATCCCGCCGAATTGAGGAATTTTCGGCTCGCTGAAGAGCACTGAAACGCAGTTGGGGCGTATCCGCAACCCGTTTGAGCGTGAATTGAGGAATTTTCGGCTCGCTGAAGAGCACTGAAACGCGGATGCGGGAAGGATCACCTGCTGCGGCTGTGGTATTGAGGAATTTTCGGCTCGCTGAAGAGCACTGAAACGCCAACTCGCCGCGCGTCGGCGCAAGCGCGCGCTGATTGAGGAATTTTCGGCTCGCTGAAGAGCACTGAAACGCCGCTTGCGCCGCTCGTCTCGTCGAGCGCTTTGCTGCTATTGAGGAATTTTCGGCTCGCTGAAGAGCACTGAAACTCGGTCGCACCGCGCCGCGCTCGAAGTAGGCGCTCTGGTAATTGAGGAATTTTCGGCTCGCTGAAGAGCACTGAAACCGCCACGTTCCCACAAGACGTATATCGTCTCTTTATTGAGATTGAGGAATTTTCGGCTCGCTGAAGAGCACTGAAACGTCAGCGGGTGGATATGCGCGAGGAACCCACGTCCGAATTGAGGAATTTTCGGCTCGCTGAAGAGCACTGAAACCGTTATCGTCTCAATGCAGACGCCGACGGGGAAGCATTGAGGAATTTTCGGCTCGCTGAAGAGCACTGAAACGCATTACGGAAAATACTTGCGGAAGAACCGGAGTATTATTGAGGAATTTTCGGCTCGCTGAAGAGCACTGAAACGTACACCAAAGATTACATCGCCCGCGCGGTCGCGGCATTGAGGAATTTTCGGCTCGCTGAAGAGCACTGAAACGCCGGATCGCGGTATCGGCGGACGGGCAACTTACGATTGAGGAATTTTCGGCTCGCTGAAGAGCACTGAAACGTCGGGAAGGCGATGCACATCAAACGCTGGTTGCTGATTGAGGAATTTTCGGCTCGCTGAAGAGCACTGAAACGCGCGCCACGCGCGCCCAAGGATGCGCTATCGCGCATTGAGGAATTTTCGGCTCGCTGAAGAGCACTGAAACCACAGCACGCGCGTCCAGTTCGCCGGAAGCGACGCGGGATTGAGGAATTTTCGGCTCGCTGAAGAGCACTGAAACGCCCCTGCAGGCGCGTCTTCAGTCCAACCGCGCGAAATTGAGGAATTTTCGGCTCGCTGAAGAGCACTGAAACCGATACTTCACCGCGTCGTGCGTTAGGCCCGACGCTGATTGAGGAATTTTCGGCTCGCTGAAGAGCACTGAAACGGGCGCGACATTCCCGCGTCGCTTCCGGCGAACTGGATTGAGGAATTTTCGGCTCGCTGAAGAGCACTGAAACATCCCGCGCTCGGCTGGTCTGATATCGCGGATGAGATTGAGGAATTTTCGGCTCGCTGAAGAGCACTGAAACATCTGTGATAGAGCGGATACGATGGACACAGCATAATTGAGGAATTTTCGGCTCGCTGAAGAGCACTGAAACCCCTTCCACAACGACGCCAACGCCGCCGCCTCGCGCGCATTGAGGAATTTTCGGCTCGCTGAAGAGCACTGAAACGTCCTAATCACAGCGGGCGCGTTTGTGGCGTTTTGATTGAGGAATTTTCGGCTCGCTGAAGAGCACTGAAACTTGCGTTCGACACGCCAAAACCAGGACTCCCACAGATTGAGGAATTTTCGGCTCGCTGAAGAGCACTGAAACGGCGCGTAGAGTGAGGCTTGACATACGTGACTTGTTCAGATTGAGGAATTTTCGGCTCGCTGAAGAGCACTGAAACCGCCGAACTGTTCTACCGCCAATACGCGCCGGACGCGATTGAGGAATTTTCGGCTCGCTGAAGAGCACTGAAACTCATCTATCGAGTTTTGGGAACTCGACACGCGCGATATTGAGGAATTTTCGGCTCGCTGAAGAGCACTGAAACGCGCAGGATGAAGGAGGGCATCCATCCAGCCGTTCCATTGAGGAATTTTCGGCTCGCTGAAGAGCACTGAAACTCATCGGGCGTTTCGCCCGACTCCGCCGATTTATTGATTGAGGAATTTTCGGCTCGCTGAAGAGCACTGAAACATCGCCCGTAACCGCTTCGTATATGACGGATTCGCATTGAGGAATTTTCGGCTCGCTGAAGAGCACTGAAACCTACGCGCCAAGGGCGCCAGGAGCAGAGCCAGGCAGATTGAGGAATTTTCGGCTCGCTGAAGAGCACTGAAACAGGCCGTACCGGACCAGCACCCGTACCTTCCACGACCGATTGAGGAATTTTCGGCTCGCTGAAGAGCACTGAAACCTGCTGCTGAAGAAAATCTTCGATACGGTCGGCGACGATTGAGGAATTTTCGGCTCGCTGAAGAGCACTGAAACCACGCATCGAGCGCGTCGGAGTGTACACCCCGCCCTATTGAGGAATTTTCGGCTCGCTGAAGAGCACTGAAACGATTTGACTGATGACTACTACCTTGTTGCGATCCGTCGCAATTGAGGAATTTTCGGCTCGCTGAAGAGCACTGAAACGGACTGCACCTCGAGCCAGTACGTGCCGGCCCGGAACATTGAGGAATTTTCGGCTCGCTGAAGAGCACTGAAACTTGTGAGTTGCGGCAGAGACCTGATCAAACCAACCGACAAATTGAGGAATTTTCGGCTCGCTGAAGAGCACTGAAACTGTCAGATGGCCATATGGCGCGCAAGCGACCAGGGCCATTGAGGAATTTTCGGCTCGCTGAAGAGCACTGAAACACGCACCGCAGGCGCTTGAAGATACGCTGGTCAGTCTATTGAGGAATTTTCGGCTCGCTGAAGAGCACTGAAACTGTCGCTGCTCTCGGTCATACTGTGCACTGGTATGATTGAGGAATTTTCGGCTCGCTGAAGAGCACTGAAACCCTGGTACTAACAGGGTGGTAGAACGTCTGTTCAGATTGAGGAATTTTCGGCTCGCTGAAGAGCACTGAAACATGCCGCGACGGATCGGGGGCGACGACCTGGACATCATTGAGGAATTTTCGGCTCGCTGAAGAGCACTGAAACAGCGCGTGCAGTCAACCGGCACAGGCGACGCGGTCCGATTGAGGAATTTTCGGCTCGCTGAAGAGCACTGAAACACTTCACGTGTACGGCTAAGAGTGTACAACAAAACTGATTGAGGAATTTTCGGCTCGCTGAAGAGCACTGAAACCGGGCGCGGTCACGGCCGCGCCCCCGCGCTCTCGGTATTGAGGAATTTTCGGCTCGCTGAAGAGCACTGAAACATGACGAGTCGGATCGGGGGCGACGACCTGCACATCCATTGAGGAATTTTCGGCTCGCTGAAGAGCACTGAAACGTGATGATGGTTGTTTCTTGCAGTATAGTACGTGAATTGAGGAATTTTCGGCTCGCTGAAGAGCACTGAAACGCCGTTGGTCTAGCAGCAGCAGCGTCACAACACAGATTGAGGAATTTTCGGCTCGCTGAAGAGCACTGAAACTGGCCGCAGGACTGGCGACCTCATACGACGCGCCGGATTGAGGAATTTTCGGCTCGCTGAAGAGCACTGAAACCGAACAACCAGACCGATTGCCGTTTGAGGAAGCGCATTGAGGAATTTTCGGCTCGCTGAAGAGCACTGAAACGAACAAGTCGAATACGCGCTCAAAGATGTTGAACTATTGAGGAATTTTCGGCTCGCTGAAGAGCACTGAAACCTGAAGAGTTTGTGCAGACCGTCGCCGTCGGGCGCGAATAATTGAGGAATTTTCGGCTCGCTGAAGAGCACTGAAACTGCAGCCACTTGCGAACGTACTGGCACAGCTTGAGCATTGAGGAATTTTCGGCTCGCTGAAGAGCACTGAAACACGTTCGGGATAGTGTGCCGTACAACCCGGATGCGTTCATTGAGGAATTTTCGGCTCGCTGAAGAGCACTGAAACTCTTCTGCACGCGATGGAGAGTAAAACTCCCGCAGTCCTATTGAGGAATTTTCGGCTCGCTGAAGAGCACTGAAACGCATCAGCCGGATGCGCCCACGTGGATACCTCTGGATTGAGGAATTTTCGGCTCGCTGAAGAGCACTGAAACTCTTCAGTTCCGTCTGGAACTAAGCGGTGAACTTGATTGAGGAATTTTCGGCTCGCTGAAGAGCACTGAAACACGATTCGATGAGCGGCGCAATGCGGTCATACAAGATTGAGGAATTTTCGGCTCGCTGAAGAGCACTGAAACATCTGGATACGACAGTACGACATTCATAGCGTAACCATTGAGGAATTTTCGGCTCGCTGAAGAGCACTGAAACGACGGAACTGAAGACGGTAAACCGGATTGTGGTACAAGCATTGAGGAATTTTCGGCTCGCTGAAGAGCACTGAAACGCGCGGCGCCAGCACGGAGTGCAAGACCTCGTAGGATTGAGGAATTTTCGGCTCGCTGAAGAGCACTGAAACCCAGGCTCTCTTGGCGCGCCTGGCGGCAGCGAGTTGATTGAGGAATTTTCGGCTCGCTGAAGAGCACTGAAACCCAGGCGTCGCTTCTCAAGTGATTGTAAACAGAGCGATTGAGGAATTTTCGGCTCGCTGAAGAGCACTGAAACCCCATTGCGCCTCTTCCTCTGTTTCGATCTGGCGCGCGATTGAGGAATTTTCGGCTCGCTGAAGAGCACTGAAACTGCGGTTGCTCTTGCGATCGAGGTGTGCTGGTACAATTGAGGAATTTTCGGCTCGCTGAAGAGCACTGAAACGCGCATGTACCAGACAGCAGCGCCGACGGCGCAAATCGATTGAGGAATTTTCGGCTCGCTGAAGAGCACTGAAACGGAAGCGGTATCGATGCTTCGATGTCGTAGGTAGATTGAGGAATTTTCGGCTCGCTGAAGAGCACTGAAACTGTTGACTGCCCCGATCCCTGGCCGGGCTCATAACCGCATTGAGGAATTTTCGGCTCGCTGAAGAGCACTGAAACGAAACCAGACGAAGCGCGCTCAATGACGCTATCGCATTGAGGAATTTTCGGCTCGCTGAAGAGCACTGAAACATTGACGCAGTACAGTCAGGCGAGATATTCACAATTATTGAGGAATTTTCGGCTCGCTGAAGAGCACTGAAACTGGTACGACTATAGAACTTAATCTCTCACAATCACGATTGAGGAATTTTCGGCTCGCTGAAGAGCACTGAAACTATACGTCGCCAGCAGCGCCGAGCCGCCGGCGTCAATTGAGGAATTTTCGGCTCGCTGAAGAGCACTGAAACTCACCGTAGACGGTTA
>Ga0308395_1002007_pt1 | contig 12271 bp, 16 predicted proteins | sample Hotspr20SampleP4_FD_202097 | JGI IMG/M metagenome (GOLD analysis project Ga0308395, IMG submission 202097) | Hot spring phototrophic mat microbial communities from Mushroom Spring, Yellowstone National Park, Wyoming, United States - 20050930_P4 ...
GCCCTATATCCATCTCTCTGCTTCTCCGACAGGATGATTGTCTGTTCTTCCGTCCGAGACTGAGTGAATCGCACTGTTGCCGGCGATGTGGGGATCCCTAATGCAGGATCCAGAACCGGTCTGGGAACGGATTATCAACTTCTTCTTCTTCGAGAGATCAGAGTAGAGAACAAAACGTCACTAACGCCACTAACGCCACTAACCCTTACGGCATAAGGCTTTCACGAGTGGCGTTATGAGAATCAAAACGCCACTCTCCCTCCGAAAACGCCACTCAAACGCCACTTGCATCGGCCGCATCCACCACAGCCCCAGAGGGGATCCACAGCCCCGCCCACAGTCCGTCCGCAGCCCCATACAAGGGGGATTCCAAGAATGGGCTGTAGTGGTGACAGCGGTGGATCCCTCTGACGCTGTGGCGGATGCGGGGTGTGGCGTTTGTGTGGCGTTTGGCCTGGAGTGTGGCGTTTGACTTATGAAGCGCCACAGCCCTCAAAGCCTTACACCATAAGGATTTGAGGCATGTGTGGCATGTGTGGCGTTTGATCTGCTCTACCTCCCTCTCTCTGCAGATCCGCAAAGATGTTTGTCCGTTCTTCCACCTCGCTTGGGAGAGATCCGAGCAGAACCAATGACATGGGATCCCCGAAGCAGGATCTGGATTCGGTCTGGAGGACATGCGCGATAAACGCTACTTCTTCTTCAAGATCCAAGAAGAGAAGAACAAACGCCACAAACGCCACACACGCCTCAAAGCCTTACAGGATAAGGGTTTCAGGGTGTGGCGTTTGTCCATCGAAACGCCACACATGCCACCCAAAACGCCCCACAAACGCCACACCCGTCTTAGGTACGCACCACAGTTCCGCAACGTCGTTATGGCCGTCTTATCCGTTGGCAGGGGGCAGCTAGGGATCCACCACCCCAGAAGGGGATCCGGTCAGGCCACGGCCAGTGGCGCAGCAGTAGGCGTCCCGCCGGCCTCCGCAGCGACAGCCGGTTCGGCTTCGACATTGCAGGGGTCCCGCCCCGGTACTGCACCGTGTAAGACTTATCGCTGAAGACAGTGCACTCTCCGCTCAGTGGCAGAAGACTTTGGATTGCGGGGATCCCGTCCACGCGTGCGATTCCGTTCTCATGAGCCCGTCCAAAAGAAACGACGGGGAGGGCATAAGTATGCTCCTCCCCGCGTTCTATATGTATCGCCTACGGCAATCAGAGGGAAATCGCCCGACGTGGAGTACCTGGAATGGTTTACCGTGTTCTCAACGCCTTACGGCAATCAGAGGGAAATCACCGAGCAGACGCTGGTGTGGGCCCTACTGGCGCTGCACACGTGCTCAACGCCTTACGGCGATCAGAGGGAAATCACTGCCCACCTAGCAGCAGAATGGCACGCCTAGCGCCGCGTGTGCTCAACGCCTTGCGGCGATCAGTGGCATAGCCCCAGCATAGCGTAGCTGACATTGGGGGAGACCATCGTGATGATGTTTGCAGTTGAAAACAGCGTTCAGATCCTACCAGGGGTAGCCAGGGATCTAACCCAGTTGCGGGCGGCTGGTGGGTGAGTGGGAACCTACCCAGCCGCCACCGGTGGTCATCTAGCTGCGGGTGGGGGAGGGGTAGCCCTGAACTGGCCTCGCACTGGCCGATCGAGTCGCCTTGTCATACAGGGATCGACCTAGGCCAAACTTCGCTGCCGCCCGACGGAAAGCCATGGCTTCCGCGTTCGACACGGGATCCCCGTAGCTGCCGCAATCCAGCAGTTCGCAGCCAGTCGCCTCGCGACTGATCGAGCCGTCGGCTGTGCGGAGAGTGATCCGGCCAGTCAGCACCAGGTATTGGCCGCAAGTCTGGATGGATGTGACACTCCACTCCCAGCCGGGGCAGTGATGGTCAAGTAACTCGGCAACCCGCCACCAGGGGAGGTAGGGGATCTGCTGCCCGCCCTGCTGGCGGTAGGCAACGTACCCGGCCGGCAAGGGAGCCTTCAGGGCTTCCATGGTTTCAAGTAGACTTCTCATAGTGCCTCCGTTTGCTTCTAGTTCACCAAGGGATCCCACCAGCCCGGCGGGATCTCTTGCTTGGTTAATCACAGCGGCAGCTCCTCATCCCAGGCGCAGGGGTAATACGGCTTGTCTGGATGGAAGATCTGCCAGTCCTTGGGCTTTTCCATGGGGTGCGGCTCCTCTGGATCCCTGGGAGCGAGAGCGCACCAGTCCCTCCACTCCCAATGCTTTTCCAGCCAGCGCGTCAGCTCATAGAGGTCGTCTTCTAGTTCAAGGACTTGTGGGGGATGAGCTTTGAGAAGTTGGATTAGGCTTTGAATGGCGTCCTTCATGGCTACACTCTTCTCTAGAGGAATTCCATGTCCGGGGGATCCCTGGAGGGCAGTCTCCAGGGATCCTTTGTTTAGGCATTGACTCTGGCCCTGGCCAAATCCTTCTCAATGACCCGACGGAGCACATCGGCTTTGGGGCTGTGCCATTTGATTTCCAGCAAGCAGCCCTCCACGCGCCGGGCCTTGCGGGGCTTGGTTACACCGGCATTGGTGTTGCGGTCGTATTTACCAAACCGGGCAACCAGCCACCGGTAGCAAACTTCCGCCGACTCGACATCCAAAAAACCCAAGTAGGCGATCACATGTTCTTGCCCCTGGTTGTGATGCCAAAGGATGCGAACCCGTGGGCTGGGCGCAGACATCACTACGCCATCACCCAACTTGGTCAGCTTTGCGCGGATCGCGCGGGTCATAAGCACCTCCGAATTCGTTAATCCCTATGCCTCTATAATACCTATCGATAGGGAACATGTCAATGGGATGGGAACACCCTTTGCTGTGTAATATCTAAGGATGAGGGTCATATTGGAGAAGCAGTGCGCGGCTATGACTATTCGCAACCGCATCAAAGAACTGGTGGATAGCCGGGGGCTGAGTATCTACCGGTTTTGGCAGGACACGGGCATTAGCCGGAACACGGCCTATGAGCTGTACCACCATCCGGAGCGCTACCCCATGGCGGAGGTGATGGAGGCCATCTGCCGGGCCTATGGCGTGACACCGGGTGACGTGTTGGAATACGCCCCTGATCGCGTCAGCGGGCCGGAGGTTATCAGCGGGCCGGAGAGTGGACCAACAGCCCGCCCTGGCAGACGACCCAGCAGCAGGAAGACAGTTTGAAGGGGGGGAGGTAGCTATGGACGCTCAAAGCCTCAGAGATCCCGACTGGATTCGCATCCCAGTCCCCGACATTGAAACTGCTTTCGCTCGCCTTGCTGTGTGGGAGGCGGATCGGGTCAAGTTTGGCTTCTATTCAGGCGCAGTCGGCATTGTGGCTACGGGGGATCCAAAACAGCCCTGGGCCATCGAGGTGTCTGCCCGACTGGTTGAGAAGTCCCTGGATGAGGTGTGGTAGCCGGGCTCTCCTCCATCAACGCCCCACTGGCTTGGGTAGCCTGCCACAGTTGGGTGTCCGGATCGGCAAGCCAGAGCACTGGCCGATCTGGGGCCTCAACCTGCAGCCGGATCCTGGAAGACTTGGCCCGTTCCAGGTAAGCCAGCAGGCCATTGCCGGCAACCACAGCCGACACTTCCGGGCCAGTGACAGTGGCAGGGATCCTTTCCTGCACCGCCGTCCATTCGCCTCCCCGCACCTCTACCCGCAGCGCCTGGTTGCCCAGCTGGAGCTGCACTTCAAACTGATGGCCAGCCAACAGCCGCGCCCGCTGGAGGGCTACCAGTAGCAGTTCCCGTGGGATGGAGGCGGTGGTAGTAGGAGAGAGACTGGGCAGGGATCCCTCCAGCCCTGCACCAGCCGTTCGCGCCAGCGGGCCGGAGGCCATGCGAGCGCCAGCGTCGCTGGCAGTCGCGGTGGCGGGGCAAGGTGGTGGTCGTCCATAGTCTTGACGAGCTTGCTAGGATAAGGTGATAGGAGTAACCTCCATTCACTACCGTCGTGCGGGGGAGACGTTCGTCTCCCCCCGCGGCGTCTATAGGGATCCACAGCGGCCACGGCTTGCCACCTGTCCGCTTCAACTGGTTGGAGGGGGATCCCCTCTAGCACTGGATGGCTGTTATCAACCGCAAACAGCACCCGGCACGCCTTGGCGAGTGAGGATCCCCACAGCCCCATTTGGTGGAATTCCACCGATGGTATCGGAATGGTTGGCCTTGGCTCATCGCGGAAAGCTGGCAGCTCCACCCTCACATCCCCTGCCTGGACTACCAAGCGCTGGCCGTCGCAGCTCAACGTGGTAACGCCATGGCCAAGATGGGATCCCACTGCCGAAAACATCGCTGCCGGAAGCAGCACCGCGCCCGGCTCTTCTACCTCAGCGGGCAGATCGGCATGGATCCATAGATCCGTATCGAAGGCCTCCAGCTTCAGCCGCTCCGGGCCGCCTTCCAGCCGGAGGGAGGGCAGGTGGGCCAAGCCCAGCTCAATTGCAGCCCTGGCCAGAGCCGCGCCGTCACAGTGGATCCGCATAGGTTTCAACCGGGCTTGGATTCGTCTTCCTTTGGGAGCAACCAGAAGGGATCCCACACTGGCTCGCCGCGCCGCCGCCTTCTCAAATTGACGAGCGGATCTTCAACTGCTGGGCCATATCCTCCACCACTGCCGCCTCCCCGTGCAACAGCGTTCCGTCCGGCCCAACAACTACCAGCCTGGAGCCGGAGTCGTACTCAAACTTGAGCACCGCTCTGGAGAAGTCGGGTTGGCCAGGCTGTTGTCCGGCTGCAATTGCCGACAGACCACGCACCGCGGCGAACACCCAAGGCCGGTCGAGCAGATAACCAGGACAGTCGGCAGGGATCCCTAGCTGGGCTACCATCGCATCCTCGTCCAGTCCCAAGTTGGCCGCGATCGCCACCAGTTCCTTATAGGCCGCTACGCCGAGATATCGGCTTGGCGGCGGGTAGATGACTTTGGCCGTCTGCTCCCTTCTGGCTTGGAGCACCGGAGGTAGCGGCGGCGGAGTGGCAGGCCGGCTCTGGGCCGCCTCCAGCCACTTCATAGCCTGCTGATAGTGTCGCCAGGTGAGACGGGAGGGATCCAGGTTGGCCAAGGGGATCCCAGTCGCCCACGCGATCACCCGCTGCGTCTCCCACAAGCCCAACCCCAGCCTACGGAAGGCTTCCTGGAGGCTATTCCAGGCTTTCTCCGTAACAGGCTCATCCTCTTCCGCGTCCGGTTGCCGGGAGGTGGATCTCTGGACTCCGTCCGGATCAGCCGCCGCTGAGGCAGTGGATCCCTCCACCAGCCAGTCCTTCGGCACGCGTTGGCGTTTCCCACCGACCCAGACAACCGCTGTCCGGTAGGTCTCCCTCTCCAGTTGCGCTTCTCTTCCACGAAGCGGGGGCGGTACGGGATCCCGCTCTAGAAAGCGCACCCGTTGGGCGTCGTTGGTTCCCTCTCTGGCCCGAAGATTGGCCTCCGGCCCGCCGGCGCGAACGGAGGTTCCTACCGCGCTACGCACTTTGGGGCTTGAAGTCGTTACGCTGTTCATCGCTCAAACCTCTCAACCTCAAACCTCTCGAGGGCTTCAGAGAGCCGTCGTTGTTGCTCGGCGGAGCGTCGGTATTCCTCTACGCGTCTCATGGCCTGCTGGTACTGTCTCTGCGTCATCTGAAGGGGATCCAGTTTCTCCACGGGGATCCCTAGTGATTCCGCGATGAACTGCAGCGACGGAATCCAGGGCATACCGGCTTTCCGGCAGGCGGCCAACAAGGCATTCCAGTCTTGTTTGGTGATAGTGTCGTCATCCGCCGGCGGGCGAGAGAGGGGCGATGGCTCCGGTTCCCGATCCTCAAGAGTGGGTGTAGCGGGTCCCTGGGATCCGCTCAGGGCTGCCGCTGCGTTCGTATCGGATCCCTCCACCAGCCACTTCTTCAATACGTGTCGGCGGTTCCCGTCGACCCAGACAACCGCTATCGGGTGGGTATCCCGCTCCAGTTGTGCTTCTCTTCCACGAAGCGATGGCGGCACGGGATCCCGATCCAGGAAGCGCACCCGCCGGCCGTTAGCGCCCACGTTATGCACTTGTGGGGTTGAAACCGCATCGTCCACCGGTGGGCAGGGGATGGGCGGAGGCTCCGGCGCCACTGCCTTAGAGTCGGTGGGATCCCCGCCGATGATGGACTGTGGGGCCTCACTTTCGGGCACCGGCTGGACGGCCTCTGCCTCATTAGGGCCAGGCAGGGGCTGCTCCTCCGCCTCGCTTGCGGGGGCCGTTAGCCCTGACTGAGTTGGATCGCTCTGCATGGAAGTGACTACAGGGTGACTACTGGTGACTACGGGGTGACTACGCGTAGTCACCTGCTCAAAGCTGCTCTGCGCAAGGGCTTTAGGCTCTTGGGTGACTAAGTGACTACGGTGACTACCGGAATTGGTCTGGATGACTTCGATGTGCTGGGGATCCACCCAGCGGGCATACCCCATCTGCACAACCCCGTTTAGGAAGTCTCGGATCTCTTTCATGGGGGGCTTACGCCGGCCTGACCACCAGCCGCGGCACTGCTTCAGGCTGACTGCGCCACAGCCCTTAAATCGCCCTATAAACCGAAGGACAAGGCTAACTTCTGGGCTGCTAGACTCCCCTAACTCGCCGTAGATGAGTCTGGTCTGGTTCTGCAACCAGCGGGTGAACTCGATAGCTCTGGCCAAGGTGGAGGCGGGGATGACTTTGCTAGGAGTCACCCCATCACAAGCTGCATCCAGCCAGTGGAGGATGAGGGCAATGCGTGCAGCCCGCTCTTTGGTCTTGGGTAGCGTGGCTCGGATCCACTCATTGGGCTCACTGAAGAGAGGCTCGTTGATTTCTCGCTTCCATTCGTTCCAGATCCTCCGTCCCTCTCCGTCTAGTACGTGCTGCATCGGAGGGAGAGACAGTAGTCGGCGATAGACGGATTCCAACAGCCGACGAGGATTGTGGACGGGGCCATCCTGAGTATCCGGGTCCGGCACAAGCGGTACCTTCACCCAAGCAAATCGGCTCCAAAGCCCATCGCCAATCTCTTTGTCTTCTCTCCAGGCTTTCTGGAGGATGGACGGTTGGATGCCACCCACAACGGAGACGCTGGTGTATCGCACATAGATTTGATCGGATGTCTTGCGATCCACGCTTAAGTCTTCACCGTTATACAGATCCAACCAGTGAGTGCGATCCGCTCCCTTGCCGCCTCGATAGGCATCCATACTCCGCCAAAAGACAGCCAGTTCATCCGGGGCAACCAACAAGCCTCGATCCGGTTGGTCGTTTAGGATCTGGCTTATCGCCTCCAGCGTGTAGTTGGAGACGTAGAACTTGGTAGGCTTGGGCCGGGTAGGGGGATCCCCTGCATCCTCGCTCCTTTTCTTCTTCTCGTATTCGCGTAGGGCTGTCTTGTATTCCTCAAGCCTGTGCTGGTAACGGATGTGGTGCTCCGCCTGGAGATCTTTAAGCGGCCGTGTCAGGGTTCTGATGACATGAGATTTCCCACTGCCCGTCTCGCCCACCAGTCCTCCCCACAGGATTGGAGGCACTCCAAACTCAGATTGAGGATCAATCTCCAGTCGGGTCTGGCTGGGGATGCAGCTGGCAGCAACACAGAGGAGTGGTAGGTAGTAAGCTTCCACAGGTAGGTTCACCACCTCTGCAGTTCGGCGGAGTGGCGTATCCAGGACCTTGGGCAATAGAGTGATGCCGGAAGCCTGATCCAGTTGGGCCAGTTCGTTGACTTCCGCAGCCAGTTCATCAATCTCATCTAGAGACTCCGTCTCGCTAGCTCGACCGGCCTCCAGATAGACAGGCAATGCCGTCCGCACCGATTCCAAGATCTCTTTGACCGTGGCCCCACTATCTAGCCAGTCAACAACGTCTAGTCCACCGTCTTTCGGCAGGTTCTCCCAAGGGGCATTTGGTGGCGCCAACAGCCAGCCGGCTATCTCGATACCGTGCTGGCGCAAAGAGCGCTCGATTTCTAACATGTGGGACACTCCATGACTATCCGCATCAGGACTCAAGACTATCCTGCAGCCCTGGAGATCTTGTAGATAGTTGGGGAAACCGTAGCCAGTCCACTTCTTGGCTCCCCCGATGGAGGTGGTTGCAGGGATCCCCAGCGCCAATAACCGCTCTACACAGCTTTCGCCCTCGACCAAGAAGATGGGGTGACCGGTCTTCTCAGATAGCGCCTTGGCATCGGCGACCCGGTAGAGTCGGACACGCTTGGTCACCTGGTCGTCCAGACCGAAGATCCACTTCCCGTTTTCAAAGCGGAGCTGAGAAAACTTCTTCTTCCCATTGCCGTAATCGGTCCGGCGCACCAGGATTACCGGTTGGCCATCCGCATCGCGATAGATGAAGTCCTGTTGTCCCGCGGGTCTGGGGGCCTTCTTGGCCGCCGGAGGGGTTGCTGTTGGCCGAGTGAGGGATGATGCAGGTGTCTCTGCTGGTTGAGTGGTGGTCGGCTTAGTGGAAACCGTATTGCCGTTCTTGTTGTTGGCCCACCGGCTAAATGATGTCAGCGCGGGATCCCAGTCATCCCCACGCCGTTCTTCATGGGGCTTGAACAACGCCCACCGGCCGCGGTCGCTGTCACCCAGATACGCCCATTGGCGGCCATCGTTACCGCGGACGACATCTCCGGCATTCGGGGGGTTCTTGGCATAGGTACGGCAATGGCAGAGCCCTTTAGCGTCCCACCGGCAGTCGGAGTCTTTCGTCCGTCCACAGACTGGGCAGGGAGTGCTTGGGGAGGAATAAGTGAAGTTGCCAGAGGCTCGTGGTATTCTAGTAGTTAACATCGTCTTGCTCTGAATGTGGTTAACGCCAGGGATCCCATCCAGACTGGGGTCCCTGCTTTTCTTGAATTTTAACTGATACTAGAAAGTCGCCAAACCCTTTCCACGCCTATCGTCTACGGTTTGGTACACGGAATTTGATGTTGACTTAATCCACCTCTTTTGTCTGTAAGCAGTCTAGTTAGCACAATCTCGGATGCCGGCAACCGTGTAGTCGGATGTCACAGGAAGTGGCCCAGATCGGTGGGGCGGCAGAGATCTATCGCCCGAATTGCCGTTTGTCCGGATGCTGCTTCGGCCAACTCGCGGAGATATCTCTCACTTCGTAGTCACCGTAGTCACTTTAGTCACCCCGATCGGCTGAAAGCCTTACGTGGTGCGGGTTTGAGCAGGTGACGAAAGCTTCGTCACCTGTTCGTCACTCTTCGTCACTGGTCGTCACAAAGGGATGCCTAAAGGGGGCTATCGGATCCCCTTCCGCTACTCATGGCGAACCGGTTGTTCGCGGTTAGTGGCCAGGTGGACGGTGACTACCAGTGACTACGCGGTGACTACGCGGTAGTCACCGCCAAAAGCCTCTCTGTGCAAGACTTTCGGCCGATCGGGTGACTAAGTGACTACGGTGACTACAGTCTCCATTAACCGAATAACAACAGGGATGATGCCCAGACTGACCAGAGAATGATTGGATGGGATCTGCAGGGTGCTCCGATGTCAGCCGGGAGACCTGTTGTGGTGGGTCCCAGATGAGGAGGCGGGCGATGAATGACTTTCCGAGCGACCAGGATGATGCGGCCTTTGAGGAGTTGTGGGGGCCATGACCGCGACAACCTCTCACTCCCTTAGCGCGACAGCCCCGGACGTTGGGAGGCTACCACGACTCTGGAGGTGCTGCCGACGCGAGGAAGGCCGCGAAGATAGGTGGCCGTCACACTATGCTGTATGTACCACTGATTGCCGTAAAGGCGTTGAGCACTGGCTCTTGCCGCAGCCTGTCTCGCCTACCAGTCCGTGATTTCCCTCTGATCGCCACAGGGCGTTGAGCACTTTCACGTGGCCGCTGTGGGCCAATTTGGTCAAGAGTGTCTTGTTTACCACCGATCGCCGCAAGGCGTTATCCGTCGTGAGGGGGCAGAACCGCCCCCTCACGAATTTTCGGGCCGGAGCCCCAGTGCCTTAAAGTCGGTATAAGCGAGAATTATCTGGAGTATCCGGAAGGCTTGGCCGGGTTCGGGTTCGGGCTCTGGGATTCCGCTACCGGAGACATACTCCCCATACCCGACACCGGTTGGTCTTTGCCGGCATCCTCTGTAGAACCGCCAACAGCTCTGTCCTCCGAAGATGTTTGTCGGTAGTGGGATCCCTATCGCCCCTGGCCCAATCATCCACCTGGTCAAACGTCGTAGCTCCAGCACAGGGAGAGCCTCTAGGCCAGAGGGGGGGCTGTGGCAGGGATCCATTAGCGGACCGCCGTTAACGCAGTAGACGTTGCTTTCCTGTAGTCACCGTAGTCACCTAGTCACCCAAGAGCCCAAAACCCTTGCACAGAGCGGCTTTGAGGAGGTGACTACGCGTAGTCACCCCGTAGTCACCAGTAGTCACTGTAGCCACCGCTCGCTCTTTGGTCTATGCCTTAGTGACGCGACTAGCCAGCTCCCGTTGCAGTGCTGCCAACAGCTCCGTCCGCCGGAGATGTCGGCCGGTGGAGGGATCCCTGTCACTCCCTGGCCCGATCACCCGCCTAGCCAGCCGCCGCAACTCCAGCACAGGCAGGGCCTCCAAGCCAGAGGGAGGGGCCGCTGGGGCATGCTGTTGCTCCGCAACGCTATTGCTACACAACGCTGACGCAACGCTAACGCGACGGGGCCTAGTCGCCTCCAACGCCTCCACCCGTCGCTCCAACTGCTCCAACCGGTCGAGGATCCCTGCAACCGTTGGACTGTTAACAGGTGTTTGCAACCTCTCCAGATACTGCCTGAGGGCCGCTACGAGAATCTCTGAAGGCGTGACCTGGAGCCGTGAAGCCGCCTCCAAGAGCTGGGAGTGCAGCTCTGGGGGGATCCGTGCCCCCACCATTGGGGAGACCATCGTGAAGATGTTTGCAGTGGATAACAGCGCTCAGATCCTACCAGAGAGGTCAGGGATCCGGCCCAGTTGCAACCGGATGGGGTGGTGGGGGATCCCCTCCATCGCACCCGTCGGAAGGGCTGCAGGTGTCTACGCAGTCGGGCGTGGCGTTATTGGGGTAGCCGTGGCGTTTTCGGGCTGGCCGTGGCGTTTTGTTTGTCCAAACGCCACTCGCCCACCAAAAACGCCACTCAAACGCCACCCGACTGCTCCATAACGCCACCCGCAGATCCGTCCTCTCGACAAGAGTAGTGAGGGGGATCCCACTTACCACCGCCACCTGTAGCCGGATCGGATTCATGGCCGACCTGGAGGCGCGCAGCCCTCTTCCGACAGGGGCGATGGAGGGATCCTCATCACCATCGCCTGCGACCGGCCAGCCCATGGTTCTTGATAAGATCTGGGTTGCTGTCAACCGCAAGCATCAACACGATGGCATCCCAATGGTGAGGGCGAGGATACCGCCGGAGTTACACCAGCGACTGCTGAAAGTAGCCGCTCAACTCCAGGTCACACCATCACAAGTGATGGTGTCGGCACTCCAGCTGTACATGGAGAGGTTGCAAGCATCTGCCGGTATCGGCGAGCCGGATGCCCTTAACAGCTCAACGACCGCAGAGATCCTCGACCGACTGGAGCAGATGGAGAGGCGGATTGAGGCACTGGAGGCGGCTAGTCCTCACACTACGGATCGACAGCGTGCTTCGGCGGCGCTTCCGTCCAGACCGGACGCACCTCCCGTACTGGGGCTATGGCGACTGGCCAGGCGGGTGATCGGGCTTGGCAGCGACAGGGATCCCTTTCGTCGGCAAACGCCTCCGGCGGGCGGCACTACTGACGGCCCTACGACGGGTACTGGGCAAGGTGTGGATAGTGGGATAGCGGATCCCTTTTAGGTGGCGGTAATGGATGATGCCCGCGCATCGCCGGCGAGACAGTCCTGCAACGACATCGGAAGTCGGTTCCTTCCGTCGGGCGGAGCACTGCCTCTCCGGTCGAACAAACCACAGGGATCCCATCTCTGGGATCCCTGTGGAGAGAGCGACGGTGATGGCGGCTAGGACAGGGAACCCCGTCCCGCTTACGCGAACGGTGGCGAACGCTCGCCGGCGAAGGTGGCTAGAGGATCTCCACCCGTCGGGGATCCACCCAGCGGGCGTACCCGTGCTTAACGCCTTGCAGCGGTCAATGGTTATGCAACGTAAGCACTTCTGACCACAGCTGCCACCTGAAAGTGCTCAACGCCTTGCGGCGATCAGTGGCATAGCCCCAGCATAGCGTAGCTGACATTGGGGGAGACCATCGTGATGATGTTTGCAGTTGAAAACAGCGTTCAGATCCTACCAGGGGTAGCCAGGGAT
>Ga0308395_1002011_pt1 | contig 12259 bp, 10 predicted proteins | sample Hotspr20SampleP4_FD_202097 | JGI IMG/M metagenome (GOLD analysis project Ga0308395, IMG submission 202097) | Hot spring phototrophic mat microbial communities from Mushroom Spring, Yellowstone National Park, Wyoming, United States - 20050930_P4 ...
CCCACCGCGCACAATCAGCTGCTCGACCAGATTTTGGGCAGCCGACCAACGCTGTGCCTCTGCCTGTTGTACTTCCAGTGGCAAGGGAGGCGGATCGGCCACCGGCAGCACCGGCGGTAGCTCCGGCACCGTGACCGGCGCAAACGGTTGGGCGCTGGACTCCAGACTGACGCGCGCACGCTCTCGATCACCGATCATCTGGTAGCCTTTGTGCAGTCGCTGAAACAGGTTGCGGCGCGTAGCAGGTTGCAGATAAGCACTCGCAGTTGCTATGTTGTACGCCTGATCCAGGTAGAGCTGAGCCAGCCCGTATTCACCCAATGCCGCCAGTCCCTCACCTGCCAAGATAAAGGTATCTGCACGGACTGTGTCCGGCAGATCAGGGCTCAAGGTGGCGATGGTGCCGGCCAGGCGATAACTGTGCACTGCCGGTTCGTTTCTCCCATCCTTGCGATAGCGGTCGGCCAACAAGAGAAAATCGCCCGCGCTTTCCCGGTCATCAATCGAAGGGCTAAACACCAGGATCGCGAAAGCGGTGTCTGGCCTCCCCTCTGTCAGAGCTTGGGCCACCAGGTCTCTGTCTGCAACTCCCCCCAGCCCTGCCACGGCCAACGCCGGATCAATCTTGGTGTACTCCACCAGGCTCTGCGGATCGCGCCACGGGGGCACCTGGAAGGGTTGCGGGCGTGTTGAGAAATAGATGCCGAGTGCGACGACCCCCACGGCAATCAACACTCCGGCCAGGGCAAACAGCAAGGCCACAACCCATCCGCGCATCGGTTGGCTACTGGGACGGGTAGTGTTCAATGATCGCCTGGGCACGTCGTTCTGCCAACCAGGCTTGGAAAGCACTTTGTTGCGCATACAACAGCATCTCAGGAGTCAACGGACGCGCGTTGTCGCGCGCTTCCAGCTTGATGATATGATAGCCCGCTTCGCTTTGCACCAGCGGGGAGATCTCACCGACCGATAAGGCGAACGCCGTTTGCACCACTATCGAGGGCATCAAGGCCACATCGCGCGGAAACCACCCCAGATCGCCCCCGTTGGCCGCTGTGCTGATATCTTCGGATTCTTGCTGCGCCAGCGCAGCGAAGTTCTCCCCACGCTTCAAACGTTCCAACAAGGCTTGCCCTTTGGCACGATCCACCGTGAAGATATGCCGGGCGTGTACCTGCTCGACGACCGTGGGCACCTTTGCCGAGACCACAGCGATCACCTTGCTGGCCAGCAGCTGGGCACGCTGCATCGCGCGCAGCTCCTCTTCCGTCATATTGTTCATGCGCAGCCATTGCTCCAGCGATGCAGCATCCTCGCCCACCACGCTGTGCAGAGACTGCTCGAGCTCTTCATCGGTCACCACGACGCCCATTTCGGCCGCGGCCTGCTCGATGAGCACCTGGTCAATCAACCCTTGCAGCACATTGGCGCGCAGCTGCGCCCGTTGTGCTTCGCCAACCTCTCCTTGGGCCATAATACCTTGCTCGATGAGCGCTTTTTCGGTCTGTTCCACTTGTTTCTGGTAGACATCCAGATAGATCGGCTGACCGTTCACACGCGCGATCAGGCGCCTTCCATCCTGGGAGAGGCCGGACTCTGATGGCGCTGAAGACGAAGGTGAATTCGCCGGAAGGCTCACCGTGGTCACAGGCGAAAGCGTTGCTTGAGAAGCCATTGTGATGTTCGGTGAGATCACTGAGGTTGAGTGAGGAGCGGTGACCTCGAGCGCAGATGTCGGTGTGTTGAATGGCCCAGCCATCGGAGCCACGGTAGACGACCCGTTTTCCCCACCCGCACCACTACAAGCGACCAGCAAAAGCAACCCGGCCCCAATCACCTGCAAGACGATTGCCACAGCCGTGTACCGTTTAGCGGTATGAAAAATGTTTTGCTCCCTCCGGGATAATCTCTGCAATGCCCCCCAAGGTGGTAGAAATCCGAACAACTGTCGTGGAGCTCTCATTGGTAACGTCTCACACTTTACTATAATTTATTGCGACACGGCCATTATAGACGGCTATGCAGGCAGATACAAATTGGGTGTTATCGTAAAGCATTGTCGGGAGAGGACGATGGCCTCTCAGCACTTTCCCCAGAATGCTCATCAGCAGCCCAACGCGGCCGGCTTATCTGTCCGGTGGACGTGAGCTGTTGCGGTATTCCCCCGCGGATGTTGCCCAGATAAAGATTGCCATTATACACGAAGACAAATGTCTCGCCCGATGGCGACCAGGCGACCTCTGGGGGCGGCAATACGCCGGTTCCTTCCCCTTGGGGGAACAGCTGACGTGGGTTGCTGCCATCGTGGTCGCGCAGGATCAGCGTATACCGGCTGTCCATAGAGTGCAATGCGTCAACCGCCTGACCGTGCAACAGACCGGAGTGCCCCCAATTCGGCGCGCTCCACATGCCCACCCGTTCCGCCACGCGCACTTGCAGCGACCCATCGGAGGCAAATAACCACAGATCGAAGACGGGGCTGTCTTGAACATCTTCGTTTGCCAGTGGCTCACCGTGAACAACGGTGGCGAGAAAACGCCCGTCCGGCGACCAGCTCAACTCGGGAGTCCACACCCACTCGCTGTACGTGTTATAAGGGGCAAAATCGCGCAATACAGTGGTGGTTCCGCTGAGCACATCATAAATCCCCACCTGATCGGCCCGCGCGTAGGCAAATGCGCTGCCCTCCGGTGACCAGGCAAATTTGCTTCCCCACCAACCGTAGACACCACCGACGTTGGCGGTGATCACTTGAGTGGCACGGGCGATGGCACGGGCATCGGCCTTTGCGATCCACAGGTCATTGTTCGCACGCCAGCCAGGCGGACTTGTCGTACGCTCCGCCGTGCTATAGGCGATCTGCTTTCCATCCGGTGACCATTGGGCGTAGAGCACCCCCCGCACCGGCAGCGAGATGGGCGGTTCTCCGACGACGGTGGTCTTGACCATCCACAATTGATTCAGCGGCGTCTCGACGTCCCCCTCCAAACGACGCGTGTAGAGCAGCCAACGGCCATCCGGCGAAAGTTCAAACACACGCCCGTCCAGGTCTCCTTCGGTGGTGAGGGGTCGGCGTGCCGCGCTGTTCCCGCGCATCACCCAGGCGTTGCCCGCTGACAAATACGCGATCGTGCCTTCTAAGGGGACTGCGCGCAGGCTGTGGGTTGCGCCTACGGCCACAATCTCATCTTGAGGTGGTTTGATGGGCACCTGGCTGACGCGGATGCGTTCAACCACCTTTCCGTCCTCCAATACCACGCGATAGGTGATTTCATCCTCGCCGTTCATTCCCAGCTGGATCAGTCGTGTCTCGCCGGTGGGCAACGCTTCATTGACGACCACCTTGCGCGCATAAGGCACCGTGACCCGCTCGGTCTCGTACCGTTCCTCGACGCGCGTGACGTGAATCACCATCCCAGGTGCGACTTCGACGTACAGATCCGGTTGCACCCGATCGAGCGCTCCCAGGGTAACACCCGCCGCCGCTAATGCATCACGTACCGTGCCGCCCGGAAGGACAATTTGCTGGCGACTGCCATCCGCTTGAACAATCACCGGTATGGACGACCTTTGACAACCGGGTAGCATGATCAGGAGTGTAAGAGGAACGAAGACTGACAGGAGGATGATCTTGTTCATCATCGTGATACGAGCATCAGCATCCGAATGCCCAAGCCACACCAGCCGGTGCCACAGACTTTTCTCCTCCCCATCTTATTCGCGACCACATATGCACAACTCATCACATCAGTATGAGCTGGGCAAGCGGCAGCCATGCGGACGGGTGGGACGGCAAGCCACCATCGTCGGAGAGCAGCTGCCAGTGGCCTTGCATCCCCAACGCCTCCATTGCCAGGGTGATGTTCGCCATCGCGATGCCGCCATCGTAGAGGTTGTACTGCTGCGCCACTCCTGGGCCGTAACGCGGATTGTGGCGCAGGACGAAGAGGGTCAGGCGGTTGTCGTGCCAGAGGAAGCGCCACGGCTGAGCGTTACACGCCGAGGGCGCGCGCACCGCGGCTTCGATTAAGGGACGCAGCAACGCAGGCGGTTGTGCCGGATTATCCGCACGTTCCAGGAAAAAGAAACGCTCCAGTGCGGGCGGGCTGGTGCGGCCGAGCACGGAACGCACCAGCCCGTCAAGGGCACGCCCGCCGGCCGTTTCCGCGGCGTGCCCAAACACCACCAGCGCTCCGATGCGCGCATCCGGCGGCAGCTCCAGCAGGTTTCGCGCGCGTTCTTCGTGCGGCAGTGTCCCGATATAGCAGGTGGCGATGCCCCGCGCGGTCAGCTGCACTACGATTTGCTCGACACGATAGCCCAGATCGGTCAGCGGGTGCGTCGTGCCCTGGAGATAGGGCACCAGCGCGTGCGGCGGGGTGATCAGGCGACCGTAAGCACCTAACAGCGTCACCAAGTCCTGCCGCACCACGTCACTGCGCAAGCGCACGGTGAACCGATTCGTGGGCACGAGCGGCTGGACGGTGTCGGCCAGCGCTCGTACCTGTTTCAGCGTTGCCTCGTCCAGCGGTTGCGCAGCATAGCGGCGTACCGAGCGGCGTGCCATGATGGCTTGATATAAGGGTGAAATGCTCTTCTCGGCGATCATCGCCCTTATGTCTCCTGATGATGGAGCGCAGCCGGTCACGCTTTCTTACGCACCAGCGAGTAGGTGTGGGGCAAGCGCGCCAACAAGGCGCACTCGGACGCCAGGTCGCAACCGGCACAGCGCAAACCGCAAGCTTGCATGGCCGCCTCACGGTCGTCGCGCAATTTGCCCATGCGCATCAGCGTCCGGAGCATTCCCTCCAGCGCGCTGGGTTCAATTTCCAGGCGTGCGCTTAGCTCCTCCAGCGTAAGCGGTTGCTGCGCCGCCTCAAGCTCTTCCAGTAGACGTGTCAACATCGCCCTATCCGATAGCCGGCAAGCTGGCCGCTGCGATGGACTGACCGACGCGCCGGCTCTTCTCGTCCGGCAGCTGGATGTGGATGCGCTCCGCCAGCTCGGGAAACTCGCCCTCGAGCACGCGCTGTGCCTCTTCCAGGATGAGCGGGCCGCCCGAGCCAGAGGTGCAACGCCCCAGAATCAACACGTGTTTCAGGATGTAAAAGTCGGCGTAGTGGGCAATCGCATACCCCATGTAAGTGCCGATCGTGCGCCAGATTTGCTCGGCGCCGGGATGGCCGGCTTCCAGCTGTTCCTGTGCCGCCTTCAACCGTTCCGCGTCCGGCACATCCGCGGGGATGTCCACGCCGGCCGACGGCGCCAGTCGGAAGACGCACTGCTGCGAGAAGTACTGCGCCCCGCAGCCGCGATCACCCGACCACTCGTCCACCGGCGCCGTGGGGCTGTAATCCACCGGCACGAAGGCCAGCTCGTTCAGCCAGCCGGTGATGTTGCCCTGCGGCGTCACGTAGCCACCCGCCTGGCTCGAGCCCAACGCGATGCCCAGCACGGCGTTATCCTCGAGCGACATCGCGCCGGCCAGCGCGGTGACCTCGCCGTCGTTGACGATCTCCAGCGGCACGCCCAGCTCGCGCCGGATGCGCAGGAAGAGATCGCGCACCTCGTGATAGCGCTCGCGCGGCACGCCGCGGAAGAGCGAGGCGATGCGCACGCGATTGTTGACGTAGACGCCGGCCGCGCTGCCACCAATCGCGTCCACGCGCGGCAGCTTGGAAGCAGCGAGCTTCAGCGCGTCCATGATATAGCGATAGTGGTACTCTGGATCGCTCTGTTTGCGCGGCTCCCAGACGATCTCGTGGCTGAAAATCGCCTCGCCGTTCACCACTGCGGAGACCTTTAGGTCGGAAGCGCCCAGGTCGAAGCCGATGCGGTAGCCGTCCAGATGGCGTCCCAGCGGCTGCTCGCTCTCCTTTTCAGGGGGCACTTCCTCGGGGGCACAGGAGACAACGGTGAAGGGATGATCGTAGATGTCCTCGCCCATCACTCGGGCGTCGAACGCGCGTTCGCCGTCCAGGCTATACGTGCGTTGGATGAACTCGCCGATGCTGGCCGGGCCGCCCACATAGACCTTCCAGCCGCCACGCTGCCAGAGCAAGAACTTGACCAGCCGCTCGGCATACATCAGATTGGCCTCGGCGCGGGGATGTCCCTCAGGGAAGACGACCGTCTCGAAACGCGAGATGCTCCCATCGCCACGCTCCAATCCCAGCACCAGCGGCACACCCACGCCGGAGTCCTGCACTTCCTGCCGAAAGGCGCGATTGGCCAGCACAGCGGGACGGAAACCGTCGTCCAACGGCGGACGAAATCGAGGTGAGATCAATCGCAGCGCTCCACGCATACGTCACACTCCTGGTTGAAGAGAATGGCCTCTATACCGCTATTCTATCATCAAAGCGCGTGATGCGCTATAGTGCGGACAAGCGTGCCGCATCAGCAGCTTCTAAGCAAGCGGAGGTGCACGGCCGAAGCAATTGGCAGCTGCTCCGTTGTGGGGGATCGAAAGAACTTCCCAATGGATCATCTCCATCAACCTGAAAACTTATGATGACCACAGGGCCTTTTCACCGGGTGCATTTCAGTTTGGGGGCGAATATGAGGTATGATGGGGAGCATTCTAATCAAGGAAAATTGAGAGATGGTGCAGGAAGAAGCGTTGCGCGCGGCGTTGATGCAAGAGGCGGAGTCGGTGGCGCAAGAATTGGTGCAGTGGTGTCGTTCGACGCCCCAGCCGACGTTGACGGAGATGGAAGACAAAGTGCTGGCGTTACGGCAGCGCTTGGGGGAGCGGATGTTGCAGGTGGTGCTAGAGGCGCAGGCGGCACGTCATCTGGCGCCGGGGCCGCTTTGCGCCGGATGTGGACAGGAGATGCGTTGCAAAGGGGAGAAGGCGCGATGGCTGGGGAGTCGCGTGGGTGGTGTGCGGTTGCGACGGAGTTACTACTACTGCGCCACCTGCCGGGCAGGTATTTTTCCCCCTGGACGCACAACTTGGGGTGGTGGGGCGCCACTGGAGTGAACAGGTGGAACAGTGGGCGGTCTGGTTAGGGGGGATGATGCCCTTTGAGCGGGCACGTGCGGTGTTGGAGTGTTTGGGCGGCATTGGGTTGTCGGTGAGCAGTGTATGGCGGCGGATGGCGTGTTGGGGGGAGCGTTTTGCGGCCCTAGAGACGTGTCAGCGGGAGGCGGCGTTAAGCCCTGCCGCGGCGGGGTGTGCCGCTCCCTGGGGAAGCGGTTGTGCCAGACAAGCGGATGGGCGTGGCGATGGATGGGGCGATGGTGCCTCTGCGCACCGAGGGGTGGAAGGAATTGAAAATAGGGTGTGTTTTTGAGGTAGTTACGCGGGATCGATGGGATGCGTCCCGTGCGGAATGGGAGGCAACGGCGCACGGGGTGCACAACAGTTTCGTAGCCCATCTGGGTGGGCCGGAGGTGTTCGGAGCGTTGGTGTGGTCTGAGGCGTGCCGCCGGGGATGGGAGCAGGCACGTGACCGCCAGGTGGTGGGCGATGCGGCGGCATGGGTGTGGAACCTGGCGGCGCAGCATTTCTATGACAGTCGTCAGGTGGTGGATGGGTATCACGCGACGCATCATCTGGCACTGGCGGCCCAGTTATGGCACGGTGAGGGTAGTGCGGCGGCACAACGGTGGTATCAACAGCGTGTGCTGGCCCTGTATCAGGGACACGCGGCGCGTATCGGGGCCGAGTTGTGCCAGGCGGCGCGCACCCATCCTACGGCCGGAGAAGCGTTGCAACGTGAGGGGAAATACTTCTGTAACAACCACCGGCGGATGCAGTATCTGGAGTTGCGTGAGGAGGGCTTTGTGATCGGCAGCGGTATGGTCGAGAGTGGGTGCAAACAATTCCGCGCCCGCTTCTTTGGTCCCGGTATGCGCTGGAGTCGTGCGGGCATTGAACGCTTGATCCTCGTTCGTGCCGCCATTCTGAGCAATCGCTTCGAGACCGTCTGGTCAATGGTCTACCATCCGCCCCCAAATTGAAATGCACCCTCTCGCTCTAAGACCTTGACGGAACAATCAACCGGTAATATCATTTGATTGGATAAAGCACTACCAGGAGGTGAACACGGTCGAAATCGTCGCTCCGAGAAACAATTCTTATCAACCCTCCACAGGACACGTAGTGGTAGCACCCCGTGAGCGCGGGTTCCTGGTGGGGGTGGAGCTGAAGAGTTTTCGTGCTTCCCCCCTGGACCAGGACCGAGGTGTGCCCCGTTTTGCCATCGAAGACTCCCTCGAAGAGCTCGCCGCCCTGGCGAGGACAGCCGGCATCGAAGTGGTCGGCGGCACCTATCAGCGCCTGGAGCACATCAATCCAGCCACTTACATCGGCAAGGGCAAGCTAGAAGAACTCCAGAGCTTCCGCGACGAGCTCCATGTGGACCTCTTCATCTTCGATGATGAGCTGTCGCCGGCCCAAATGCGCGAGCTGGAACGGGCACTCGATCGCAAGGTGATCGACCGCACGGCGCTCATCCTGGATGTCTTCGCCCAACATGCGCACACACGGGAAGGGCAGCTCCAGGTCGAATTGGCCCAATACGAATATCGCCTGCCGCGCCTGACCCGTTTGTGGACCCACCTGGCGCGCCAAGCAGGTGGACGTGCGGGTGGCGCGACCGGTGGCGTGGGCTTGCGCGGACCCGGCGAGACCCAGCTGGAAAGCGACCGGCGTCTGATCCGACGCCACATCGCTCGCCTCAAAGCCGAGCTGGAACTGGTGCGGGAACACCGGGCGCGTTATCGGCGCAAGCGCCGGCGCGCGGCTATCCCCACCGTCGCGATCGTCGGCTACACCAACGCGGGCAAGAGCACGCTGCTCAACGCGCTCAGCCAGGCGAATGTGCTCGTGGCGGATATGCTGTTCGCCACGCTGGACCCCACCACGCGGCGGGTGAAATTGCCGGGCGGTCGAGAAGTGCTGTTCACCGACACGGTCGGTTTTATCCAGAAGCTGCCCACCACGCTGGTCGCCGCGTTCCGGGCTACCTTGGAGGAAATCGGTGAAGCAGAATTGATCCTTCACGTGATCGACATCACCCACCGCAATGCCTTGCAGCAAGCGGCTACGGTGGCCACCATCCTCGAGGAAATCGGCGCCACCCATGCACCGCTGATCAGCGCGCTGAACAAGATCGACCGTCTGGCCGACCCATCCACCCTGACCCCGTTGCTGGCCGAGTTTCCCAACAGCATCCCTATCTCGGCCGCCACCGGGCAGGGCATTGACCTCCTGTTAGCGCGCATTGAGGAGGTGTTGAACGCTGACTTGGTGCCGCTGCGCGTGCGTCTACCCTACCAGCAGAGCCAGCTGCTGGCGTTGTTGCACGAGCACGGCCATATACGACGCGAGGAATACGGCCCCCAAGGCACCACCGTGGAGGGGTTCATCCCTGCGCATCTCAGCGCTCAGTTCCGTCCATTTGCCCTGTGATGCTCATCGGGTGTGCCAGAATTGCCCACCGCGTATGGAGTCGTGGTGTTCACGGTTCCACCGTGCTTCGAGCTCATCGGCGTGGTATGTTATGCATTTAACCTCGCATGCACCACAAGGGTGGCGCCGAGCAGTTTGCGCCCAATAGCGCTGAACCTGACGCGCTATTGGGTGCTTCGATCCATTCCAGCTGGCTGGTCGCACGTCCTGAGCCTCCCTTTTATCTGATTGTATCCGAATGGAGAGAGTGTCGGAAAAGTCCTTGGGCCGCTCAGATTTTTGTAGGAAAATGGGCCAATAAAGCGGGTAACTAAAGACTTTCCCGACACCCCTCCTCCCTCGATGGAGGCGATTTTCCTGTTGGAACGGTCGGTATATAATGGGTGTGGTGTATGAAAAAGTTACCGAGTCTGCTTGTGGTGGTTTTCGCTCTGCCGGCAATGAGCTGTGGTCAAATCATCACGCCGGTGCCGACCGGCACCCCGGTGGTCGCTCTGCCGAGCGCTACGCCGACCGCAACCCATACGCCACGCCCCACCTTTACCTTGATGCCCATGACCCCGGTGCCGACTTTCACACCTACAATGACCCCGACACCCGTTCTGTACACGGTGAAACCGGGTGACACTCTATTGGCCATTGCGGCCCGGTTCGATGTCTCAGTGCGATCGATTCAGGAAGCGAACGGTATCATGGATCCGCATCGCCTGCAGCTGGGACAAGTGTTGATCATCCCGGCGGCCCAGGACGAGGCGTCGGAATCTTCCCTGCCTACCCCCACACCGCTTCCCCTGGAGGTGCAAAAAGTGAGCTTCCAGCGCACGCCGGTCGAAGGATTGTGGGCGCTGGGCGAAGTGTACAACCCGGGCACCGTACCGGTGACCAACGTGTTCGTACAGGTGACGCTCTTAGACGAAGAAGGCCAGCCATTGGCAACCGAAGGAAACTACCTTCAATTAGATGTGGTACCACCGCGTCAAGCAGTCGCTTTTGTCGTTCGCTTCACCGACCCGCCGGATCGGTTTGCCCAATATCAAGCGTTGGCGCTGAGCGGTGTTCCCTATACGCCGGAGATGGGTTATCATTTCGACTTGCTTGTCAGCGACGTGCGCGGTGAGGTGCTCAGCGCGACCACCTATCGGGTGAGCGGTCAACTGCGCAACATAGGCGACAATGACACGACGCACCTACGCGTGTTGGTCACCGGCTATGATAATCAAGGAAGAGTGGTCGCCGTGCGCCAGGCGCCGCTGGAGGTCACAATCTTGCGGGCCGCGGCGATCACACCCTTCCAAGTGGATCTGATCATGACGGATAGCCCAGTAGTGACATATTCGGTTCATGCGCAGGGCCAGCTGCCGCCCTGAGTGACCGGCTGCGAGGTAGTTCAGGACGATTCAACAGAGAGAGGGATGAAGAATTTCTATGCCACGCTGGTATAACGTTGTCTTGTATCAACTATTACGGGCAATCTTCTGGGTGTTGGCTAAGCTGCTGACGCGCTGTGAATTTCACCGTCCGCCCAACTTGCCGACCAAGGGGCCGTTGATCGTCGCGGTCAATCATCTGCATTACGTTGATCCGCCGCTGGTGATGCTGGCGCTCCCGCTGCGCCATGTGACGGTGCTCATCGGGGAGAAGTGGGCCCGCTCGTGGCCGATCAATTGGTTGGTGAAAATGGACGGGGGCATCTATGTGCGCCGCGGCGAGGTGGATCGTGAAGCGTTGCGACGCTGCCTGGCTGTATTGCAGAACGGTGGGGTGTTGGGGATCGCCCCTGAGGGCACGCGCAGTCGCACCGGTGTCATGCAACGTGCCAAGCCCGGCATCGCCTATCTGGCCACCAAAGCGAACGTGCCCATCATACCGGTGGGCATCTCCGGCCAGGAGAAGCTGACGGCGGAGTGGAAACGATTGCGGCGACCCCACATCGTGGTGCACGTCGGAGAACCCTTTATGCTGCCACAGGTACAAGGACCCCGCAAAAACGAGCAGCTCCAGGCGCTCAGTGACATGGTGATGCAGCGCATTGCCGCCTTGGTGCGCGAGGATCTGCGCGGTGTGTACGGCGGAACCGAAAAATGCCAAGCCGAATCGAACGTGTGAGTGTCACCCATGTCACCCATCACCATCGGGCTGTTTGACTCAGGCGTGGGGGGATTGTCCATTTGGCAGGCCGTGCGACGCCGCTTGCCCAATTGTGCCACCCTTTATGTGGCGGACAATGCCCACTGCCCATATGGCCCGCGGCCGCCGCGCGAAATCTGCCGCTTCTCCGCAGCCATCACGCAGTTCCTGTTGGCACAAGGCGCAAGATTGATTGTGGTGGCATGCAACACCGCTTCCGCAGCGGCATTACGGTGGCTGCGCGCCCATTTCTCCGTGCCTTTCGTGGGACTGGAACCAGCGGTGAAACCGGCGGCGCAGCAGACGCGCAGCGGTCATGTCGGCGTGCTGGCGACACGAGGCACCCTGCAGGGTGCCCTGTTTCGTACCACGGCAGTACGCTACGCATGTGGCGTGGTGTTGCATATCCAAACAGACGACCGCTTAGCCCAGTACGTGGAGCAAGGCCAGGTGGATGCGCCGGAGACCGAGCAGCTGTTGCGGGACTACTTACAACCCATGGTGGAGGCTGGGGTGGATCAGCTGGTGCTGGGCTGCACGCATTATCCCTTTCTGCTGCCGGTCATACGGCGCATTTTACCCCCTGATGTGACGGTGATCGACCCGGCTGAAGCCGTGGCACGTCAGGTTGAGCGTTGTGTGCAAGCGCTTGGCGGAGAAGACTGCTACTCCGAGGGGGACTCACTTGAGCACCGTTTCTTCGTCACCGCC
>Ga0308395_1002021_pt1 | contig 12206 bp, 11 predicted proteins | sample Hotspr20SampleP4_FD_202097 | JGI IMG/M metagenome (GOLD analysis project Ga0308395, IMG submission 202097) | Hot spring phototrophic mat microbial communities from Mushroom Spring, Yellowstone National Park, Wyoming, United States - 20050930_P4 ...
TTCTCACCTCTCACCTCTTACCTCTCACTTCTCACCACTCACTTTTCACCTCTTACCTCTTACCTCTCACGCCTTATGTCCCATCCCGGCGTTCGTCGTTATGGTATAAATACCGCATGGCTTTTTACAGAACAAGTTTTACGATTAATTGCTGGATTTTTTGTTGGTGTTTGGGTTGCAAGGTATTTAGGTCCGGAAAAGTTTGGATTGTTTAGTTATGCTTTGGCTTTTGTATCTATTTTTCAGGGGATATCCAAGTTAGGGCTTGATGGAATAGTAGTTAGGGACTTAGTCCAAGAACCAGAAAAAAGAGATGTATATCTGGGGACTTCATTTTGGCTAAAACTCCTTGGCGGCATAATCACTTTCCTAATCATTACAATTATTTTGGTCGTCCAATCACTTCTTACTTCCCACTTCTCACCTCTCACCTCTCACTTCTCACTTCTTACCTCTCACCTCTCACCTCTTACCTCTCACTTTTTCACTGAAACAAACATTTATATTTTAATAATTGCTTTTGGAATTATTTTTCAAAGCTTTGAAGTAATTGATTTCTATTATCAAGCGACAGTTCAGGCTAAGTATATTTCTATAAGAAGAATTATTCAGTTGATTTTATCTTCTATTATAAAGATATTTTTAGTTTTAATAGGTGCTGATTTGATATGGTTTGTTTTGGTTAGTCTTTTTGACATAATATCTTTATCTATAATGGGATGGTTAATTTATAGATCTCAGGGATTACCAAATTTTGTAAGGTATTTTGATATAGAGATTGGAAAGAAATTATTAAAGGATAGTTGGCCATTGTTATTAAGTGGTATAGCGATTATGATACAAGCAAGAATAGATCAGATAATGTTAAAACAATTTATTGGATTAAGAGAATTAGGAAACTATGTTGTTGCTTTAAATATAATAGATGTATTAGGTTTTGTTCCAATGATATTACATCAATCTTTATTACCAGCAATTGTTGATGCAAAAAAAAAATCTAAGGATATTTACTATAACAGGTTATTAGATTACTATAGATTAATGTTTTCCTTATTTTTAATAGCGTTCATAATTTTATTTTTTTGTGGAGATATAATCATAAGACTTTTATATGGAAGCAAATATGAAATTGCTTCTCAAATTATTAGTTTAATAGCATTTAGACTTTTTTTTGCCAATATGGGTGTTGCAAAAAGTGCATTTATTACTACAGAGAATTTATTCAGATACTCTCTTTTAACTTCAATAGCAGGAGCTATTTTAAATGTAACACTAAATTACATTCTTATACCACAATTTAAAAGCATTGGTGCGATTTTATCTAGTTTTATTTCCTTTTTTATTACAATCTTTTTGTTTGATTTTTTTTATAGTAGAACAAGAATAAATTTTATACTTATGATGCAAGCAATTTTAACTTTTTATAGAATAAGATTTAAGATTTAATATGGGGTATTATAGCTATGTTTAGAAAAAAAATAACATCTCTCATAAAAAAGTCAAAATTTCTGTACAGTTTATATGTATTGATGATCCCCATAAAAGATTATTTTAATTTTAATTCTATAATACTATATCCATGTTTGATGGACAAAACTAATTATACACCTGTTGAGCCTATATACTTTTGGCAGGATGTATGGTTTGCTAAACATCTATTTAAGTATAGACCTGAAGTTCATTGTGATATTGGAAGCTCCTACAAAACAATAAGCATTATTGCACAATTTACAAAAGTTATTTTTGTAGATATAAGACCTCCAAGCATAATAGCGCCTAATGTAGAGTTTATAGAAGGCGATATTTTGAATTTACCTTTTAAAAACGAGTCATTTGATTCATTATCGAGTCTATGTGTTATAGAACATATAGGTTTAGGTCGTTATGGAGATACTATAGACCCTTACGGATCAGAAAAAGCTATAAATGAATTAAAAAGAGTTTTAAGGAAAGGGGGATTACTTTACTTAAGTATTCCTGTAGACAATGAAAACAAAATTTATTTTAATGCACATAGGGCATTTACTCGAGATTATCTTATTGAGCTTTTTAAAGGTTTTGAAATTTTAGATGAAAAGTACATTTATGGGAGTAATCTGTATGATATATACCTACAGGAACGTGGGTTTGGAACAGGTCTATATCTATTGCAGAAAAAAGGAGGCTAACGATAATGTTTTATAAATTGCCGATGTATAAAAAATTTTTAAGAAGTATCTGTTGGAAAGTATTCAACTATCTAGAAAATAATAATAATAACGCAAATATAGAAAAAAACGGAGAACTAACTTTTATAAAGAACTTTTTAAAAATTAAATCAAATAAAGATCGCAAGAAATTGCTTATTTTTGATGTTGGTGCTAACATAGGTGGTTATACTGATATAATTATAAAAGAATCTAATAAATTAGAGCTTAACGTTTTTGTTCATTTATTTGAACCACAAAAAAGTTTATATACTATATTACAAGAAAAATATAAAAACCTAAATAACATCCACGTAAATAATTTTGGCTTATCAGATGAAAACGCCATTACTCACATATTTTATGATAAAGAAGGAAGTGGTTTAGCATCTCTTTATAAAAGAAAGTTAAAACACTATAAAATTAATTTTGATAAATCAGAAAAAATATTACTAAAAAGAGCTGACAGTTATATACAAGAAAACGAACTTACTCATATTGATCTTATAAAAATTGACGTAGAGTGTCATGAACTTAATGTTCTTTTTGGTTTTGGAGAATACTTAAATGGAGATTTTATAGACTTTATTCAATTTGAATATGGTGGTGCAAATTTGGATTCAAAAACAAGTTTGTTAGATATTTATAGCTATTTAGAGGATAGGGGTTTTATAATTGCAAAAATATATCCACAGGGGTTAGAAATAAGAGATTATAAACCATTTATGGAAAATTATTGTTATTCAAATTTTGTTGCAATATCTAAAAAAATCCTTGAGGATATAGAAAGATGATAATATATTTTTCTGATGGCAGGTTAGGGAATCAAATCTTCCAATTTGTATTTTTGTGTAGTATTTCAAATTCAAATGAAAGGATATTGACTTTTTTTATGAATGAATTTTTTGAAATATTTGAGATCGATAATTGTAATATTATGAATTTTTCCGTAAAAAATAGATATGTTAGATTTTTAATAAGAAAGGCAATATTTCCCGCGGTTGATAGAATTTTTAAATGTTTAGCAAAATTCAAAGTTCTAACTTTATATGAACAAAAAAGAGATATTAATAAATTTCCTCTACCAGAATATATAGTCAAAAAGGGATATGTCCCAATTAAATATGTTGCTCCAGATTTTTACCAAAGTGAGAAGTTATTTAGGAAAGAAATCTTGGGAAAAATGAAAATTAAAGAAAAATACGTAAAAGAAGCGGAAAATATTATAAATTCTTTTCCAAAAGAAACTGAAAAAGTTTTTATTCATATAAGGAGAGGTGATTATGTTGATTTAGTATTTTTAGGACAAAAGGGAATAGTTTTACCAAAATCATATTACTTAAAAGCAATTAGTGAACTAAATAAAGAGATTAGAAATCCGTTTTATATATTTGTTTCCGATGATCCTGATTATGTTAGAGATTGTTTTGAGAATATTGAGCCAAAGTACATTTCTAATAATTCTGTTGGGGTTGATTTAGCCTTAATGAGTTTATGTGAATATGGAGTATGTTCAAATAGTACTTTTTCTTGGTGGGGTGCTTATCTAATGAAGAATAGAAAAAAAGTTATTTTCCCTAAGTATTGGTTTGGTTGGAAACAGAAAATTGAATCACACCCCGGAATTTATCCAGAGTTTGCAACAATCTTGGAGGTAGAATAAATGAGTTCTATCAAATCTCCCATAGTTCTTTTTACCTATAACCGCTTATGGCATACAAAACAGACAGTTGAAGCTCTGCAAAAAAATATGTATGCAGAACAAAGTCAGCTTTTTATATTTTCAGATGGTCCAAAAACAGAAAAAGATGAACAGAAAGTTAAAGAAGTTAGAAAATATTTAAAAACAATAAAAGGCTTTAAAAATATTGAAATAATGGAAGGAGGTAAAATATGAAAGTAGAAAAATTTATTCCACCTTCTCCATTAAAAACTCCAGTTTTGTTTTTAATATTCAACCGCCTTGAAACAACAAAAAAAGTCTTTGAAGAAATTAGAAAAGCAAAACCGCCAAGATTATATATAGCATCAGACGGACCAAGAGAACATAAGGTAGGTGAATTAGAAAAAGTTAAAGCTGTTAGAGATTATGTACTGAATAATATAGATTGGAATTGTGAAGTAAAAACTTTATTTAGGGAAAAAAATCTTGGTTGTGGGAGGGCTGTTAGTGAAGCAATTACATGGTTTTTTGAAAATGAAGAAATGGGTATAATTTTAGAAGATGATTGTTTACCTTCACAAAGCTTCTTTTGGTTTTGTGAAGAACTTTTGAAAAGATATAAGGACGATATGAGAATTTGGCATATTGGAGGGTATTCACTGCAACATAACTTAATTAAAGAATCTTATCGTTTTTCAAGACTTATACCTTGTTGGGGATGGGCTACATGGAAAAACAGATGGGATAAATATGAATTTGATATGCAATCGTTCGATCCAAAAGAAGAAGAGATTTATAAACCATTTTTAAAATACGGAAAGTATGTTAAAAATACATTTGTGGTGCATTTAAAAAACTTGAAAAACAATGTTGATATCTGGGATACACAGTGGGCATATACATGTGTAAAAAATAAAGCATTGAGTATTATTCCAAAAGTAAGCCTTATTAAAAATATTGGTTTTGGTAGTGATGCTACACATACCTTAGTTGAGGATAGTATAAATAATTTGATAGAAAATAATGAATTGGCATTTCCTTTAATTCATCCAGATGATAAAGTTATAGAAACAGAAGTACTTGACGAGCATTATTTGTCCATTTTTTATAAAAAGTCAATTTTGTTAAAAATAAAATATAAAATAAGGTGGTTAACTAAATGGTTGAAATAGATTATTCGATACAGTATAGAAATTGGCATAATGATACTATCGAACACTATGAGAGCCATGTCAATTATTACAAAAGAAATTTTGGATATTTATTACCAAACGATAAAAATATTAATATTTTAGATGTAGGTTGTGGTTATGGTTTAGCACTTTATGCATTTAAGAAAATGGGATATCAAAATTTAAAAGGTATTGATATTAGTCCACAACTAGCAAAAGTTGCTCAGAGCAAAGGTTTAAATGTTGAACTTGTTGAAGATTCTATAAAATGGTTAGAAGAACACAAAGAAACTTTTGATGTAATATTTTGTTTAGATGTTCTGGAACATATAGAAATCGATTCTCAAATAAAGTTTTTAAAAGCAATTAACGCTGCCTTAAAAATAAACGGATTATTTATCTGTACTGTCCCAAATGCAAACTCTACATTTGCCTCACGCTGGTTATATAATGACTGGACACACAAAATAAGCTTTAGTGAACATAGTTTAGAATTTTTAATTTTAAATAGTGGTTTTTCAAGTGTTAGTATAAGCGAAATTGAATTTATGCAAAGACCAAAATACCCTTGGCTTATAAGAAAAAGTGTTTTACATTGGCTACTTTTTAAAACGTTTAGATTTATTAGAAGATTAGAGGCAATTGCAGAACTAGGAAGTGAAGGAAGAAGTATACCTTTATCATTAAATTTAAAAGCAGTCGCTAAGAAATGAGAAAAAGTTTTGATATATTTGATACTTTAATTACTAGAGATGTTTATAAGCCTACTGATATTTTTATTTTTTTGGGGAAAAAATTAAGAGACAAAAAAATTATCGAAATTACTCCTTTTGAGTTTATGAAAAAAAGAATAGAAGCTGAAAAATTTGCAAGAATAAACTCTAATTTTGAAGAGATTACTTTGGATGAGATCTACTTAGTATTAAGTAATTTAGTTTCTTTTAATCTCGAAGACATTAATGAAGTCAAGTTTTTAGAAGAAGAAATAGAATTTAACTTTTCAAGTCCTATTGAAGAAAACAGAAGACTCACTTCATACGAATCGATTCTTATAAGTGATACCTATTTTAAAAAAGAATTTTTAGCATCATTACTCAAAAAAAATAATATATCGTATAGAGATATTTTTGTTTCATCAGAATTTAGAAAAACAAAGCATCATGGTTCTCTTTATGATGAAGTTATAAAAGCATATAATGACTTAATACACTCAGGGAACGATCTATATTCTGACTATATGATCCCAAAAGCCAAAAACATACCTGCTATTCACTACTCAAATAGTTCACCATCACGTTATGAAAAATTAATCTATGAAAATTCTCATATTCCATTTGATATTAAGACTTTAATCGCGGGTTGTATGAAGTCAACAAGATTAAGTCGGCACTATGAAGATGAGCATTTGCAAGCCATTCATGAACTATCATCGAATGTTATTGCTCCATTCTTGTTTCTATATACTTATTGGGTTATTAAGCAAGCGCAAATTATAGGATTAGATAAATTGTTTTTTATTGCAAGAGATGGTCAAATTCTTTATGAAATAGCCAAACTAACAAAAAAAAGGTTTAATCTTAATATAGAAATTAGTTATTTATATGGTTCAAGAAAAGCATGGCACTTACCCGCGACTACACAAATAGATGAAGAAGCTCTTGACTGGATTTTGGATCCTACTTTTTTTCTAAGCATAAATGATATTTGTAAGAGAGTAGATATAAATTATGAAGATATAAAGTCAGAAATAAAAACAAGCGTTCAGCCAGATAAAAATTTAACATATGATGAAAGGGAGGAGATTAAGAAACTATTTTTTAGCAATTTACGTATTAAAAATTTAATATTAAAAAAAGCTAGAGAAAAAAGGGAACTTGTCATTGAATATTTAAAAAAAGAGGGCTTTGAAAAAAACAAAAATATTGGAATAGTTGACGTTGGTTGGAGAGGAAGACAACAAGTTTCATTAAGTAAATTACTACAACTTGGAAATATTTATCCAGTAAATGGCCTTTATGGATTTTATATTGCTCTTACAAAATCTGTTAGTCCATATAATAAAGATACCTTTATAACTTTTTTTGATAAAAATAAATATTCAGATATTTTATATTATCCTGGACTTTACGAAAGTTTTGTTGCATCTACACATGGAAGTTGTATCGGATATAATAAACAGAATGGGGAAATAGTACCTATTCTGAGAGAAGAAAAAAATAAAGATATACTTGATTGGGGTTTGGAAGTTCAACATTTAGCAATTAAAATTTTTGCGGATAAAATATCTAAATACATACATGAGTTCAACATACATATAGATAATGAACAAAAAATATCTTACTTATTACTGGCTGAATTTTTACAGTTTCCTGATAAAAAATATTCAAAAGTTTATAAAAAACTTAGAGTTTACGAGGATCAAGAGGAATTAAGATATACGCATCTGTGTGTTAATTTAAGCGTAAATCAAATCTTTAAAATTATATTCCTGAGAGATAGAAGTATTAATCACAACATATGGATAGAAGGCTCTATATCTGCTTCAGTAAATAATTATTTTGATAAAATATTTTTAAAACTTCTAAAAATAAGAAAAAATATCAAGAAGTTGATTAGGAAATTGAAAAAATGAAAATCCTAATTGTAAACACATACGATATATTGGGTGGAGCTGCAAGGGCTGCTTATAGGTTGCATAGATCTCTTCTGTCAGCTGGTATAGATAGTAAAATGCTTGTTCAAACTAAGAAAAGTGATGATTATACAGTCATTCCTGTATATGGAGATAGTAAAATTGGTAAAGCTTTTTCTTTAATAAGGCCAACATTAGACCAAATCCCGTTAAAATTTTACAAAAATAGAATAAAAACACCTTTTAGTCCAGCATGGCTTCCTTTTACTAAAGTTATAGAAAAAATAAACGAAATAAATCCTGACATAGTTCATTTACATTGGGTTGCAGGAGGTATGATTAGAATAGAAGATTTAGCTGAAATTAATAAACCTATAGTTTGGACTTTACATGATAATTGGGCTTTTACGGGGGGATGTCATATCAAATGGAGTTGTGAGAAATACACGAATTCCTGTGGAGCTTGCCCTGTTCTTGGCAGTGATAAAGAACATGATCTGAGCAAAAAAGTTTGGATTAGGAAAAATAAGGTTTTTAAAAAAATAAACATGGTAATAGTTTGCCCAAGTAAATGGCTACATGATTGTTCTAAAAAAAGTAGTCTATTGAAAGATAAAATACATAAAATAATACCAAATCCTATTGACACAGATTTATTTAAGCCTATTGATAAAAGTATATCAAGAAAAATTTGGAATTTACCACAAGATAAAAAACTAATAGCTTTCGGAGCTGTAAGTGCTACAAACGATATTAATAAAGGATTTAAAGAACTTAGCGAAGCTTTATATAAAATCGCCGACAAAAAAAATATTGAACTTGTAGTTTTCGGTAGTAGCAAGCCAAAAAATTCGCCAGATGTTGGATTCAAAACCCATTATTTAGGACATTTACATGATGATATAAGTCTTATAATTTTATATAATGCTGTGGATGTAATGGTGGTCCCAAGTTTACAAGAGAATTTGTCTAATACGATAATGGAGAGCTTAGCCTGTGGAACTCCCGTTGTCGCTTTTAATGTGGGCGGTAATAGTGATATAATAGAGCATTTGAAAAACGGTTATTTAGCAAAACCATTTGATATAAATGATTTAAGAAACGGTATTGAATGGGTTCTAAATACTCCGAATTATGATGAATTATGTAAGAATGCAAGAGAAAAAGTTTTAAGAGAGTTTGATAGTAAAATAGTTACGAGAAAGTATATAGAGCTTTATAAAGAACTATTGGAGAATAAATTATGATTGCATTTCTTATTATAAGGTTGATAGGAGGTTAAAATGGATAAACATTCTTTACACTACAAACTCATACCAGACGATTATTTAGACTCAGCTGGACAAATTAAGGAAGAGTTTAAATATAAAATAAACATTCCAGAGCTAAAAATAAAAGATTCTAAATTTATACCTAACCCAGGAGATAAATTTGAAACGATGCTATTTTTGCCCCCAAACTCAAATAGAATTGCAGAAGGTGGACTTAGAACAAAAGGACTCTTTAAATTTAGCTATAAGAAAGTAAGAAGTGAGATGTTAGAAGTGAGAAGTGATTTTGAAGAAAATAATAAGAATGCATATGAGGATGAAGGAATTTGGTATATCTGCGACCTTGACGGAAATCCAGCGATCCCAGTACCAGCTGAACTTCAAGAAAAAATAAATCAATACACCTCTCATTTATCACCCATCACATTTTTACCATTAATAACAGTAATCACAGTAGTATATAATGGAGCAAAGTATTTAGAAGATACAATAAAAAGCGTAATAAATCAAACCTATCCAAACGTTGAATACATAATAATTGACGGTGGCTCAACTGATGGAACTATAGATATAATAAAAAAGTATGAAGATTATATAGATTATTGGGTAAGTGAACCAGATAAAGGAATATATGATGCAATGAATAAGGGAATAAGTATATCATTTGGAGAATGGCTCAATATGTTAAACAGTGGTGATTTGTATTATAACTCTATGGTAATAGAAAATATTTATACAAAAGAAATAGATACGGATGTTTACGGAATAGTTGGTAGTTGGGTATGTGACTATGAAGGTAATATCTTTTTATATCTGCCCGATCCATATAAAATGTTAGAAAAACCAGGATGGCATATTAATCATCAAGCTTTTTTTTATAGAAAAATAACGCACAAAATTTTAGGATTATATTCTACTGATTATGAATTAACAAGTGATCATGAATATTTTCTTAGGTTATTGGTGAATAAACTAAAAATATCAACGCATAATTCAATTTTAATAAAATTTGATTTAAATCAAAATTTATCTGATTCGGTAAAAAGTAAATGGGAAGACTTTTTAATTAGAAAAAAATATTTAGGCTTTAACCTTAGAGGATTGGTTATTTCATTTTTTACCATTTTAAAGCTAAACATAAGGAAGTTTTTAGAAAAAATAGGGTTAAAAAGTATTGTTATTTTATATAGAAAAAGGAAAAATAAAAGGAACCAAATTTAGTAATTACTAAAAATTATCCATCTATGCTATAATAAAGCATGGAGAGGTGTGAAGAGAAAGCAGAGAAGTTTTTAAGAGCAAGTGGAAAAGTAGAGATAGACGAGAGTTATTTTGGAGGCAGAAGGAAGGTTAAGAGGGAGAAAGGAGCAAATGCTAAGATACCAGTGTTTGAGATACTAGAGAGGAAAAGACGGAAAGGTCTATATTAATGGCATAGAAGGGTTTTGGAGTTATGCCAAGGAAAGACTTCTTAAATTTCACGGGGTAAGCAGAAAGTATTTTGTGTATTATTTGAAAGCGCTCGAATTCAGATATAATTTTAGGGCTAACTTAGATGAAATGTTATATAATGTGCTTGCTGGAATGAAATGAGGAGGATGTCAACTTTTTAGGTTCATGATCGTATAAATGACAATAAAGGAGGCTAACCATCTATAGACGGTTTCATACTTAGCATTCCTAAGGAAACCTCACGATTGAGCCAAGAGATGATAACAAGATTGAAATTGTATCTTGGGTATAGTTTTTTTAGGAAGTCTTGGCTGTTTAAATAATTTCTCATCCGAGGTATTTCTAAATGCTATAATAAAGTATGGGGGATGCAAGTATGGATTCGGTACAACTCGTAAAAGCTAACTCACCTAAGGTTTTGCTCTTATCTTTACAAAAATTTGGGGGTGGAGCGATTGATTCTTTAGAAATGTCAAATGCTTTGATGGAAAATAATTTTTTTCACTACATTTTAATCTCGGAAGGAAATGAGCTTAGCGATAGATTTACAGATACAGAATACAGAAAAGTTATTAAAATAAAAACTTTTGCTTCAAAATATTTTAGTTTTTTAATAAGCACTCTCTTGCTTTTTAGATGGATAAAGCTAATTGAAATTTTAAGAAAAATTAAACCTGATATTGTTCATATAACTCACTTTCATGTGTGGTGTATTTTTCTTTATCTTCTTCGTCCCATTTTTAAATACAAAATTTTTTACGGAGTGCATGACAATCCCTTCGAACCTAAAGAAGAATCTGTTTTTTTGATGAACTTTTTTGAAAAATTCTTTGTGAAAAAAGCTGACTTGCTTTTGACCTATAGCAATTTTATGAAAGAAAGTATAAAAAAGTATGTTTCAAATAAAACAATTGAAGTTCTGCCTTTGGGAATTCACAGCGACCTTTGTCCTAAATTTGAGAAAAAATTCAATTCAAATAAGGAAAGTTTAGATGTTTTGTTCTTTGGAAGAATAGAAAACTACAAAGGAATAGATACGCTGGTAAGAGCTTATGAGATCTTAAAAAAAGAAAACTTGGAAATTAAATTAACGATTGCTGGAAGAGGAAAAATTGATAAAGATTTAGAAAATAAAATTAATGAACTTGATATTATTTTCAAAAACTATTGGATTTCCAACGAAGAGCTATGTCGGTTGATTGAAAATTGTGATGTTTTAGTTGCTCCCTACAAAAATGCAACGCAGTCTGGAATGGTAAGCGTAGCTTTAGCGTATGGTGTGCCTATAATAGCAACTAATGTAGGTTCTTTTAGTGAATATATCAAAGATGGTGTAAATGGTTTTCTGATTGATGTAGATGATTATTTGACTTTAGCCGAGAAGATAAAAGTTCTTTATCAAAATAGATGGTTAGTTGTGGAAATGGCTAAGAAAGCAAAAGAGATAGGAGAATTATATAAATGGAGTAGTATAATGAGAAAAGCAATTATGTTATATAAAAGTTATACACAAAAAGGAGGTTATAAGTATAAGTAATATTCTGATTTGTAAAACAAGCGCATTAGGTGATGTTGTGAGAACTACTCCTATATTGAGAGTGATAAATGGAAATATATTTTGGCTTACCTCTAAAGAAGCTGCTGAGTTATTACCCAGGCTTGAGACTTTAAAAATATTAACAACAAATGAAATTGATGTCTTGAAAAATATAAATGTTGATTTAGTCTTAAACCTTGAAGAAGATGTGGAGTTGGCTAAATTTTTAACAAAATTAAGATACAAAAAACTAATAGGTGTTTATTACGATTTTGAAAGTAACAAACTTTCAT
>Ga0308395_1002034_pt1 | contig 12161 bp, 9 predicted proteins | sample Hotspr20SampleP4_FD_202097 | JGI IMG/M metagenome (GOLD analysis project Ga0308395, IMG submission 202097) | Hot spring phototrophic mat microbial communities from Mushroom Spring, Yellowstone National Park, Wyoming, United States - 20050930_P4 ...
GGACTGAAAGAACGGGCCATTACCCGGGATCTCAAATGGGGAATTCCTGTTCCCAAGGAAGGGTACGAGAACAAGGTATTCTATGTGTGGTTCGATGCCCCTATCGGTTACATTTCCATCACCGCTTCTTTCACGAAGGACTGGGAACGATGGTGGAAGAGCCCGGAAGATACCGAACTATTCCAGTTCATCGGAAAGGACAACATTCCCTTCCATACGGTGATCTTCCCCTCCTCTCTCATCGGTTCGGGTGAATCTTGGACCCTCCTTCACCACATTTCTTCCACCGAATACCTGAATTACGAGAGCGGGAAGTTTTCCAAGAGCAAGGGCATTGGAGTGTTCGGGACCGATGCGAAAGAGACTTCGATTCCCGCGGATGTTTGGCGGTTCTACATGTTCTACAACCGCCCTGAAACCTCGGACTACATGTTCACCTGGAAAGACTTTCAGGAAAAGGTCAACTCCGAATTGATCGGCAATCTGGGTAACCTGGTGAATCGAACATTGACCTTCCTCCATCGGTACTACCAAGGGAGGGTACCGCCTGCTCCTTCCACAGGGGGCACGGAAGGGGAACGGTCTAGAAAGTTCTGGCAGGAGGTGAGACGACAGGAGGAGGAGATCGTAAGGCGGTTCGAAGGAGTGGAGTTGCGGGATGCCTTCAAAGCCATCTTTGCCCTCGCTTCCTATGGGAACAAGGCCTTTCAGGACGGAGAACCCTGGAAAACGAGAACCCAGGACCCTGCGGGTACGGGGGAACTGATCCGAAACCTCGTATACCTCATTCGGGATCTTTCCCTCCTGATCTATCCTTTCCTACCTGAGACATCCACTCGAATCGCCACCTTTCTCGGCACGGAGGTAAAGAACCTGGATCAGTTGGGAACCCTTTCGGGGATCGAGGTTGTGCGGCAGGGAGAGATTCTCTTCAGCCGATTGGAGGATTCCCAGATCGAAGAACTCCGGGCTCGATTCGCGGGAAGTCAGAAGGAACGACAGGAGCGGGAAGCTATACAGGAAAAAAAAGTCCTCCAGGAAGCCTCTTCAGGCGAACAGGGGAAGCAGATACAACAGTTCCTTTCGTCCGTGACCCTGGTGGTAGCGAAAATCGTCAACATCCAACGGCATCCCCAGGCGGAGAAGCTCTATATCGAAACGGTTTCCACGGGAACGGAAGAACTCCAGATCGTATCGGGGCTGGTTCCCTTTTACAGGGAAGAAGAACTCCTGGGAAAACATATCATCCTAGTGAAGAATCTGAAGCCTGCCAAGCTCCGGGGGGTGGTGAGTAACGGGATGCTCCTCGCCGCGGAAGAAAACGGAGTGGTGGAGGTTCTCTTTGCCGAAGAAGCGGTTCCGGGTACCCGGGTGTTACCCGTGGGAGTAGCAATAGACGATCTTCCCCTGGAGGATCGCTGGCCCCTAAAGGAACTCACCATCGATCAGTTCCTTTCCTTTCCATTGCGGGTCAAGGACCATACGGTGTACATCGCCGACCAGCCTTTGCAGGCTTCCGGGAAAATCTTGAAAACTGTTCAGGTCCGGAATGGGAATGTTCGGTAATGGAGGTTCGGATCGAAGGGAGGGATCCCGAGTCTTTAGAAGCCCCCCACCTGTTCCAGAGCGGTTTCTGGTGTCGTTTCAAAGAAAAGTTCGGCTGGAGTCCTTTTACCTTCCGAGTATGGGTTAGTAACAAAGAGGGTAAAGGAGAGATCCCTCTTTTCCTGCACCTCCGTACCTTGCTTCCAGGACTCTCCATCGCGTATGTGCCTTTTGGCCCGACCTTCCCTGCAGAGCTTGGTGAAGTTGAAGCTCTACGATGGGTGTTCCTTTCTCGTATCTCGGAGATCCTGGGTAAGGAATTACCCTTTTCCTGCCGGATGATTCGGTTCGATCTTCCCTGGGAAAAACCATCGATGGGAGAAAATCTTCAATTCAATCCTTCCCTGAATGCCCGTCTATGCAAAGCTCCGATGGATATTCAGCCCCCCGACACGGTAATTCTGGATCTCACCCAGACGGAAGAAGAACTCCTCTTGGGGATGAAACCGAAAACTCGGTACAATGTACGACTGGCCATGAAAAAGGGAGTGGAAGTTCGAATCGGAGGAGTGGAGGACCTTACCGAGTGGTACAAACTCTACCGTGAAACCGCCCAACGAGACCGAATCGCCATCCATCCCTATACCTACTATCGCACCCTCTTCGATCTTTCCTTTTCCTATGGAGGCGATTCCCCCCAAATGTCCCTATTCCTTGCCTTCTACGAGGGCCTTCTGGTAGGAGGGATCATTGTGGCCCTCTTCAAGGAAGAAGCTATCTACCTGTATGGAGCCTCTTCCAACCAGCACCGGAACGTGATGGCGTCACACCTTCTCCAATGGGAAGCCATGAAATGGGCAAAGCAGAGGGGCGCCAAACAGTACGACCTATTCGGGATCCCCCCCACCGAAGACCCTGCTCATCCTATGGTAGGGTTGTATCGATTCAAGACAGGATTCGGAGGAAGGATCCTCCATCGGTGGGGTAGCTGGGACTACCCGATTCATAGGATTCCCTACGGGATCTATCGACAGGCAGAAAGGTTTCGGTATTGGTACCATAAGGTGTTCCGCAAACGATTTTTCTAGTATAGTGTATTCTATGCGTTATGTAGAATTTTTAAACGATCTGGAAGAGGAAATCCACAGTCACAAACCTGTACTTGCCTACTTCTACAGGGAGGAGTCGGAGCTTTGCCGGATCCTCTACAAGAAAATAGCCAGAGTGGCTCGTAAATATTCGCGGGTAAGTTCCTATGTGGTGGATCTGGAACGGCATCCTACGGCAGCAGGTGAGTTTCTAGCCTATTCGATTCCCACACTGATCCTATTTTATCGGGGAAAACCGGTCTATATGCGGCGGGAGGATATCGATTTACCTGAATTGGAACAGAGACTATCGCAACTTTCCGCTGTCTGAGTTGCCGTATGGTCAGGAGTATCCTATCTGCCAAGCTCCCCTGGATCGGCCTTGCGGTTCTCCTTCTGGGAGAGGCTCTCATCGGTTGTAAAAGTACACCCCTCGGATCCGAAACTTCTAGCGGCAAGCTGGAATCTCCTGTACCTCCCTCGGATACGGCTCCCTCTCAACAGGAAGGGGGAAAAGAGGCTGAAGGCACACGGGAGGAGAGTAGGGAACCTGCCTCACCAGTAGCATCCGCTACAGGTATTGCATCGAAAGAGATAGAAGAAAAAGCTGAACCCCCCGAAAAAGTTCAGGGTAAGGCTCCTCCCACAATACCGAAGGTGCCCACCCTTTACATCCACGGGCTCTTCGATGGGTTTACCTTTTCGATACCCAACCCCCTCATTCGGTGGAAGGTCGATCCTGCAGGAACTCCCGTACGGGTGGAACTAGCTAAGGAAATGGAATTTAGTCCCCAAAGTATCCTATGGAGTTACACTTCCCAGGCGGATCTTGTGCAATTACCCGATCTCGAGGAAGGCCAAACGTTCTACCTTCGAATTGGCGTTTCCCAGAATGATACCTTCCTGAAAGAGACAGTTCTTACCTTCACCGTATCCTACAAACCCTTTTCGATTCCCCTCCTCCCTGTGCTGAAGCCGGGAAACACCGTCACTTTTACCATGGGGTACAATGGAGGCCTGGAACGGGAAAAACCCGAACACCCTGTCACTCTCAGTCGTCCCTACGCACTGGGTACCTATGAAGTGACCAACGAAGAGTTCGCAACTATTATGAACCGGATCCTTCGAGGAGGGTTCCTGCGCTGGGAAGGAAAGAACCTGGTAAGCCGCAAGGGGATCATACTGGCGGGGGGGGAAGAATTGAGTTTCGGAACTCAGTTCGGATTTACCCAGAGGGAAGGACTGATTGTCCCCCTCCCTGGCAAAGAGAAGCATCCTGTGGTAGGGGTAAGCTGGTATGGAGCCTGGGTGTTCTGCTACTACCTTTCCCTCATGGAAGGGTTGGAACCTCCCTTACACTTTGATCCATCGGATCCTGTGGGAACTGCTACCCTGAGGCCAGATGCCGAAGGGTATAGGTTACCCACCGAAGCGGAGTGGGAGTACGCGGCCCGGGGTGAAAAAGCTCTTCTCTATCCAGGAGGAGTGCTCGTTCCAAATGGGGTGAATTTCTACCGTAGCGGGGACCCTTTCGAGGGATACCGTACCCTCACTGAGGGAGGGGGGCCTACCACGCCGGTGGGATACTTTGACGGATCCTTACGGGGACGATTCAGGACAGTGAGCAACGCAGGGCCCTTCGGACACTTCGATCTATTGGGTAATGTGTGGGAGTGGTGTTCCGATTGGTTCGATCCGGAGTTTTACCGGAATTCACCGAAAGAGGATCCTGAAGGACCAGAAACTGGATCTCAACGTGTGGTGCGTGGGGGAGCATGGAACACCCAGAGGCAGGATCTGCGACTTACCCTTCGAGGATTCTTTCCTCCCGGGGGAACCAGCTATAGTATCGGGTTTCGTTTGGCTCGTACCTTGAAGGAAAGGGAAAATAAATAGAGATAATGGACCGTCGTTCGAAGGCGTGCTATTTTTTCGTTCTCTTTGTTTCCCTGGTAAGAGCTTTTTCCCTGTACGGAGGGGAGGAGAAAGGTAGGGAACCGGGGAAGCTCCTGATTCGGACCTTCCCCCTGGAAGCGGAACTTTACCGGGGATCGGAACGGATTCTCCCGGCAGAACGAAGGGCCGAGTGGAAGACGTACCTCGTTCCCAAGGGCTTTCAGGTCCTTACCCTGAGAGCGGCCGGGTACCAGGAAAAAAACCTCCACATCCAGATGTCCTCTTTCCTAGAAATCGAGGAGAAACTGGAACGAACCGATTCCAGACTTACACTCGTGGGGGAAACCCCGACGGGAAGATGGCCTAAGGGGGTTATGTTCCATCCCAACCAACCCTTAATTCTCGTTACCCTTCTGGATGGTGTGGGAATCGATCGGATCTTCTTTCCTTCCCTGGTCCCCAGAGAGACCTTCAGGCTTTCGAACTCGAAACAGGAGGTCACTGGATTCGTAGAGTTCTGCTCCTTCCCCCAACGGGGAGAGATCTGGGTTTCCCAGATGTTGACCCATGAGGTACACATACTGAAAGCGAATACCTTGCAGAAGATAGGAACCATCCCGGTACAGGGGGTTTGGCCGAAGGTCATCTGCACCGATCCAGAGGAACGGTATGCCTATGTCTCCAATTGGGAATCCAGGTCCATCTCGGTGATCGACACAGAAAGGCGAAAAGTGATTCATCTCATTCCAGTTTCAGGAATCCCACGGGGTTTGGCCATAACGAGGGGGGGAATCCTCTATGTATGCCTCTACGAACCCGGTGACATCGAGTTGATCGATACGAAGACCTTTACACGAATCAAAACCATTCCCTTGGGGCCAGGAGCGAAGCGGCATATCGTGTTGGATGAACATCGAGACCTGGCGTACGTGAGCGACATGGCAACGGGACTAGTTACCAAGCTTTCCTTGAAGAAAGACAAACCCATTGCATCAATCTGGGTGGGGAGCAATCCCAATACCCTGGCTCTTACCACCGATGGAAGGTTCCTCTTTGTTTCGATTCGAGGGCGAAACCACCCAGAAGACTACCAGAAAAAGGGTCCCGAGTTTGGAAAAATCGTGGTGATCGATACAGGCAGTTTCGGAATCGTCGATTGGGTATGGGGACGTAACCAGCCTACCGGTTTGACTCTTTCCCCCGATAATCGGTACATGGCATTCACCGACTTTCTGGACGATAACCTCGAGGTGTACGATATTAGCCAGCTCTACCAACCTTGAGGGAAGCTACGATTTCCTTGAATTTCCTTCCCCGATCGAACTCGTTAAGGAACATTCCGAAGGAAGTGCACCCCGGAGAAAACAGGATAGTCTCGCCGGCCTTCGCTTCCTGATAGGCTTCCTGAACAGCCTTCTCCAAAGAATTGTAAGGCCCCTGATACGGAATCTGGGCTTCATCTAAAAGGTTCTTTAGCTTGACTGTTCCCGTTCCTTCCAGGAGGTAGATCCCTCTCGATTTTCCAATGACAGGAAGGAGGGGAGTGAAATCAAGGTTCTTATCGGTACCCCCAGTGATCAATCGGAGGGGAGTGGTGAAACTTTCGATACCGAAGGCAGTGGCTTCAGGAACTGTGGCGGCCGAATCGTTGTAGAAGCGGATGCCCCCGATTTCCCCGCAGTACTCCAACCGATGCTCCACTCCGGGGAACTCGGCCAACCTTTTTCGGATGATTTCTAAGGGGACTCCCCAGAGCCTTAGGGCAAGGGCTGCAAAGAGGAGATTTTTTTTCTGATGGTTCCCCAAAAGATTCACTTTTTCGGGGAGAATTTCTTCCTTCCCGCCGGGAAGTACCGCGAAACCTTTCCCTTCCTGCAGGTATGCTCCCCACACATCCAGGGGCAAGGGAGAGGCGGAAACGGCGTAGGGGGTGCCGGGGGTAGAGGTAAGGAACCGTCTCCCGTAGGGGTCATCGTAGTGGAGAAGGGTGGCATCTTCCTTGGACTGGCATCGATAGATGATCTCCTTATCCCGAACATAGGTTTCCATGTCGGGATACCTGTCCTGATGATCGGGGAGGATACAGGTGATTATCGCGATCTTCGGTTTCAGGATCCGCGGATCGGGTAGATCGGCCAGTTGCCAGGAGGAAAGTTCCAGCACAACGGGTGTTTCTGGTTCCAAATCCTCCAGAAAACTCAAGGGAGACACTGTGATGTTCCCTCCCAATCGAGCTTTAGGATACACCCCCAGTAATCCATAGTGGATGGCAGAGACGGTGGTGGATTTCCCCTTGCTCCCTGTGACGGCCAGGATCGGACCGGTGAAATGAGCAAGAAAGAGGGAGATGTCTGTTTCTACCCGTTTGGCCATTCGAAGGAACGGAGAGTCAGGTCGGACCGCAGGATTCTTTACCACCAGGTCGGCGGATGTGAAGTCTTCAGGATCGTGTTTGCCCAATACGTATCGAATGGGAAAATCCTTCAACGCCTCAATAGAAGGTTTCAGCAATTCCTCTGGTCGGAGGTCCGTTGCGGTCACCTGGGCTCCCCTTCTGGCAAAGAACCGTGCGGCTTCGATTCCTCCCCCATTCAGGCCTAGGCCCATCACGGTAACCCTCAGTCCTCGGAGGCTTTCAAAGGTGTTCTTCAAGCACATACTCCTTCATGTCGAACTCATTGATATAGGGTCGAATATGCAACGACTTCCACTCGTTGTACCATCCCTCTGGCACGGATGCTTTGATCCGTTGGTAGAGTTCCAAATTCTCAGAAAAAGGAGTCTTTTTCAAGGTCTCCTCAATACGGGATAGATGGGGAGAGAGGAAGTGAATCCCTCGATGGAGAAGGGGTACGAAAGAGGCACGCCTCGATGCTTCGGGGAAAACGAGAGACAGGCAGAGGGTTCGGTACCGAGAGTTGTAGGGATAGTAGGGGTACAGGCGACTGCCGGGAGGAAGGAACAACTTTGTGAAGAACTTCGACAGATCTCGATCGATCCAGATTCCTTGGACGAAGTACCCTCGTCCTTCCTCCCCGATCCAAGTTTGACTGATGAGGTGTCTGATCGAGAAGGAGGTCTTCCCCGCAGGGTCTTGTTCGATCCCTTCCACAGGGAGGATATCCGCTTCCAGGTACAGGCGACGGGAACGGTAGAATGGGGTAGTATCGTTTGTCCCCTTCGTAAGTACCTCCACTTCCTGTAAACGGGTGGATAGGTCGATGCGTAAAAGGTAGAGAAATAGTTCCCCTTCCCAGGTGAAAACCTGATAGAAGAGCGGGCGCATCACCTCGGCAGGATCGAAGCCGTAGGTTAGTCCTCGAAAGAGGGAGGGAAGGAGATCCCCCAGGGTATGAAGAAGTGTGCGAAGGTTTTGAAGGTAGGCAGGTTCTGGTTCCGTACGACGCACGTCGTGATGAATGGAGAAGGAAGGAACGGTAAAGGGGGATTCAAGCTTCAAAAAGAACTCTTCCAGATGGTTGAAATGTCTAGAGTAAGGACAGGGGATGCTTTCGGGCAGGTTGGCCAGTAAGGAATTGATGGAAGGGTCTGTATACGGGAACCGGAGAAGGGTAGCTCCAGAGTACATGGTACCTACTCGATGGAAGGAGGCGGAAGGGGTTCCGCCTGGAGGCGTTGGATCTCCGCAATCACCCACCGTTCACCCTCTCTCTGCACGATCACCCGTTCCCTCATCTGGAAACCTCTGAAGCGTAAGCCCCCTTCCGAGGGGGGAACCGGAATCCACCGATGGAATTGCACGAGGAATCGAAGAACGTCGGGCGTGTTTTCCTCCCCTGCCTCTCGCTGGATCTTCAATTCCGCGATCCCGTAGAGAGTCACTCCTTCCTGCAGGGGAGGCCGTCCCTTGCGATACCAACTTTCCGCGTCCAGCATCCCACTCTTGAACTCCACAGACATGCGCATACGGGAAACCACGTACAACTGGGTCACTTCATCGATGTAGGCTTTCCCCGCCTTTCCTTTGACGCAATCCTCCATTGCCTGGTGATCCAAGGAGTTCACGCTGGAATAGAAAAGATTCACCACTTGTTCGGGAGGCATTCCTAGGGTGCGCGGGGGCCGTAAGGCGCTGGATAGGACATCGTAGGCAAAGTAGGCCCCTACTAGGGTCAGTAGGATCGCCAGGATGACCTGAGTCCTATGCTTCATCCAGAAGGTTCTCCGTCTGTAGGAACGTGTTCGCTCGGAAAGGAACCGTTCCGCCTCTAGCGCTTTTTTCTCCAGCTCTTCCTTTGTGAGGGAATACACAAGGGGCGGTTTGGAGAAGTATTCGATCTTCTTTTCCCATTCGGATAGAGAAAGTTTTTCTTTCGAGGTGAGGAGGAGTTGGAGGAAATCGGAGAGTTCCTCGTTCAAACCGGGACGTTTGAGTGAAGCCGGCAATGGTGGAAGGTATCGCATTTCGGTATGAAGTTCCTCTTCCGTGTTACCCGTAAAGGGTGGGAAGCCCGTGATGAGTCTATAGGTCACCGTTGCCAGGAAGAAGGAACAATTCTGTTCTCCCGTAAGATCGGGATGATTGAAAGAGTCGAAATGAGCGATCCGCTGAGCGAGAGGCTCCAACGCAAGAACCTTTTGCATGATTTTTTCAGGTAAGATGAGTATTCTTCCATCTTTCAAAAAGAACATCCCTTCAGGGTACAATTTTTCAGGTAACCTAGAAGTTTCGCCCAGCAGGGCTAACCGCCGGATGAAGAGTACCCACCGAGGGGGGATGGAAGACCCTGGCGGGGCGTCGAAGAGAGTTGTAAACGGTTCGGGTAACGACTCGAAAGGGGGACCGTAGAGGTACAAATTCCCATCCACGTCCGAGAAGCCCAGGATCTCCCATTCTTCGATACCCCTTTCGGTCAGAATCAATCCCTTTTGATCCTGGGGGCTGAACAATCGGATAAAGGATTGTACCCCTTTCCCTGAGGCCACCTGGATCCCCAGGTATGAGTTTCCACCGATTTCTATGATACGGAGATTCTTCTGGGGTGCTTCCATAGCCACCTCTACGAGGGATTCTGTTCTTTGAACACCAGGGCCGTGAAAGTGTACAATTCAGTATCGGGGTCTTGCCAGCATCCTGGGGAAAGACCCGCTTTCCTACACCCATGATCGAGGAACTCCAGGCGGTTCCACCCCTGTTCGGTAGCTACCTGAGGCAACAGAAGCCCTGAAAAAAAACCGTTCTTTAGGTAGATCCCATGGGTACCGGGTATCACCTCTTCTGGTTTTGCCAACTGAAAGGGGGATAGAATGGAGATTTCGAACACTAGGTCTTTCAACTCTTCCCGCCGCACCGGCGTGAAACGGGGGTCATGGAAGGCACTGGAAATGGCTACTTCTTTCACCGTATCGATCAAATTGGCTTTGCCAAAAAGTTGTCCGATACACCCTCGAAGGTTTCCTTTCGTCGTATGGATTGTCACAAAGACCCCTGCTCTGGAAAGGAGATGCCCCGTAGGACGAGGAGGCTCGAAAGTACTCCCTTCCAGGTAGCTGGTTACCGATTGCCGTGCCACCTGAAGGAGGGTTTTCTTTTCTGCTTCTGTAAGGACGAAGTCCATAGTGATCTCCTACTTTAAGTCGATCCTTCCTGACAGGTACATCACCCCATTTTCCCCCTTTTCTTCGGAACAGAACGCCCGTTCCAGAAGGGTGAATTGAAGGGAGGATCCGAAAAGTTGCAGGACGGTTCCAATGCCTCCACCCCCACAGGCGCCAATTCGATTGGCCGACCGTTCCTGAAGGAGAGTTTTCCAGTCATGTTTGTGTATCAAATCCAGGAAACGATCTGCCTCCTGCTCCGCCTCCTCCTGGATTGTAACTTTAGAACCGTTGGAAGTGACGATCAGAAGGATTTTGTCCCATTGGGAAGAAAAGGCGTTTTTCAAGGAATGGGCCAGAAGTTGAACGAGGGAGGCAGAAGGTTTGCCCATGAGGATAGGAAGGATCTTTACTCGGGGGAAATGATAGGCCAGGAAAGGGAGTTGAATTTCCAGGCAATGCTCTTCCAGATGGGGAATGTCATTTATCAGGAACTTCGTTCCCGAAGAAAAGAGGGCTTCCACGGTTTCCACATCGACAGGTAAATTCCCTAAGGGAGTACGAAAATGTGTCGATTCGGGAAGGAAGATCGCATCTTCCTCATCCCGATGCACGGGTCCGATAAGGATGGCCCTATCTACCTGTCTCTTTTCCACAGCTCGGAAGGCTCGGGCGATCAGCATCCCACACCTATCGTAGGCTGCGTGGGGGGTAAGGATCCCGAGGGAGGAACCTGGCGAGTCGGGTATGGAAACGCTATACCGGATCAGGAGATCCTTCAAGGCGGTGGGATCTTCCGGGTACAATAGCCCTTCTACGATGGGTTCCCGAACTTTTTCTTTCTGATTCGGTTCCATAAGATTAGTATCCATGAAAACAAGCTTCCTTGCAACAGTGCGCTAGAGTTTACGATTCCAGGAGCCTCCGAAGCCGGTTTTCATCGGTCTTTACTGAAAGGTTCTTTTCCTGGGTAGGAAGTACGTTACCCAATTTCGCTCCCTTGGCCCTGCGGAGGTATTTCACCTGTGTGTAATAGAGATCCGCCACACCGGATTCCCGGGCCTTACTGAAAAAAATCGCAAGATTTGCCGCATCCAGAAGGGTCTCCAGGGGTATGGATTTCCCTGGTTTCCCCTTTATAAACACGTACGCTCCAGGATAGTCCCTCGTATGGAGCCAGAGATCGTTCCCCCGCACGTAGTGACGTAAAAGCTCATCGTTCTCCTGGGCTGTCCTTCCCACGAGGATCGTAAAGTCCTGGGAGGTAAACGTGAGACCTGGCGTAGGTGTTTCTTTTTTCTCTCCTTTCTTGATCTTCTGTGTGTCGAGAAGAGAAGTGAGGGTAGTAAGGTCTACATTGGTTTGGAGTAGCGTACGATGGTAAGAGATCTGCAGTAGTTGCCTCTGGATCTCTTGCATGTCCTCCTCCAGTACCTGTAGCCCAGCCTTTGCTTTTTTGTACCTCTTGAAGTACCCTTCTGCATTTTCCGCGGGAGATAGGGTAGGGGACAGGGGAATGGCTACCATCCTTCCCGTTTCTGGATCCCTCACCGATAGCAGGGAGTCACCTTTATGTGTTTCATGCAGGTGTGAGAGAATCAGATCCCCCTGTTCCTTCCACTGTTGGAAGTTCTCATACTCTTCTTTTCGTTTCTGTAGGCTCTTCAGCCTGGCATGGAGCCGTGTCTCCTGCGCATTGAGCTGCCTCTCCAACTCATTTCTTAATTTGTTCTTCTGCTCTTCCTCTTCCCGGGAATGGTAGAACTCTTCGATATACTGGTTGAAACTTTGTTCTTGCGGGTAGGGGCGTACCTCGTACATTTTATCTTTAGACTGATCCGATGATGCTTTTGTCTGCGGAGGAGGGAGATACTGACCTCCACTGATCTCTCCCTGCCGTGGTCGACGGTAGAATGCGTCCAGGATGGTTCCTTTTGCATCGGTCAGTAGAATATTGGAAGCAGGCCCCCAGAGGCGTACCCAAAGGACGAGGGATTCTCCTCCCCGTAGGATGTCCATCCGTACGATCCGGTTTCCCCCTGGTTGGGAGGCTTCTACGATCTTTCCTCCCCT
>Ga0308395_1002037_pt1 | contig 12141 bp, 10 predicted proteins | sample Hotspr20SampleP4_FD_202097 | JGI IMG/M metagenome (GOLD analysis project Ga0308395, IMG submission 202097) | Hot spring phototrophic mat microbial communities from Mushroom Spring, Yellowstone National Park, Wyoming, United States - 20050930_P4 ...
GGCGTGCAGATGCTCCTTGCCCTCTTCGGCATCCCATCTAAAATCTCTAGACGTTCAACCTTCAAGCGTAGGGACGGCACGACCGTAACCCACTATCGCCTCGCCATACGGGGGCACTTCAGGGAAAGGTTCAGGAGTCGTATAGGCTTCCGCCTTAGCCGTAAGCAAAAGCTAATCGGGCGCGATTACCAGAGTGGTAGCGTTGGGACCATCCCAATCCTCGGCGAACTCGTCCGAGAGCACGCCAGGGTCGCCTACGGCGGGCTGAAGGGAACTAAGTACGAATGGTTGAGGGCGTACTCACACCAGAAGATGAACCCAGAAACCGCCCGCAGGATAGTCCTTGACATCACCCACGAAACGGGCGTGTGGACCACCTATGGCGACGCCGCCCTAAAGATAGCCCACCCGAACATCTACTGGGCGACGGTAGCTAGCGTGGAGCGTGTGGGCGTTGAGCGCACCTACGACATTGAAACCACCGGGGACCACTCGCACATCACAGATGGGCTCATTACGCACAACACCAGTGCCCTGATAGACTCTGTCTTCTACTCTGTCCACTTCTACCCCAAGTCCCGCGTGGCCGTCATGCGCTCGACCTTGGTGGAGCTTCAGTCCTCCCTCATCCCCGACCTTCAGCGTCGCCTGGCCCCACTATTTGAGAACGGCTACATGGACTACATCCGAGACCTCAACATCATCCGCGTGGCCAACGGCTCCGAGGTTCACCTCTTTGGCCTGGACACTGCCGACAACAAGCTGTGGGGTCAGCAATGGTTCCGGGCCTTCATTGACCAAGGCGAGCGGGTGAAGCCGCAACTGCTTGACCTGCTCCACACCCGCATCCGCTTACAGGTGCGCCACAAGGACACCAAGGAGCTAGGTAGCACCTACGTCAAAATCACCGCCAACTGGGACAGGGGTCGGGACTGGGTGTACAAGCGGGTTGTGGAGGGTGCCGCTCACCTGGACAGGAAGGGTGACCTGGTGGAGAAGGAGCTTAGCGGTGAGGTCGCCAACAAAAGGCTTAGCTCTCGCCTCCTGGCCATCTTCAGCTACACCGAGGAGAACGAGGAGCTGACCGAGGACTACTTCCGCCACCTCATCCTCGCCGGCAAAATCGGCAAGCGAGCCGTCCGGGGTGGCTACGAGCGGGGTAGTGAAGAGGGTCTGGTGTTCTGGGAGTACTCGCACCAGAACGTTACTGACATCACACCTGAGGTGAGCGGGAAAACCGTCTACGTCGGCATCGACCACGGCCTGAGCCACCCCACCGTAGCCGTGTTCCTTGTGCGGGATAGGGGTTGCCTGATTAGCGTCCACGAGTACGTCCGCCGTGGTTCATCCGTGCAGGAAAACGCCGAGGCCATCGGTGACATTATGGCCCACCTCTACAACCAAGGGGTTCAACACTTCCTGGTCTACGCCGACCGCTCGATGTGGGCCAGGCAAGCCATCAGCGCTTCCCTGAGCACCATCGCCTCAGAATACGAGCGAGTGTTTTACCGCATGCGCGTCCCGGTCTACTTCTCTCCCGCTAACACCGCCGGCAACAAAGAGTCGATTGAGTACGGCATCAGCGTAATGAAGCAGCTCATCCTGAACCGGAAGCTCCTGGTCAACCCAAAGCTCACGCCAAACCTGGACGAGATGCTTACCGACATAACCTACGAGGACATAGAGAAGGACGCCATCATCAAGACCGATGTCTTTGACGCCCTGCGCTACGCCGTTATCAATGCTAGACTGGATGATGACGACGACTGGGGCGATGGACAACCGGCCACTGCCTTCCATGTTCCTGACCTTTTGAGGAGGATACATGATTGAGACTGACTTTGACAACCTAGCCCAGGGGTTCCCTGAGGAACCTTCGCCTGGCGAGAAAGAGCTTATTGACATGCTCCATACGCTATATCGCCAGGCCAGGGCGTGGAAGGCCGATAAGATGGAGAAGTTCACCCTGTGGCGCAGCCTTTTTGACATGACGCCGCCATCGTCTCCAAATCCCAAGGTACCCACCGTGGCTACCCCGGTCGTGCGGCAAAAGGCAGACGGCATCCGCGCTCACATCAAGGTGAGCCTGGACCGCTCTCCCTTCTTCACGCTTCGCCCGCTTACCAAGGAGGCCGCCGACGCCGCTCCCGCTCTGGAAGCTATCATGCAGAGGGAGCTTGAGGTCACGGGCTCCACCAGAGAGATAGAAAAGGCTATAGACGATGCGGTGATTTACGGCACCGGTATCCTCACCATGACCGTAGACCACCGGGACGGGGTGCCCTTTATCGGGCTCAAAGCAGTTCCTGTCATGAAAGTCTACGCCTGGCCGAACAGGGCCGAGCCGGACAAGCTCGCCTGGTTCAGGGTCTTCCACTCCCCCTGGTGGGAGCTTGAGCGTCTGGCTAGAGAGGGTTACTACCGCCCCGAGGCCGTTGAAAGGTTGAAAGAGGTTAGGGGTTCCGCTGTGGACGACCAGACCCCTGGCGACGCTGAATCCGGAGGCAACATTGGTGTCAACGACGAACTCGCCTGGCACACCCTGGTAGAGGGTTGGTTTGTGGACAAGGGAGCGCTTACCAAGGCCATCTTTCACCCCTTTGCAGATGTCATCCTGCGTCTAGAGCGAGACCCCTTTGGCGGCGTGATAGACCGCCCGCCCTTCTTTCCCATCTACATCGACCCTGACCACTACGAGGTCTGGGGCCACGGCATTGCCGAGGTGGTGGCCCAGTACCAGCTCGTGGCCGATGTAGCCATCAACGCTGAGGTGGCAGCCACCCAGTACAAGGCGTACCCTCCGGTGCTGGTGCGGGCCAACTCCCAGCTACACCGCTCCATTCAGCGCGGGCAGACCATCCAGCCCGGCCAGGTTCTGCCTTATGACGGGCCAGACCCCGAGGAGGCGCTGCGCGTTTTGGAGTACTCCGTCAACCCTTTCAACATCCAGATGCTCCAGCTCATGAACCAACTCACCGAGGACGCCACGGTGAGCGACTTCATCGTGCCCGGTCAACCCCTTGGCGGGCGCAAGACGGCCACCGAGGTCAACATCACCGCCACCATCGGCCAGCTAAAGCTGCAAAACTACCTGCGCCACATCATGCACGGGTTAGAGGAGCTGGCCGGCCATTACTGGAAGGCTGTCGTGGGCATGAAGATAAAGAACGCTGCCATGCCCGGATTGCCCAAAGGTGTCTACAGAACCTACGCCTACGGTGGTAGCCAGGACAAGGTGTATGTGGCAGCCAGAACCGTTCGTCTGGAAGTGCCTGTTGCCGACACCCTGTACGAGATATACATCCCCGGTGCCGAGCGGGATGATGTGGAGTGGAAGCTCACGGGCAACACCACGGTAGCCGAGCGAGAGATGCGCGTCCAGAAGATGATGGCGCTCCTCAACCCGGCCATGATTCAGTTACTACAGGTGGCCCGTCAGGACCCTGGCGTGTACCACCTCATGAAGCGGTTCCTTGAATCCCTCGGGATGGGCTATGACGTGGTGGCTATCCTCGGGCCTGAGCCGCAACCCACGAGCCCCGGGATGGCGGTGATGCAGGGGTTGCTACAGGGCATGGCCGAAGCGGGAGGTAAAGATGGCGGAGAGAACCCTGGCTGAGGTTTTGGAGACGCTGAGCAGAGCTCAACTAAAGGCGCTCTATGAAGTGCTGGCAGAAATCGAAGAGGCCGAGATGATGGGCGTGCTTAGTGCCGGAGACAACGTTGTAGTACACTATAGACGTGGCCGGGCAAGCGCGCTTCGTGAACTTAGAGCGCTGGTTCGCGCCACGCTAGAATCTAGGGAGGACCAATGATAGAGACCAACAACACCCCCGAGCTTGATTTCCCAGACATCGAGTTTGGGAACCCCGAGCCCCAACCCACACCGGCTCCGGCAGCCCCAGAGCCAACCCAGGCTGAGGCCCAGCCTACCCCTGCACCTGCACCTGCACCCGCGCCCGCACCGGCCTCTGCGCCCGCTGCCTTCGGCCCGGCCACGGCCAGGGTGCAGCAGGAGCTTGAGGCTGTGAGGGCCAGGTACACTGCCCTCTTACAACAGCGCAGGGCTCTTGAGGAGTCTGGGCTCAACGTGCCGTCCGAGGTGCAGGAGGAGCTGAACCGCTTGCTGGTGAGGCAGGAGGCTCTTTCCATCGCCCTCAACGATGCCAAGCGTACCGACGCCCTAACCCGCATCCCCACCCTGGCGCAACAGGGGTTGTCTACCCTGCCTCCCAACTGGGCTAAGGCGGTGCGACCTTACTACGAGCAGGTGCTACAGAACGCCATTGCCGCGAACCCCGATGTGGTCAACGACCAGGTTACTCTGAACTACCTCCTGAACCTGGCTATCGGGGCCGCTCAGCGGGACGCCCTCGCCAGGCGGACGGCTCAGGCGCAGCCCCAGCCCACCCAGGGCGCTTACTCCACGCCCCCTGCGCCCAAACCAGAGGCCGCCTCTATGCCAGAAGAGGTGCGCCGATTTGGTATTTCCGAGGAAACCTGGAAGCGCGTAAGCTCGCAAAAGGTCGGTCAGGACGGCTACTATGACCTGGAATTGTAGGAGGTAGAACATGGAGGAGATTCGCTCTGAAATCATCTACGATACCCCGAAGGAACCGCCTCGTGAGGTGGTGGTAGACTCGCCCCCCCCGAAGTTCGTTCGCAAGGGCGGGACAGCCTTCCGCGGCAACTCCCGTGGGCGGCTCAGCCTGTACGAGCCCCCGCATGTACCGAGCGGTGTGTCTATCCGCTTCGCCCTCGCTCCTAACAGCCTGGATGGACAAAAGAGCTTTACCGAGGCCAGGATGAACGGGTGGGAGCCCTGCACCCCCGAACAGGTTACCAATGACTACGAGACTGCCGTCAGGGAAAACATCATCGCCCTTAGCGTGTACGAGACCAGTCCCCAGGGCTATGTGCAGGTAGGCCCACATATCCTCATGTGGCGGCCTAAGTCTGAGGTTACCCAGGAGTACCTGGAGTCTGTGCGTTCTGCCCTCAACTACCCCACCCCTGAAGAAGTGCGAGTGTTTGAAAACCGCGAGGAGGAGGCCGAGGCTGAGGTTGTGGGCGCTCGGAAACGAGGCAAAAAGGACGATGTGGTATAATCCTACCCAGAGGTGATGTTCTATGCTCACTTACCGTTTGAAACCCGCCGAACTGGTGGACAAGCCACCTGACGGGAGCGCTTTTGCCCAGCGCATTCCCGCTCCGACCAACGTTGACTTTAGGCTCGGTGAAATCGTTAGGATTGCATCGGGCCAGGCGGCTAAGCTCACCGGCAGCGAAACCACCGACTTCCACCTGGTGGTCAAGGACAACACCCCCGGCCTGCCCGAGGGAAGTTTCGTGGACAACCCTGACGGAACCTGGTTTGCCAGACGGCCCAACTTCATTGACGTCATCCCTGTCTCCGGCAGGCGCGTCATCCTGAATGCCCAGGGTACGCTGGCCGCTACCCACATCGGCGCTCAGCGTCCGCTGTCCACCACGACTGACGGGATTACCGTCGTGAACCTTGGCGGCACCGGCACCGCTGCCCGCATCCTCCAGGTGGTGGAAGGACGGGTCGGCGACACCAACGCCAGGGTGCTTGTTGAACTAGCCTAATGAGGTGAACCATGCCCGCTCTGACCTTAGCTGAACAAACTGCCCTTAGAGGAATTCTGAGGGACGCTCAACAGCGCTGGACTCGCGTCGGCGCACGCCCCTACCAGTTTGGGGCTGAGGGAGCCGACCTGCGCTTTGACGGTTCCATCCTTGAAATGGCGGCGATGCCCGGCCTGGTCTCTGTGCCAGAGATCAGCGACCCCAACTCGCCCACTCCTGTTATGCAAGGGCCTCGTCCCCAGGTCGTGCGCTACCGGCGTCGTACCTGGCGTGCCGGCGTGCGCTACCTGGACGAGCTAGAACTCGATGACAAGATTGGTTACTACCGGAGGCTGGTGAGGGGGCTCTCTGACGCGCTTGAGTACTCCCTCGAGCTTACCTACCACGAGCCTTTCATCCGCGCCCTGGACGCTACCTACATTGGAGGCTGGGACAGGAGACCCCTATTGGATACCGCCCATCCGCTGCTTGGCAGTGGCACCTACAACAACCGGCGCGCCTTCGTCGCTCCCACCGACACGGTGCTGGAGGACATTCAGCTCTACTTTGACACCACGCCTGACCCCTACGGGCGCCCTGTCCCGGTGTCCCGTATCATGCTTTTCACCTCCCAAAGGCACTTCTACCGGTTCAAGCAGATTCTGCAAGCTCGGACGGCTATCATCAACCCCGTTGGCTCGGGCGTCAACCCCAACCCCAACATCCCTAGTGTGGTAGAGACCGAGCGGTTTGTCCTGGTCGGGAGTCCCTACCTCAACCAGGTCAACAACGGTGACGTGTACTTCGCGCTGGGTGCTGGCCACACCCTGTTCTCTGCTAGGGCCTTCTCCCGCGAGCGGATGTTCCGCAGGGACGACCCGCCTGCCACTCAGCACGAGGTCTGGTGGAGCGGGAACGTTGGGTGGTTTGACGCAACCCAGGTTCTCGGCTACATGGGCAGCTAAGCCTAGCCGGTTGGAGGCGGCCTGGGTAAGCCCCAGGCCGTCGTGTATCATAGAGGTGGTATGACGCTAGGACAGATGCGACAGGAACTGGCGAGGTATCTGGGGTTGGATAGCACCACCTCGGATGGCCTCATAGCCTTCTGGGACGCGCAGCTCATAAACGACGCCCTACGCATGGTTGAGGTTGAGCTAAACGTCCCAAGGCTGTGGTCGCTGGTTACCAAAAGCGACCTGGAGACCAACCCCGAGGTAACCCTGACCAACGGTGACTCCGTTCTTCAAGTGGTGGCAGCCCCAGACCGCATCGTGCCCTTGATAAGCGAGGAGGACTGGGCACCATCGGAAATCACCAGACCGCTTGTGGCCCGCTACGGGTATGGGGCTATTGCCAGGAGCAACCCGCTAAGGGTGCTTCTGGTAAAACCTGAGAGCTACGAGTGGCCCGATAGCGTGCGTATCGTGTATCGCCCACGGCACACACCCCTTGTAAACGAAACCGATGAGCCGTGGGGCGGGGTGCACGACCGCTACCACTCCCTTATCCCCCTTCGAGCGGCCAGGCAAGCTTTGGCCAACCTCGACCCCTCGGAGGCCGATACCCAACTCCGCCTGCAGAACGTCATCGCCGAGTACAACGCCTTGAAAGAGCGCTTTGCTGAAGAGCTTGACTCCGGCATCGTCCTCACCAGCAACCCCTTTGGGGTCAGCGTGTACTACAGGAGGTCTAGATGGACCTGAAGCAGATGGGGATTGACCCTCGCGAGGCCCTGGCCGTTGGCGCTATTGCCCAAGACCTTTTGAAGCCAAGAAGAGTTGAAGACCTCGAGGCTTTTCTGGCCAGGTATCCGCACGTTACCCAGTACATCGAGCAATACCTTGGCTTCGGCTTCGCTATTCCGCCCGAGGTCGTGAGCGGGCTTGGTATGACCGCCCAGATGCAGGAGCCCCAGGTTCCTGAGGGGTTGTTGAACCCGTTTGTGGAGGCGGGCGATGCGGAAGGCGATAATCAATCTGAACCAGGGTTTGACGCTAAACTACTCTGAACTCAGCGTCCCCTTTGTAATCAAGCGCCTACCCCTGTGGCCGAAGCCGGGTGAGGGGTGGGCACCACATCCCGGCATCCTGCCCTATGACGCCGGTGCCCTTGGTTACCAGCCTGGTGACGAGTTCATTCACTCCGATACCTCGGGCCTCGTGGTGGTCAGAAGGAATACCGAGCTAATCGTCAGAGACCTCTTGCGGGGTGAGGTTGCCACGGGAACACCGGAGTTTGTGGGCAACACGCCCTTGGGGGCTGTCTTGCCTCGCACGGGGTGGTACCGGAGCAGACAAAGTTACATCTTTCCCGGAGCGCCTGGCTCAACGGGCATCAACCTTCGCCCGCTCAGGGCGGTAGCTGGCAACCTTGACTCCGGTAGCTACCGCATCTGGGCGCTGACCTACGACCGCTTGCAGACCGGCTTGCTCTTCCTCTGGTACTCGGTTCTCTCCGCAACCCTTGGCGGTAACGGTGGCCTCGAGATAAGGCTATCCCAAAAGCCGGGGCAGAGGGTTGTGCGGCTCTACGTTCAGAGGCTTCTAGGTAAATGGACGCCACTGACCTACCTCGGTGAACTCACCGGTGACGAGGACACCTACACCTACACCTCTCACCTGCAAGAGGGGGCAGCCGAGGAGATGGCCATCACGAAGGCTCTCGGGCAACACGCCGCCTACTACAACGGGCGCTACTTCTACCAGGCCGACAAGCTCACCGTCCTCGGGCAGGGAAGGCAGGAGCAGGCAGGCGGTGAAGCTAATGTTGGCACCCGTCCCACCTCCGGCTTCTTCCTCACCTACCAGGACGGCTTGCTCATCAGCGAGGTTGTGGAGAACGCCTCGCCGCTCAAGTTCGCCCCCTTTGGCGAGTGGGACGCTGGCGTGGAGACCGAGCAGGGCCTGTTTGTAGCCGTGCGGGTGGACGGCGAGACGCACGTCTACCACACGCCCTCCGGTCGTGGATACAACGCCTGGTCGCTTGTCTACAAGCTCAACACCCCGGTTCAGATGCGCTGGGCAGCGGCTTCCCCTAGCCGGGTGGTGTTCGTTGCTGATGGGCTCGCCCTGGTGGGCAACCTGTCTAACTACCGGTCTACAGCCGGGTGGCGGCAAGTTACCCTACCCCTCTCCACGCCGGTCAAGAGGCTCATGTGGACTTCCGGTGGCCAGTTCGCCGCCATTGTAGACAGAGCCCTGCTTCTCGGGGGAGCCGATGGGACTAGCTGGGAGGTGAAAGCACCTCCGGCCAGTGGCGACTTCAACGCCTTCACGGAGTGGAGGGACTTCACCCACGCCCGCAGGCCCGGCAAGTTCTTCATCCTCGCAGCGCAACCGCTTGGCAGTGGTGATTTCTTCCTCCGCGTTTTCATCTTTGATGGCAGCACCTGGTCTTCTCATGCGCCCAAGGTTTCGTTTGTCTTTCCTCCTCCCACAGGAAGATTTTTCTTCAGTGGTGTTGTGCACCGACGGTTTGCCACCATATGGTCTGATGGCGACAACCTTTTAGGAATTGGTTTTGGTATAAAGGGCGGTCTTTATGGAAATGCTTGTGGCTTAGGTTTCGGCTCCATGTCCGAAAGGGACTGGTTCGGTTTTTTCAGAGCCGAACAGTTTCCTCAGCAATGCTCTAGTGCAGACATTTTGACCGAAACCCACCTCGAACCGCCACTTCACCTTTGGTCTGGCAACGACAGCGACGATTACGGCACCCTACACAAATCAGATAGTGGAGTGGGCGGCGCCTCTGTAAGAGGCGGTCAGTACCGACGCTGGCTGGTCAGGTACAACGCATCTACAGGACGTGTAGAGGTCTCCAACCCAGACTCGCCTGTAAACATCAGGGGTGTCCCAATTCTGCTTCGTAGCCAGGCCTGGCACGCCAATCGCCCTGAGCGCAACTACAGATACACAGGAGCTAGCTTAGGCGGCGCGCCTGGCTTCGCCTCTATAAACCACGGCGACATCGCTTACGCCACCACATCGGCATTTATGCGCTTAGGGGAAAACCTCGTTGCCCGAAGGTTCAACATTGAAGGCGTGCCCTTCAGTTTGGTAGAACCGTTAGGTGTCGCCAACGAGAACGGCAACGCCGCTGTTCTCATCAGGTACTACTCCAACTTTTCAAACCCGCCAACCGAAACCCTCCTTGTAGGTCAGCCGCTGTCTTTTGCCCAGGTCAACCTGGGAACAGCACCTGGAACTTTGCCGCCGGAATACGTGTACAACGGCATCCGCACCGACGGCACCAGGGTCTACTATACCAACCAGTACAGGACTTTTGTGGTAAACGGGGCCGACGTTCAATCCTACAACGTGGGCGGCGTTAGCGTGGTAAGCAACGGCTCGAGGTGGTATGTGGTAGGCCAGGCCGGCGTCAACGAGATTACTGGCTCGGGTCTCATCCCAAGGAGCACCGAGGCTTACGTCGGAGCCGTGGACGGGTCTGGGGTCATCTACGGCGTGAGGGCAAGCGGTGCAAGCCTCGAGGTGCTGGAGATAGACACCGCGACCTGGGCTACCACTTCCCTGGGAACCATCCCCGGCAACAGGTTCTGCGGTGGACACATCATCAACAACGTGCTCACGATAGCTACCTATGACGGAACCACGCTAAGGGTGATGTTCTACGACGACGAATGGAAGACAGCGTACTCCATCAACACACCCAACCCCATAGTTGGCTTCATGGGCGGCCCGGTATCCTCTGATGGTGAATCGGATTACTCCTACCAGGTCGACCTGCCGGCCAACACCGTGGTCTGGACGGACGTGGGCTACATCAACCAGACCTCCCCTTACGCCTACCACACCTTTGTCCCGAGAACCAGCACCAGCGTCACGGCTATAAGTGAGCACCCAGCCGGCGTGATGGTCTTCATGGAAAACGAGGCGTTCATCATGACCGGACGCTTCACGGGGCTGACGGATACCAGGGTGAGCCTGTACCCTCAAGCTGTGGGGGTTGATAGGGGAGCCAGGATAACCAGGGTGGGCAGCAATCTGTTTGTCGTGTGGAACGGGCGGCTGTTTATCCTGGGTGACGGCGAGGTCAGCCTAATATCCCGAGAGCTGAACGATGACTCGCCGTTTGTCGGCATAGCCTATGACCCCGTTCACACGATGATAGTAGCCAGAAAGCAAAACGGGCGCACCTACCGCTATGACATCGTGCGAAGGGTGTGGTTTGACGATATAGACGACACCCTTGACCTCGTGCAAATATCTGACGGTGTGCTCTATGTGCGGGGATACATCGATGAAAACGGCAATGACAGGATTGGCCTGTTCAGGCTGGCCGGGGAGTACGAGCTGATAAACAGCGCGCTCTACTACCGCCCGCGTCCGGAGGTCTGGATTGAGTCTGTCCGCATGCACATCGTTGGGAACGCCATAGACCTCACGCCCATCAAGCGGCTCAGGGCTATCTATTTGCAAATGCGGTCTGAGGGGCCACCGAACCCGCACATCGAGGTCTACAACGAGAGCGGGGCGCTGGTGGCGGGAGGCGATATGATACCCACTCTGACCGCTAACACCTTCGGCATCGGCAGGTACCACTTCCGCTTCCCCCCGGTCGTAACCTTCGCCCCCGAGCGCATCGCCATATCCTTTGCTGGCGTCAAGTTCATCCTGGCGAACGACGTAGAGGTGCACTATGAGGCGCGTGAGAGGAGAATCTGATCTCAGGCATCTCCTTGACGAAATGGCGGCGACCTTGGGCATAACCGGAGCCACAGACAGAGACCGCATCCGGGGCGTGGCCGATGCCCTGGGCGTTCCGGCTCCTGAGTACGATTCGTGGGCAGCGGTGCTGGACCTCTATCACGTCTACCTGGGAAGGGACGATGACCGATAAGGAAATCATCACCTGGATACTCGCCTACCATAAGGCGAGAGGAAAATGGCCCAGTGTGAGAACCCTCCGCCGGCAGCTTAGCATCGGGTACGAGCGAGCTCTCCGGTTACTCTCGAAAACCAGGGTGTCTGCCGAAGAGACACAGCAACCCGATGCCTTCCTCTCAGAGATTGGCGTGTCACCTGGGTACCAGGTGGAGCGGCTCTTGGTAAACAAGTGGGGTGCCCCTGGCCGTGAGAGCAAGCAGATAAAGGTCTGGCTGAGAACTGATATTAACGAGCTGGAACTCGCTGAAAGACTGAGGGCGAGCCTTGAGAAGAACCCGATGGTTCTGAGACGCCCAGACCTTGAACCCGGTGAGCTGTTCGCCGTGCTCAGCTTGCCTGACCTGCACGTGGGCATGCTAGCCTGGCACCGCGAAACCGGGGAGAACTACGACACGGAAACCGCCCTCGGGCGCATGAACACCATCGCTTCCAACCTGCTCTCCAGGCTGTCTGGTCTCAGGGTAAGTGAGATTGTATTTCCCATAGGGAACGACCTCTTTCACACCGACACGCATGAGAACACCACCACGACAGGAACCAGGGTAGACGTGGACTCCCGCTGGCAAAAGGCCTTTCAGGTGGTGGCGGAAGCCCTCATCAAGGGGCCGGTGGCCTGGGCTGCCGAAATCGCACCGGTGCGCGTTGT
>Ga0308395_1002040_pt1 | contig 12124 bp, 8 predicted proteins | sample Hotspr20SampleP4_FD_202097 | JGI IMG/M metagenome (GOLD analysis project Ga0308395, IMG submission 202097) | Hot spring phototrophic mat microbial communities from Mushroom Spring, Yellowstone National Park, Wyoming, United States - 20050930_P4 ...
GCGGAGCCCACGATGTACATCTGGGAAACTCGGCCGCCCTCCTCACCTGGGAAGGCGAAACCTTCCTCATAGACTGCGGCTTTACCGTCTATCCCCGCCTCGTCCAGAAAAACCTCGTGGAAAAACCCCAGGCCATCCTCATCACCCACCTCCACGACGACCACATCGGCAGTCTCTCCGCCCTTTTGTACCATCGCCACTTTCTCTCCAAGCTCCCCCCTACGCCCCTTCTCGCCGGCACCCCAGAACTTCGTCAGAAGCTCCATACCTACCTTACCTACCTCATGGGGGAGCCGCTGGAACGCTTTGCTACTATCCTCGCCCCCGAAGCCTACCGCCCTTATCTGAAAAGCTTTGACACATCGGGCCTTCACATGCCTCACATGCCCAGCGCCGCCTACCTTTTCACTAGTCCCTCGCTAAACCTCCTCTATAGCGGCGATATCGGCAAACCCGTCCCAGCGCTACCCAGCCTTGCTACCCTCCCCACGCTCTGGGTTTTTCACGATTTGGCCTTCCACAGGACCCCTACCCACGCACACTATACCGAGCTGATCCCCTTTTACGAGCAGGGGTACAATCTCTGGGGCTATCACTGCGACCCAGCTCAGGCACCGCCAGATAATCCCATCCCGCTCGTACACAGCACTTTTCTTTTGGGATGATCGGGGCACAGCCGCCTAAGCGCTTTTGAAGCGGCAACCTGCCCCGACATTCCCACCCCATAGCTGCCAGTAATCCCAGCAGGTTCAGAACCTGCCTATGTGCAGAGCCGGAGGGACTATCACCGAAAGTTTCGTACCTTTGCACGCCTATGATTATCATAGACCCGCAAGAGGGAGACAACCTGGAAAAGATGCTGCGCCGCTACAAGCGCAAGTTTGACCGGCTGGGAATCGCCCGCGAAGTGCGGAATAGAATGCACTACATCCCTAAGTCAGTCATCCGGCGCGAGCAGATCAAGCGGGCCGCCTATCGCCAGCGCATCCTGCAGGAAATGCAGGAATAGGCAGTGATCTTAGCTATTGAGACCTCCTGCGACGATACCAGCGTAGCACTTTACGACGGCGAGCACATCCACGCAGAAATCACCTATCGTCAGGCTATTCATGCCATCTACGGAGGCGTCATTCCGGAATGGGCCTCCCGTGAGCATGAAGTCCGACTCCCCCATGCTATCCGGGAGATTTTCTCGCATGCCCAGATCACATGGGAAGACCTGCGGGCCGTAGCCGCCGCTCAGGGGCCGGGCCTGCTGGGATCCTTGCTGGTAGGGTATACCTTCGCCAAAGCCATCGCTGCCAGTAGCAACATCCCCCTCATCGGCGTCCACCACCTGGAAGCACACATTGCCTCCCTTTACCTCGGCCATGAAGCGCCCCTTTACCCCTTCGTGGCCCTCGTGGCCACAGGCGGACACACGCATCTCTACCTGGTGGAATCCCCCCTCACCTATCACCTTGTAGGAAAGACACAGGATGATGCAGTAGGGGAGGCGTTTGATAAGATTGCTGCCTGGCTGGGACTTCCTTATCCCGGCGGACCAGAAATCGAAAACCTTGCACAAAAGGGTAATCCCCATGCCTATACCTTCCCGACGCCCCGAACAGAAGGCAGGTGGGACTTTAGCTTTAGCGGGCTTAAGAGTACCTTTTTGCAGGTACGAGCCGCGCATCCGGAGCTAACCATAGAAGACCTGTGTGCCTCCTGGCAGGAGCGGGTTTTTCGGTATCTGACGGAGAAGGCGGTAGCTTATGCCCGGGAGGCGGGGGTGCCCCGTATAGCCCTTGTAGGCGGTGTCGCTGCAAATGCCCGCCTGCGAACCCTCTGGCAGGAAGGCGCCAGGGCCGCCAACCTTCAGGCTTACATAGCCCCCCTGCGTTACACCATGGACAACGCCGCCATGATCGCCGTGGCCGGCTGGCACCGCTACGTAAATGGCCTCTACACGCCTATTCTCTCGGCTCCCTTCGCCAGAGGATAGTACCACACCTCATGCGGCCCCACATCGGGTATCTCTATAACGCCCGCCGGCACATAACGCAAAAACCCATTTTTCGCATAATGCCATTTCTTGTGAGACGTATTCTTAATTCTGTGCCTTTGTCCCCACCCAAAGCTAAGTAGGTACGGCACGGCCATTGAAGCTAGCTTGGGAGCATCCCGCAGAAGGGTTTTACCAGCTTTACAAGTGGGAATGCTCGGATAGCCAAGAGATGGCAGGCGCTGTGGGTGCTGCGGCGAGGGGAGCAATTGAAGCGGGTGAAAGAGATAGTGGGCTTAGCGCATGTGCGTAGCGGTGGGTGAAGTGGTGTGAGGCTGGGGGTATAGAGGAGGTAGGGAGGCACAGGTTAGGGAGTGGGACCAGAGGTATGGACGCAGGAGCAAGAGCGGAGGTTGGGGGAGGCGGTCTCGGACGATAGGGGAGGCGGTGGCGTGGTGCAGTAGGAAGCTGGGTGTGGAGGTTTCGCGCAAGAGGTTGTGCGACTGGTTTCGGCGTTGGGGCTATCGGAAGAGGGTGCCACGGCCGATGACGGAGAGAGCGGATCATCAGGCGCAGCAGGCGTGGAAAAAGGGGGCTGTGGGCAGCCTTGCAGGCGGAGGGGCTAAGGCGAGTGGTATAGGACCATGCGGCTTTTTACAAGGCGAAGGCGGTGGGAGAGGGGGGGCCGCCCTATTCTCCTGAGTCCTGCAGAGCGGGTATGGGAGGAAGTTCGGCGGTGGGTAGAAGGGCGTAGGTATGAGCGCATAGAAGCGAAGAAGGCGGCGGCGGAGGAGGTGTTGCGATGATTGGAGGTCGAGGGGAAGGTCTTGTCGCTGGTAGGGTGGCGCTATATCCGTCAAGCTTTCCATGCCTTGCCTTCATGATTAAGAAGCTGTGCCCTCAGAAATAATATAAGGTTCTTGCTAAACAGCGATAGGCGCTGGAGTAGCGGGATGATGTTAGTAGCCCACCAGTTCTACGTCCGCTGGGACACATTCATCTATTCCTCGGCGGTAGGGATTGAGCCGAAGGGTAAGCAAGGCATAAGGTTTACGCTCCAATTGCAGGCGGGCTTGAGCCTCATGGTTCTTGTAGAGGTGGGCATCGCCAATGGCAAAGAGAAGGTGATGCGGATTATAGCCCACGCATTGGGCTACCATGTGAAGAAGAAGTGCATAAGAGGTCATATTAAAGGGCAGCCCCAAGAAGACATCGGCACTTCGCTGGTACACCCGGAGTGACAATTCTAAGCGAAGCCGGTCTGCATAAAACTGACAGAGCACATGACAAGGAGGCAGACGCATTTCGGCAAGCTGGCCGACATTCCAAGCGGAGACGACCAAGCGCCGACTATAGGGGCTTGTCCGAATGGTATCAATCACGGCCTGAAGCTGGTCATACGTTTCCCCTCTGTAACCGGGCCAAGCCCGCCCCTGATGCCCGTATATCGGCCCCAGCTCGCCATTCGCATCGGCCCATTCATCCCAAATGGTAATCTGATTCTGGTGAAAGCAACGAATATTCGTCTCTCCCCGTAAAAACCAAAAAAGCTCACAAAGAATGGATTTGAAGTGGACCTTTTTCGTGGTGAGAAGAGGAAAGCTCTCTGAAAGAGGGACTTCTAAATGCACCCCAAATAAGCTTCTCGTCACTACGCCGGTGCGGTCAAACCGTTCGGGCCCCTCCAATGGCTTCCTTAGCAAATCCAAATACGCTTTCTCGTACTGGCTTGCTATGGGTAAAGATATAACAAAAGGCGGGCCAAGTTTTCCACAGGTCCTAAAAGGCCCCGGCTCTTCTCATAGGCCCTGTGTATTGTAACCGTGTATGCCGCAAAGGTCGTATACTTGGTCCTATGAAAAGGCACTTTTTTACCTGTAAAACTTTGCTTTCATGCTGGGAGACGAGGGCTCAGGAATCCTGGCTTAAGAGATGGGGCGGCCTTTGCAGGCCTATATCTGGGTGTTTCTCCCCTGCGTTGCGTAGGCTGATGGGCGTAAGCCTTTTACTACTGACCAGCTATGCCCAGAAGACGTGGTACTTTTCCTCCTCCACAGGAAATGACAATAACTCCGGCCTTAGTCCCAGTGCCCCTCTCAAAAGCCTACAAAAGCTACAAGAGCTTTTGTGGGGGGCCTCTCATCAGGGCAATCGGCTTATGCGAGGCGATACAATCGCTTTCATGCGAGGGGATACTTTCAGGGTACCCTACATCGGAGCTAATAATCAGCCCGTGTGGGTAGTATATATTGCTACTCCCCTGCTTACCCAGCCTGGGGCGCCGGTTGTTTTCACAGCTTACGGGCCTGCGAATGCTAAGCCCGTCTTCACAGCTACTTGGAACTTGGCGCAGCTTCAAGGAACCGTGGTAAGCACCTCGCCGATTATCAAGATTTACAAGCCGCTGAGACCTTGGGACACCCTGGCGGTCTTTCGGGTTTTTTACAGGGGTAAGCCTTTAGTCTTGGCTCGAGAACCCGATATATCTGAACCTTGGGACGTCGTCAGTAGCATGTGGCCCATAGATAGCGCTTATAATGCCAGGTCATACGACACCTTGATTGTCAATGGGCAACCAGTCATACGAATTAATCCCGACACTATTTTTAGCGCCTCCATCGCAAGTCTGAGTTCCTCTTGGTTTGAAGGGGCTACCTTATGGGGTTCAACGGCTGGATATAGTTGGCAGTGCGTAAAGCCTGTGGGTCCCAAGCAGGGCAATATGCTCATCTTACCCACTCATTCAGGTTGGACTAAGTTTTTCCAAGGTAATCGCTTCTATGTAGAAAATAGATTGGAGTTACTGGACGCGCCGGGGGAATGGTATTATGCAGACGATACTTTATACATTTACCCCCCTTCTGGACAGACGAATTTTCAACTTTCAGATTATGAGATCTTACCCATTCGGCCTCTGGGCATGCGAGGCCCTTTACGGCCTATACCTTTTGGAGGCTCCTTGCGGTATGACACCATGCCAGATCTCCCCTTACAAAATGTGGTAATCCAAGATTTAGCGTTTAGTGGTTTTCCGGCTGACGGCGCCATTCATTTAGCGGGAGCAAGAGACATCCAGATCAAGGACTGCTATTTTTATGAATGCTCTCCAGGGATGAGATTCTTTGTGGTAGAAAATGTCTCGATTAGGAATAATGTATTCAGGAATATTGAGCTGAATGCCATTGGAATATTTGGTGGTGGAACACCCGACTATGTGCCTCCCGGGTACCCCAAAACACTCTCTCGCCGAGTATGGATAGAGAATAACGACATCAAGTACACGGGACTAGGACCTCGGTGGAGCTTACTAACGGCCATAGATACCTTTGCTTTTATTAGTGAAGATGCATCGATTTGGTTTGGTCAAGGAATAGATAGCATTATTGTGGGGAAAAATCGCATAGATAGCGTTAGTCAGATTGGTATAATGGGTTGGCTCTATCACTGGACTAACTCTCAATGGGCTGATAACTATCCTGGCAACGTACCTTACATTGTAGAGAATAATTATATCACGAACTTCTGCATGGATTTTTCTGACTGCGGAGGTATTAAGGTAAGCTTTCTCAACAAAAACGGTATTGTGCGTCGAAATATTCTTGTCAAAGGAAACAGCCGAGATAAAAGACATCTAATAAGTGGAGCGTATCTCCACAGGCACGAAGGAGCCACCGGAGCAAGTCTCTATACGGATGTTCATCAGGAAGGCGTCAGTTTTATTGAAAATACCGTCATCGGAGCTGATCTGAGTATCCACCATTATGGTGGAGACTGGAATGTGAGAAATATTCATACAGAGGGAAATACAATCTACGACCCTATAATCGGAATAGACCTAGGGATGGGACGCAATGGGGAAGCATTCAACTGCACTGCTAATAATAATCTTCTCTTTGGCTCAAAGGCTGGTTTCAGTATGGTTGATATATTTGATGCAGACGCCTTTTACGCAGGAGTTACTTATACGGATAGCTTACAGGAGCTAAACAATAATCGCTATTTTAATCCAAATGGGTTGGTATTGCACACTCGCACTTTGCCTGGTTCAAGGAGGGAGTTTTATGGTTTTGCCTCTATTCTTCAACGTACAGCCTATGAGCAAGGGCCTGCTTCCTACTGGGGCTGGTGGGCCAGATACAAGTGGCACTGGTGGGATAATGCTGTCGTTAGAAGGTCCCTTTGCTCAGACCCCCAACTCAATGCTAGCAACATTACTGACCTGCCTTTCTCCCCATTTGGCCAAGCACAGGTTCAGATAGTTCCAAATAGTCCCATGGGGGGCAGAGCTGTGCTGGTGCATTATCCGGCGAGTGCTCCTGAGGCATGGTCTGGGATTTTGTTTAAGACCAGTGAGCCTCTTCATGACGATACGTTGTCTCCTGGCCGCCCCTATCGCATTCAGATGATTTATGCCGCCAACAAGACAACCGACTTTCACATGGGGGTTGAGTTTTGGAGCTGGCATCCCGCTACGAGAGATAGCTTCTGGTCGGCTTACCACTATGCTTTACCTGCTCGGGCGCCTTACACATGGGATAGCATTGCTTGGCGTCATGAGCCTCTCAATTTTCAGCGCCGAACTCGACCCCGCATTACCCTTCGGCGGGGGGATTCGCTCTGGATACGTTATTTTGCTTGGGATGAGATAGACCCGGCGTCAGTGCCGCCGCTCTCGTGGTACTATCCCATTTACTACAACCCCTCTGACCAGCCCGAGACCTTCCAGCTGCCCAATGGGCAGGTGTATCTTACTACGGACTCTGTCCTGGTTCATACCGCTATCACGGTGCCGCCTTGGCAGAGTAGGATTCTAATATGGGTGGGGACCTCTCCTGCAGGCGCCCTAGAGGATTTTTCTGGCACTGTCTCGCCCACAGCGGTGATTTATCCCAACCCCACGCAGGATTATCTGAAGGTGCTTGTGGGCGAGCCCGGATGGTATGAGCTGTACACACTCACGGGTCAACTTAAAGGAAAGGGCTTTTTGCGGGGAGATGGCGTAGAGAATGTGCTTTCGCTTCAAGAGCTTCCAGAGGGGGTTTATCTTCTCAGAATTCGGCACCGAAGTGGGTTGGAAAGAGGATATAGGGTGATTCGACTGAAACCCTGATAGCAAGAAGCTCTCAGAGTTGATTAGTGAGTCTGAGGCAGTCTCCTCTGCTGAGGGAGAGGCCTATTTTCCTGGATACCGAGGGCTAAATCAGTTGAGCACAAGCAATAGCAGGATTACCAGAAAATCGTATCTTTGACCCATGTTATACCATTTCCTGTGAGAAGTATTCTTATTTACAAGCAGAAGGCAGATGCTCGGATAGCCAAGAGATGGCAGGCGCTGTGGGTGCTGCGGCGAGGGGAGCGATTGAAGCGGGTGAAAGAGATAGTGGGCTTAGCGCATGTGCGTAGCGGTGGGTGAAGTGGTATGAGGCTGGGGGTATAGAGGAGGTAGGGAGGCACAGGTTAGGGAGTGGGACCAGAGGTATGGACGCAGGAGCAAGAGCGGAGGTTGGGGGAGGCGGTCTCGGACGATAGGGGAGGCGGTGGCGTGGTGCAGTAGGAAGCTGGGTGTGGAGGTTTCGCGCAAGAGGTTGTGCGACTGGTTTCGGCGTTGGGGCTATCGGAAGAGGGTGCCACGGCCGATGACGGAGAGAGCGGATCATCAGGCGCAGCAGGCGTGGAAAAAGGGGGCTGTGGGCAGCCTTGCAGGCGGAGGGGCTAAGGCGAGTGGTATAGGACCATGCGGCTTTTTACAAGGCGAAGGCGGTGAGAGAGGGGGGCCGCCCTACTCTCCTGAGTCCTGCAGAGCGGGTATGGGAGGAGGTTCGGCGGTGGGTAGAAGGGCGTAGGTATGAGCGCATAGAAGCGAAGAAGGCGGCGGTGGAGGAGGTGTTGCGATGATTGGAGGTCGAGGGGAAGGTCCTGTCGCTGGTAGGGTGGCGCTATATCCGTCAAGATTTCCATGCCTTGCCTTTATGATCAAGAAGCTGTGTCTTTGGAAATAGTATAAAACGGCACTGCCGCTATCCGTGCATAGCACCATACCACTTCCACACCTCGGGCCTGTAGAAGCGGCCAGGCAGCCCGCAATAGCCTGGTGCCAATGCCAGCCCGACATTGATAAGCCGGTGCCGTCGCCATCCCCCGCAGCCGGTAGGCATACCCCCTTATCCCCTCCCAGGGAAACACCTCCTCATAAAACGACGCTACCCCCACCACCTCCCCACCCGCAAAAGCCGCTAAATGGAGGGTCGTCGGCGCCGCATCCCCCACAAAGTAGGCTGCTTCCACCGGCCGGCCAGGCCGTAAAACCTCCCACCGCAAGGGTAGAACGACCCGCCAGTCCACCTCGCGAACCTCCACTATGCAAAAGTAACATCCACCTACGAGGAAGCTTGGATCGAGGCACAGCCAAGGAAATAGCACCGATTTGATCCGCCGACGCAGCCTAACTGCTGCTCCAGCGTCGCATCACAAGCTTTCAAACCACTTTTTTATCCGCTGGGCCATTAGCTGTCGCCGGTCTTTTAGAAACGTCTCATAATCTGGCACATGCCCCCGCAGGAGGTAATCAGGCAGCGCATTTTGCTTAAAGTTCTCCCGTAGGGTTTCCATATCGGTGATACCCCCATAGCGTATGGGGCCACCATTTACCTGCCTTAAAAGCTCTGAGAAATACTTCTCGGGCGGCGTATCCCCAATCGCAATGTTGATCTCGCTCTGCGTTATGGCCAGATTGGCAATCTGATCGTCCTGACCGCGACGCAGGCCTAAGCTTTGAAGGTACTTTCGAGGAAAGATGTGATGCTTATCGCTGATACGCGAAAGCAATCTTTCCACTTCAATGGTTTTTGAAAGAAAACCCTTATCCTTGAAGAAGACCTGCGCAGCCAAAAATGCTATGAAGTATGGAGAGTTCACAGAAGTAGTTTCCATTTGCCCGGGGAGTTTTTCAGTCCAGAAAATTTCAGGCAGCTCGGAGGTAATCACGCTCGCGACGTATTCTCTGATGCCTTTTTCGGCGATGCCCTTGATGTCCTTGTCAAAGATAGTCTCTATGGACCCACTATATCGGCCCGTGAGGATGGACATGGCATACCAGCGGCGCACCAGCCGTTCCAGCTCATCTGCACTGAGGCCCGAGGTATTCCGCCCCCGTAGGTAGACCACATAGGCAAAGTTGACCGCATTCCGAGAGGTGATGAGTTTGCGCCTGACGAACCCTGCCGATTGTAGAATCATGGTGAAGCGCTCAAAGTGGGTTTTCTTTACGAAGGCGAGGATGCCGCTGCGAAGCTTCGCAAAGGATTCGCGGGCGATGTCCTCCTCATAGGTTTTGGTCTCAAAGTTGCGTCCCGAGAGGAGGGCCACCAGATCACCCATTTTGCCCCGCGCAAACTCCGAGATGGAGACCACCCGAAGGACATCCGTATACGTGGGATCATAAAGGTGGTCCTCCTTGCTCTCTAACCAGCGGATGGCAGGCCAGAACTCCGACTGCACAAATTCTTTGTCTTGTTTTTCGAGCCGGCCGGCAAAGCCGGTATCCCGGACCAACCGGCAGAAGTAGTCTATGGCCTTCCGCAAAAGAGGGCCTCCATAGCTCTCACCAGAGGCAATTTTAGACATGGCGAAATCGGCTTGTGATAGCTCCACCCCCTTTGAATTCACCCGAATAAATATCTCCGTGACCGTCTCAATATCCAAATCATCGGCCAGTTCTATGACTCCCACTTGATGGTGCTGAATATTGCAAAGCTTTTGCAAAGCAGCCTCTATAGCCTCCTCAGAAACGTTGGGGTTTTTAGCACAGTAGTCCCTAAGCATCTGGAAAGGACTAAGTGGCGGCTTAGAAGGCTCTGGTGACGTAAAAAGCAGGGAAATATCCTCAATCCAGGCGGAATTTTTGCCAATAGCTTGATTGAAAACCTCAAAGCGCTCCTCCTGAGGATTAAAAGCTATTCGGATACGCGCACTCTTGTAGTCTTTATTGAGCACCTCCCGGCCCAGCAGAGCTGTCATAAGGGCCGTGATACGCTGCTGACCATCTATGAGAATACGCTTCCCCGTTGATAACGTGCCGTCTTTGAGACGGAGATTAGGCGTACGCCAAGTAATAAGATACCCAATCGGATACCCCCGATATAACGAGTCCAAGAGATCCCGAACCTGCACCGGCTCCCATACAAAAGGCCGTTGAATCTCCGGAATCGCAATCTCCCCTGACTTCACCCAACCTAACAGGGTGTAAATACTATACTGCGCAACCGTGTACCGAGCCATGATAACGTACGCAAAGATACGTGCATTACCCTGCAATAATCCTACTACCTGAATACACAGCCCCTACACGTCTATTATCAGCCGCTTTCGCCGGAGGATAGTCCCCCATCAGAAATCTCTACAATCCCAACCAGTACATAACAATACCACTCCACAGCGCCTGAGAGATAACGCCAGGCCCGGCCTACTGATATAGCCTGACTTCCACATGCAGCATGCAAATGGTGAGAAGAAAAAGCTCTTCTCAAAAAGGTTATCAAATGGGAGCCGTAGGGCAATATACCACAGCCCCGCAAAGGGACTAACTTTGCCATGCCCATGGCTCCCCCGCCCCAGTTCTTCACGCCGCCCGCTGTGGGCAGAGTCTACTTCGCCGACAACCTGGAAGTCCTCCAGAGTTTGCCCGCTGAGTCCGTGGATCTCATTTACATTGACCCGCCCTTCAATACAGGCAGAGTCCAGAAACGTATCCAGATAAAAGCTCGCCGTTCAACGGACGGTGATAGGATAGGTTTTCAGAATCAACGCTACAAAAGCGAAGTTATCAGTAGACAGGCGTTTATAGACTGGTTTGACGACTATCTGGGATTTTTAGAGCCGCGGCTACGAGAAGCATACCGGGTGCTGGCCCCTCACGGCTCCCTTTACTTTCACATTGACTATCGAGAAGTGCATTACTGCAAGCTTCTTCTGGATGATATTTTTGGGCGAGAGGCATTTCTGAATGAAATTATCTGGGCATATGATTATGGTGGGCGGCCGAGGAACCGCTGGGCCCCCAAGCACGATAATATCCTCCTTTATGCAAAGGTGCCGGGGAAGCATATTTTCAACATAGAGGCGATTGAGCGGATTCCGTACTTGGCGCCGGGACTGGTAGGCCCTGAAAAAGCCGCCCGCGGTAAGCTCCCCACGGATGTCTGGTGGCACACTATCGTTCCTACGAATAGCCGAGAGAAAACGGGTTATCCTACGCAAAAGCCTTTGGGGATTTTGCGGCGCATCATTCAAGCCTCCTCTCGTCCGGGGGCCTTAGTGCTGGACTTTTTTGCGGGGAGTGGGACGACTGGCATGGCAGCCCATGCGTTGGGCCGACGCTTCATTCTCGTAGACAATAATCCGCAAGCCTTGGAAGTGATGGCGCAGCGCTTTGCCTCTATTGTGGGGGTAGAGTGGATGGGGTTTGACCCAGGGCTGTATCAGAAAGGCACCTCTCCAAGCCAGAATGCCATATCTTTACGGGAAGGCAGCCAGAGCGCTTAGCGCTAAGGACAATAATCAGACGCCAAAGCCTCTCTGACCCGCTTTGAGGGGATTTTCTGGGCTGCCTTAAAGTCGGGGAGGCGGGATTTGAACCCACGACCCCCAGTCCCCTAAACTGGTGCTCTACCGGGCTGAGCTACTCCCCGAAACAGCCCCAAAGATACGCACTTTCTTTTTAGCCGAAGCCGCCAACCACCGCCACCGCCCCGACAGATCACGATATAACGTCGCTGTTAGCCCAAACCTTTGATATAAGTCCCTCACTCGATCTGCCGTGGGTGGATACAATTCTACGATTAGGGTGCCTCCTGGAGAGAGATTTTCTAAAGCTAACTTGCCGAGCTGCTCATAAAACTCTATTTCTCTGCAAAAGACAGCCTCCGGCGGTTCAAAGGCTCGTACGTTGGGCGCGACGAGCTCGCTGTCTGCAAACGGGACATAAGGGGGATTGCTGATGATGAGGTCCCACTGCGTAGATGCCCAATCGGCGGGCATGGGCGCCTTGAGAAAGTCATGCACCGCTGCGAAAACCGCTAAGCCATGAGCCTGGCAGTTCTGGTGGGTGAGTCGGATGGCCTGGGGGTTTTTGTCAATCGCAAA